>Ga0180432_10001185_pt1 | contig 41752 bp, 41 predicted proteins | sample SS_ome_10_FD_132414 | JGI IMG/M metagenome (GOLD analysis project Ga0180432, IMG submission 132414) | Hypersaline lake sediment archaeal communities from the Salton Sea, California, USA - SS_1_MS_2 metaG | ecosystem: Environmental > Aquatic > Non-marine Saline and Alkaline > Hypersaline >... | reverse complement strand
TCCCTCACACGCCGCTCGCAACGCCGCCGACTTCACCGATCGCTGAAGCCGCCTTGGTGTCTTCAGCGGAAGCGCAGGCCGTCGGCCCGTCAGAGCTGGCAGCCCCGATCGGCGTCACGTACTGGACCGACGGGAGCCACCTCTCCGATCACGGGATCGAGACCGTCGTTCTCGGGCCGGGCGACATCGCGCACGCCCACGGCCCGCAGGAGCACGTCGAGGTCGCCCGTCTTGAGCGGGCGGTCGAGGTGTACCGACGGATCGTGTTTCGCCTTCTGTCCGAAGGGTAGGATGCAGACCAGATCGGCATTAGACGCGAAACGGGAGGAGCGAGGTCCCCGCTCCTTCTGACATCCTGCCTCTTCGGTCGACCATGGGTGACATGCTGCCGCCAATGATTCGCAAATGATGTCAAAAACAGATTAAGACGCGCGTACGAAGACTTCAAGTATCTAAAACTTGACAAGAAGTCGACAATCGGTTAGATTGATCACACTCCAGGCAAGGTGCCCCGAGCCGAGGGCCGCGACGAAGGCACGAGCGCCCGCCGTGCAGGGGGGAAGCCTGAGACGTGTCGTCGAGGGACGACGCTCGGGGTGCCGGTTCCAGCGGAGACGAGACAGACACCGACCTCTCGTGTGGAGAGAACGGTGAGGGGAACACGCGCAGGTGCCAGCCTGCGCGTGTGTTTGCTTGGTGATGTCGATCAACCATCGTGCGATGATCGGGGCCTTCGCCCGGTTGCAGGCGCCGGGGCCGTTCCCTAGAATCCTCGGTCGTCGGAGGGGTGGGAGAGCGGCCGAATCCGCCAGTTTGGAGAACTGGTGTACTCCTCGTGGGTACCGCGGGTTCAAATCCCGCCCCCTCCGCCAACGCCTGTGCTAGGTGGGGGGCTAGCGGTCCCCTGTGATCCACAACCCGCTCACGTGGAGCCGAAAGACTCCCGGAGGGAGTGGGCGTGAGGGTCCGTCCACGGGCAAGCGGCGATGAAGGCCGAGCCCTCTGCGGCGCACGCCGGTGAACCCCGTCAGACCCGGAAGGGAGCAGCGGTAAGCTGGCCTCTGTGGGTGTTGGAGGATCCCTGGGCCCGAGCTGGCTACTCGCGAAGCGCCTCGTTCCCCCTCTCGATGGGGTCACGCACAGGCGCGCTCTTTTCCCCGTCGAGGCACCGACGCACGAGCTCGTACAGCTCGGCGACGAGCCGAACAGAGATTTCCCCTTCGTGCCCGTCGATTCCGTAGCCCGCGTGACGTCGGACGCCGTCGCAGCAGCCCCGGACGGCGGCGACGCGAAGCATTCGCGCCTCCTCCTCCGGTCGGAGGGGGATCTCTGAGCCTCCAACGAGAAGGGCGAGGGCGGCCGTGAGGCCGTAGGCGCCCCAGTTTGAGACCGCGGCGGGAAGGAGGTACTCGGTCACCGTCGCCGAGGCGATTCCACCCCCGCACCCGCAGGAGCACGTGCGGGCTCTCGGGTTGAGCCGTTCGACTGTCTCGCGGAGGGTGCCGAAACCGACCTCGTTGCCGAGGTCACCGATCCCGATCGTGATTTTCTCGGCGCCGCAGAGTTCATTGAAGAGCCGATCGACCGGCTTCGAGCCTCCCTCGATCCGATTCCCGTCGAACGTGTGCATCACGCCGACGCGATTGGCTCCCGGCTTCTCGATCGCGATCGCAATGTCGACGTCATCGAGGCGAACCCGTGACTTGTCCGAGAGCGCGAGGACGGGGAGGCTGACCCGAAGCTCGGCGAGGAGCCAGCGGGTCGTCTCAAGCAGCTCGGGATCGACGTGAATCGTCGGCCTCCATCCGGCTTGCGCGAGGGCGCGGGCGAGCGCGACCGTCCCGAGCGGTCCGTCGTTCTCGCCGCGAGGGTACGCGCCGGGGACGACGAATCCGGTGAACAGGGCGACGTGGGCACCCGGGATCGTGAGAAGTCTCGATGCGATGTGTCGACAGAGGGGTCCGGGCGAGTCGAGGGCCGTCTGATAAGCCCGGATTCGCGCGGAGACGGCGTTCGGGACGAAACCGGCTCCGGAGACGAGCGCGTCGATCTGCTCGAACGCTGCCTCCGGAGTCACGTCGTCTCCGATCGGCATCAGGGGCTCTCGGCCGTCTCCCCGGTGGCGAGCAGGCCGGCCACCCACTCGCGCCGCTTCCAGAGGGCGCACCGGCCGTCCGCCTCGTCGAGGACGACGCCGCTCTTCAGGATCGTCTGGAGGAGCGGGGAAGAGAGCGCCTCCGCGAAGGAGACGTCGTTGAGGTTGGTGTCGGAGTAAGCCGAGAACGGGCACGGCTCGACGTCTCCGTAGGCGTTGATGTGGAGGAATCCGCGTCCCGCGGCGAGGCAGCCGCCGAGGGCGACCTCGTCGTGGGGGAAGGCGATGAAGAGAGCGGCGAGCTCCCTTCGAAACCGCGAGAGTCGCTCCTCGAGCCTCCGAACCTGGTCGATGTCGAGCTGGAGATCGTCGGTCCCCGGCTGCACCGGCACGTAGTTGATGTAGTAGAAGAGGCGGCAGCCCCGACCGATCAGCTCGTGCAGGTGGCCCTCGGACGTGGCCTGCTCGAAGTTCTCTCGCGTCAGGGTGGTCGACGTGCCGAAGAAGACGTGCGCCCTTCGAAGCCGGCTCATCGCGTCGAGGACCCTGGCGTGGGTGCCCTGTCCGCGACGGGAGTCCGTCTGATCCTCACTCCCCTCGATGGAGAGGACGGGGATGACGTGGGGCTGTTTCGCAAGCGCGGCGATCTTCTCGGCATCGAGCAACGATCCGTTGGTGAACAGGAGGAACAGAATCCGCCGGTGGGCGGCGGTCAGGTTGAGGAGGCCCGGTCGGAGGAGCGGCTCCCCGCCGGCGATCAGCATCACTGAGGATCCGAGTTCCTCGGTTTCTGCGAGAAGCTGCTCGATGCGAGCATCGTCGAGCTCGGGCCGATCCGAGCGGTGGAGAAGGTTCGCGTAGCATCCCGCGCATTCGAAATTGCACCGCCCGGTGATGCTGTAGATGAGGAACGGTGGCACGTGGATGCCTCTCGCTTCGTGCGTGTCCCGTCGCCTCGCCGCCTGCCGCTGACGGTGGAGAAGACGAAGGGCGTGAACGGCGAATCTCGGATTGGCTCGCGTGATGCGCAGCCCCGTCTTGAGCACATCCAGGATCGACGCTTCGAACGCGATCGAAGGTTCTCTTGCCATCATCCATCCCTCTCTCTTCTGGTTCGTGGATTGTAGGGAGGGCGGTCGGAGCCCTCAACGGGATCGCTTCGCTGGGACGGAGGACCGTCTCCGGCTGGAAACATTGAGGACGTTGCTCGGAGGGACAGGTGGGCGGCGGACGTCCGTCACTGCCCGGCGAGGGGAAGTCCGCCGAACGCCGAATGGTTCGGGGTTCGTGGACGCGGTGTCCGTTCCTCTCCATTTCTCGAAGCGCTCTCGCGGGACTAAGATGAAGGAAATCGGGTGGGAGCGGTCCCGGGGGGGATCCTCTCGATCGGCTGCGTCCGTGCGTATCGTGTTTGGATTCGGGCCGGTTGCGGGAGACGAGGACTCCGGTAAGGGGGGAGAGTGTGGGGGAGAAGCGCACCATGATTCTATTCGAGGGAAACATCGCAGCGGGCAAGAGCACGGTGGGGCGGCGGCTCGGCGAGTCAGGGTTGCTCGCGTTCATCGAGGAACCGGTCGGCGCGTGGCAGCGCGACTTCGAGGAGAACTTGCTGGACCTGTTCTACCGCGACGCGAATCGGTGGGCGTTCACGTTCCAGCTTGCCGCGTTCACGACGCGCGCGAAGACGTGGTGCGAGGTGCTCGAGATGACCGATCACTCGACGGTCGTCCTCGAGCGCTCGATCTACTGTGATCGGTATGTTTTTGCGAAGAACTGCTATCAGTCCGGCTTGATGTCCAAGACGGAGTGGCAGCTCTACTGCAAGTTGTGGGACTGGCTGCAGCGGAACTGGTGCGCCGAGCCGGACAAGATCGTTTATCTCCGGACGCCGGCTGAGGTCTGCAACGAGCGGATCATCGAGCGCGGACGTTCCGAGGAGACCACGATTCCGCTCGAGTATCTGCGGGACCTCGAGACCCTCCACGACGAATGGCTGATGGACGATCCGAATGCCGTGATCATCGACGGCTGCAGGCAATGGGAGGCGAGGGAAATCTACGAGCTCCTCTTGGAAGCGGGCGTCTCCCTTGCCGTTCCCGAAGAGGCAAAAGCGAGGACCGGCTAGACCTCGGGGCGGGTCCGAGGGGGACGGACTCGGCGCGGACTGTCACGTGAGGGGACGTCTGTTTCTGCGTCGAAGCAGTGTGCGCGAGCTTCGTGGGCAACTATGATTCGGCTATACTCGACGGGCCATGGCCGTCGTGAACAAGATCGTCAAGATCCGCAAGCGGAATCACGCGCTGGTGACTTTCGACCAGGAGCGAATCGTTCGGGCGATTCGTCGTGCCGCGGAGGCGTCCGGCGGGTTCGCGCAGGACTACCTTCCGGGGATCAACGATCGCGTCTTCGCTGCGGGGGGAACCGGTGAAGGGATTGCGGAGTTCCTCTCCGACTTGGTTGTCGTCTGCCTGAACGCTGATGCCCGCCACCACGTCTCCAACTTCCCGCCTGGGGTCGAGGAGATTCAGGATGTCGTTCTCCACGTGCTGAGGAGCAACGGGTTCACGACCGTCGCCGACGCCTACACGTGCTTCCGCTGGGGCCACCACTGGGTTCGACTCGGAGCGATCCGCGAGGACCAGTTCGTCGGAAGCGGCTATCCGGCAAGCCAGATGGAGCCGCTCGTTTCGTGGAACCACAAGCGCGACTGCGACACGGTGGAGGGGCTGAACGAGATCGTTCGCGCCGGCAGCCTGAAGGGGCTGATCGACGAGTCGCTCGAACGGTACGAGCAGACGCTCGACGCGGCTGCAGAGACGGTGCTTCAGCGCGTCGAGGCCAGCGGCGAAGTGCGGATGATTTGGATCAGCGGTCCGTCGTCCTCGGGAAAGACGACGACGGCGGTCAAGCTGACCGAGCGGCTGAGGAAGTCCGGACTCCGGTTCCTAATGCTCAATCTGGACGACTACTTCTGGTCGCTGATCGAGCATCCTACTGACTGGATCGATGATCGGAACTACGAGACACCTGAGGCGCTCGACATCCAACTTCTGAACGAACACCTGCGGGCCCTTCTCGCCGGCGACGAGATCGACAAGCCGGTCTACAGCTTCAAAGAGGGACACCGGACGGAGACGAAGCGTGTCCGGCGCGAGAAGGACCAAATCCTGCTCCTCGACTGCCTGCACGGATTCTATCCGCCGATCACCGACGGGATCGATCCTGAGGCGAGTTTCCGGGTGTACATCGAGGCGATGAACCCGCTGTACGAGCCGAACCCGATGCTCCCACTCGACGCCGGGGATCGCTCCGACCGGCGACTCACCCGGTTCGAGGACGTTCGGTTGCTGCGTCGATCGTTACGGGATGCCGTCCACCGGAACCATCGCCCGCTCGCGACTCTCCTTCACTGGCACTACGTCCGCGCCGGGGAACTCTTCTCGATCATCCCGCTCAAGGGATTGGCGGACGCGGTCGTCAACGGAGGGATGCCATTCGATCTGCCGATCATGAAGGGCTTCCTCGTCGGCGAAAACGGGCTCTGGCCGTCGGCGGAGGACCTGGCGCACTACCCCTCGTTCCTCGACGCGCACATCCGTCATCGTCGGGTGAGCCACCTGCTTGAGTCGATCGAAGGGTTGACCGTCGACGAGGTGGACGACCACCGGCTGATCCCGGGCGATGCGGTCGTCCGGGAGTTCGTCGGCGGAAGCACGATCAAGATCCCCCACAACCAATAGCCAGCGGCGGGGCGGGCGCATTCCTGTCGAACCGGCACTCGCCCACTGAATGGGCGCTCGCCCATTGAATGGGCGCCCTCTCGTCCTTACCCTTGCGGACGGAGGAGCGCAATGCCGGCGAACCTGACCCCCGAATTCAAGAAGGCGCGAGAGCGACTGCGGGTGGCCAACACTCCGGAGGAGAAGCTCGCCGCACTCGAGGAGATGCTGGCGACGATCCCCAAGCACAAGGGGACCGACAAGATGCAGGCCGACATCAAGCGCCGCATCGCCAAGCTCCGAGACACGGGAAGCACGAGGAAGGGGCACCGACCGGGCTACGACCACATTCCGCGCGAGGGGGCCGGCCAGATCGTCCTGATCGGCGCGCCGAACAGCGGGAAGTCGTCGCTGCTCGCCGCGTTGACGAACGCGAAGCCCGAGGTCGCCGACTACCCGTTCTCGACGCAGGTGCCGGTCCCCGGGATGATGGCGTTCGAGGACGTCTCGATTCAGCTGATCGATCTCCCTCCGGTGACGGCCGAGTACACCGAGGGCTGGGTCTACGGGCTGATCCGGGGCGCCGATCTCGCTCTCGTCGTCCTCGACGCGTCCGAGATGGCGCTCGCGGCCGATCGGCTCGACGAGATCGACGAGATCCTCGAGGCACGCCACGTGGTTCTGACAGCGGAAGACGTCGCGGAGCCGGCGGATGAGCGGACGCGCGAGATTCCGTGTCGCCTCGTTTTCGCCAAGGCGGATCTTCTCGTCGAGAGTCGCGGAAGCCCCCCCGAGGTCCCGTTCCGTTCGGTGTCGACGTCGGCAGCGACTGGAGAGGGGCTCGACCGGCTCCGCCGGGAGATCTTCGACGCGCTGCGGATCGTGAGGATCTACACCAAACTCCCGGGGCAGAAGCCGGACATGAAAGAGCCGTACACGCTCTCCATCGGGAGCACGGTGCTCGACGCCGTCAGGGCGGTGCATCGCGACTTCGTCGATCAGCTGAAGTACGTCCGGATCTGGGGCTCGGGTCGATTCGACGGCCAGCAGGTCCCGTCGGACCACCGCCTCGAGGACGGCGACGTTGTAGAGATCCACGTCGGATAGGCTCGACGCTACGCGCCCGCCGTCTCCAGCGTCAAGAGCGCGCCGCGCACGCTCATCTCGATCGCGAGCCGGTCGGACGGCTCGATGCGATCGTACTTCGAATTGGTGAGAACGGCCGCCGCGACACCGTCGGCGCCCAGCGCATCCCGGAGAGATCGGATTCGGTCGAACCAGTCGACGAGTGCGCGGCCGTAGTCGGCGAGAAGCGCATCCGGCGGCTCCTCCGCTCGGCCGAAGTGAGTGTAGGCGATCGACGAAGGGCGGAGTCGGCGGAGCCGATCGAGGGTCGCGAGTCCGGCGGCGAGATCAAACCGGGCGGGACAGAGAGGGGGACGTCGGCAGCGATTCCGTGAGATCCGGCGGCGTCGCCAGCGAACAGCGTCCGAGTTGACCTCTCGAAGAAGCAGACGTGATGCGGGGCGTGACCCGGCGCGTGAGTTGCCTCGAACACGAGTCCGCCGCCCACCTCGAAACGCTCGCCGTCGGCCGCGGCGTGAAGGCGGTCCTCGGGAATCGGGATCGGCTCACCGTACAGAGGGAACAGATCGGGGCTCGCCTCGCGGACGGCTCCGATCAGTCTGCTCGGATCGGCGAGATGCCGGATCGCGCGTGGGTGGGCGACGACGATCGCGTTCGGATGGGCCGCGGCCCCTCGCCGCGGTCGGTCGAACTGCCGCACGTCGACGGTGCGAATCGCGTGGGTTCTCGTCGGTCTCACAAGAGATCGAGCCAAATCGCGCCGAGTAGGGCGATCGTCGCAATCCCGCAGCTCGCCAGGCCGACCCACGTCCCCGATCCGAGCCACCGCCGGAACGTGAGGCGCTCGCCGATCGAGTCGGAGAGCGAGAGGACGACGACGTTCGCCGCCGAACCGAACGGCGTGAGGTTTGCACCGAATCCGACGCCGATCGCCAGCGCCCACCAGAGCGGCGCGGCGGGGATTCCGTGCACGGCGAGCCCCTTCAGGACCGGGAGGAACGCGATCGTGAACGGAACGTTGCTCACGACGCCGGACGCGAGCGCGCCGACCCAGAGCACGACGATCACCGCGAGGTAGATCCCGTGATCCGCGAGGAGGGCGACACCCTTCCCGATTGTGCCGATGACGCTGCTCGCCTCGAGCCCTCCGACGATGACGAACAACGCGATGAAGAAGAGGAGCACATCCCAGTGAACCTCCTTGAGGACCTTGTCGAAGTCGGGTCGGACCCAGAGGAGCCCGATCGATGCGCCGATCACGGCGACGAGGCCCGGCTCGAGACCGATCGCTTCGTGAGCGAGGAAGAGGACGATCGTGATCCCGAGGGCGACGATCATTCGATGCATCGTCTTCTGGTCGACGATCGCGCGCCTCGCGTCCATCGCCATCAGCCGCTCGACGTTCGACGAACGGCGGAGCAGGTCCTTACGGAAGATGAGCAGCAGCAGCCCCTGGGAGAGGACCCAGACGATGAGCACGATCGGGGCGAGGTGGACGAGGAAGTCGAGGAAGCTGAACCCGGCAGCCGAGCCGATCAGGATGTTCGGCGGATCGCCGATCAACGTCGCGACACCGCCGATGTTGGAGAGGAGGACCTCCGCCATGATGAACGGAAAGGAGGAGATCCCGAGGACGTCGGCGAGGGAGATCGTCACCGGGACGACGATGATGATCGTCGTCACGTTGTCGAGGACCATCGAGACGACCGACGTGACGAGGCCTAGCGTAATCAGCAGGAGCCACGGTCTTCCGCGTGCGAGCTGCGCGGCGCGGATCGCCAGGTACTGGAAGAACCCTGTCGCCTTGAAGAGGCCGACGACGAGCATCATCCCGAACAAGAGCGTGATCGTGTCGAAGTCGACGGAGCGAACGGCGGTCTCCGGCTCGTAGAACGAGAGCCACGACCCGAGCGCGATCATCGCGGCCGCTCCCGCGAGGGCGACGATCGTTCGATGGGTCTTCGTCAGGAAGATGCCGAGGTACGTGAGAACGAAGACGAGGAGAGAAACAACGGCCGGCCAGACTGAGATGTCGTTCATTCGGTGATCATTTCGATACCTCGCGGATTCCCGATCCTATCGCGGGTCGTGGGCCTGCGCAACGCGGAAGTGAGATTGGGGCCACGTCCGCGCGGGCGATACGGGAGCGGAACGTCGCGCGTGGCCGAACGGCGAACGTCGAAGCGCGAAGCTTCGACGTTCGTGACCGGAGAGAGCGTCCGAGCGGCGGCGAGGCTCCGAAGTTCCCTCCCGGAGCGGACGAGGTGCCGGGAATCCCGGCCCCGCCCCGCGGGGCACGCTATTGCCGCCGATTCCGAGGAGCCGCGAAGAGGAACCTCGCCTCCCGAAGGGAAGCGTGTGTCCTCCCGTCGCTCCTTGCAGAGTCGGACTCTCTCTCGCTGCGTCCGATGAAGTATACATTCCATCATGCGAGATACCAGCGAGATCTGATTGCGAGCTGGAATTCGGTCGAACCGCAGCAGCTGCGCGCGGTTGATCCGAGCCAGCGGATTCGGAGAATGGGCACATGGCGAAGGATCCTCTGGATCTCTTTCATCCTGCGGTTTCGCGATGGTTCCGCGAGAGCTTCTCTGAGCCGACGCCGGCGCAGGCGGGAGGGTGGCCGCGGATCGCCGCGGGAGAGAACACGCTGATCCTCGCGCCGACCGGATCCGGGAAGACGCTCGCCGCCTTCCTCTACGCGATCCACGAACTCGTCTCGAGGCCGACGGAGGAAGGCGAGCCCACGGGCGTGCACGCCCTCTACGTCTCGCCGGTGAAGGCGCTCGCGAGCGACATCGAGCGGAACCTGAACCCGCTCTTGGACGGCGTCCGGGCTTGCGCCGCGCGGATGGGAACAGATCTCCCCGAGGTGAGGGTCGCCGTTCGCACGGGAGACACGACGCCGACCGAGAGGCGGCAGATGGTCCGACGCCCGCCGCATCTCCTGATCACAACGCCGGAGTCGCTCCACCTGCTGCTCACGTCACCGCGGGCGAGGGAGATGCTGCGAACCGTGCGACACGTGATCGTCGACGAGATCCACTCGCTGATTCCGGAGAAGAGGGGGACCTTCCTCGCACTTCTGCTCGAGCGACTCGAGGTGCTCACCGGAGCGTCGCCGATCCGAGTCGGTCTCTCCGCGACGCAGCGGCCGCTCGATCGGGTCGCCGCCTTTCTCGGAGGGTACACGGCGGACGGAGCCCCGCGATCGGTCCGGATCGTCGACGCCGGGATGCGGAAGGACCTCGATTTGCGCGTCGAGTCGCCGGTCGAGGACATGAAGGTCCTCCCGAATCTGGAGGGAGTCGGGCCGACGATCTGGCCGGGGATTCACGAGCGGCTCCTCGATTGGGTCGAAGAGCACGCCTCAACCCTCATCTTCGCCAACAACCGGCGCTTGGTCGAGCGGATCGCGGCGGAGATGAACCGGCTCGCCGGTCACGACCTGGTCCGGGCACACCACGGAAGCCTCTCCAAGGTGCAGCGGCACGAGATCGAGCGCGAGCTGAAGGCGGGGAAACTCCCCGCGCTGGTCGCGACGAGCTCGCTGGAGCTGGGGATCGACGTCGGCGCGATCGACCTCGTCTGTCAAGTGGAGGCTCCGACGTCGGTCGCGAGCGCGCTGCAGCGGATCGGGCGCGCGGGCCACCTCTATCGACGAACGAGCAAGGGGCGGTTGGTTCCGAAGACGCGAGACGACCTGCTTCGGCTCGCGGGGATTGCGCGGGCAGCGAGTCGAGGCGAGATCTCGGCCGTCCGGCCACCGGAGAACGCGCTCGACGTCCTCGCGCAGCAGATCGTGGCGATGGTCGCCGTGGAGGACTGGTCGGTTGACGCGCTGTACGCGGCGATTCGGCGGGCGTACCCGTACCGAGCCCTTCCCCGATCCGCATTTCTCGCAGTCCTCGACCTCGTCTCGGGGCGGTATCGCTCGCCGGCCGTCGCTGCGCTTCGGCCGCGCGTGGCGTGGGATCGCGAGCGGGACGTCGTGCAGGCGCTTCCGGGAAGTCGTCAAGCGGTCGTCCTGAACGGCGGAACCATCCCCGACAGCGGCCAGTACCCGATGGTCCTCGAGGACGGGAAGACGAGACTGGGGGAGCTCGACGAGGAGTTCGTCTTCGAGCGGCGACTCGGTCAGACGATCCTCCTCGGGACGAGCCGCTGGCGAATCCTCGAGATTGGTGCGGATCGGGTGATCGTCGGCCCCTCCGAGGAATCGACGGCAGTGATGCCCTTCTGGAAGGGAGAAGGGCTCGGACAGGATGCCGAGTTCGGGCGGCACCTCGGCGAGTTCCTTCGCGCCTGCCGGAAGCGCGTTTCCTCGGAGCGGTTCGAATCGTGGCTCGCAGGCGAGTGCGCTCTCGACGCGTCGGCGGCGAGAAATCTGGCGACGTACCTGCGTGACCAGCTCGACCGAGGAGGGGATCTCCCCGACGATCGGACGATCCTCGTTGACGGCTTTCGCGACGAGCGAGGCGACCCGCGTGCTGCCGTCCTGACGCCGTTCGGCCGCGCGTTTCATCAGGCGCTTCTCCTCGCGGTGCAGGGGGTGTTTCGCGCGCGAGGCGCGGAACCGCCGCCGGCCGTCTTCTCGAACGTCGGGATCCTGTTCCGCGCAGTCGGGACTTCGTTCGACGGAATCGTCTCGGCTCTTCGCGAGCTTCGCGCGGAGAACGTCGAGGAGCGGATCAAAGGGGAGCTTCCGCACACCCCGTTCTTCGCCCTCCGTTTCCGGCGGAACGCCGCACGTGCCCTTCTCCTCCCGCGTGCCCGCCCGGGGCGACGAACACCGCTGTGGCTGCAGAGACTTCGAGCAGGAGACCTCCTCGCCTACGCGAGCGCGCACCGCGAGTTCCCGATCATCGTAGAGACCTACCGGGAGATCCTCGAGGACCTCCTCCCGCTCGACGAGCTGCGACGCCTCCTGAGTGAAGTCGAGAATGGCGGGGCGCGGATCGCGGTCCGCCGGGGCGCGAGTCCGTCCCCGTTCGTCTCGCCGCTCGTTCTGGAGTTCACGGCCGGCTTCTTCTACGACGAGGACAGGCCGGCGCCGGAGGCGAGGGGGGATCGATCCGCTCGCGACCAGATGCTCGCGCTCTTGCGGACGAGAAGCGACGCGCTCTTGCTCGACGTCGATGCAGTCGCCGCAATCGACGAGCGATTGCAGGGACGCTCGGAGTTCGGGAAGGCTCGCGACGGAGTCGAGCTCGTCGACCTCCTCCGGAGAGTCGGCGACCTCACCGAGGAGGAGCTTCGTACGCGTGCCGAGGGGCCAGCCCTCGGCAATCTTCCGGACCTGATCGCGGACGGGAGGATCGTTCGCGTCTTGGTCGCGGACGCGGGAACGCCCGAGCGGCTCGTCGCCCCTGAGGATCGGGCAGCGTATGACCGCTGGGAGGCGGCGGACGTACGACGGGTCGTGAGCCGATTCGTCTCGAATCGAGCGGCTGTTTCCCGGGCGGAAGTGGCTTCGCGGTACCCGGGAGCGGGCTCGGTGATCGATGAGCTCGTGGTGGCTGGCGATCTCGTTGAGGTAACGCTGTCGAACGGCGAGACGCGGCTCGCGAATTCGGAAGTGGTCAGCGGGATTCGGAGGTTGACGCTCGCCCGCCGCCGCCGCCGGGTTTGCCGCGTCGGGACGGAGGCGTTCTCCGCATCGATCCTGCAAAGGCACCGCCTCGGCGCGCCACGCGTGGGGGAGGACGCCGTCCGGGAGGCTCTCGTTCAGCTCGCGGGGTGGCCGATGCCGGCCGGTGTCTGGGAGGAGGTCCTCGCGGCGCGGGTCGAGGGATTCCAATTCGATGCGCTCGACCGGCTCGTCCGGGAGGGGGAAGTGACGTGGCGGGGCTACCGCGAGCCAGCCGGAGGGGCGATCGCGTTCGCCGCTGCGGACCAGGGGTGGATGCTCGGCAGGCCGGACGAGCCGGCGCGCGGCTCGCCCTTGGAGCGGAAGGTCCTCGATCATCTCGCGACACACGGCGCGTCATACCTCCATCAGATTGCTGGCGCGATTGACGTCCGACCGTCCGAGGCGGCCGAGGCGATCTGGGAGCTCATCTGGGGCGGTCGGGTGACGAACGACTCGCTCGCCCCCGCCTGGGGAGGGCGGCCGGATCCCCGGACGTGGCAGGGACGGAGAAGCTCTCCCTGGGGCGGAGGTCGGTGGTCGCTCCGGGCCGAAGGGGACGGCGGCCGATCAGAGGACGAGATTCGGGGAAGGCTCCGCGTGCTCCTCGAGCGCTACGGGCTCCTTTCGAGAGAGCTCGTCGAACGCGAACGCCTTGCGCCGCGCTGGCGCGAGGCCTACCCGGTTCTCTCACGGATGGAGTGGTGCGGCGACGTGGACCGGGGACTGTTCGTCGAAGGCCTGTCGGGACTTCAATTCGCGCTTCCGAGCTCGGAGGCGGCATTGAAGGTAGACGACGCGGACGGTCTCACCCTCCTCAACGCTCTCGACCCGGCGAACGTCTGGGGGGACGTCGTCCCGATCGTCGATCTGTTCGGGGCGCGGTACGCTCTCCGACACCATTCGGGCAACTACCTCGCGATTCGAGGGGGACGCCCCGTGCTCGCGATCGAGACGACCGCGGAGAGGCTCATTCCGCTCGCGGAGATGGATGTTGGAGAGCGAAGGGACGTCCTCGCCCTCCTCCCTGCGCTCGTGCGGAAGACCAGGCGGCGGACAGCGATCCGCGTTCGGGGGTGGGGGGAGGGACCGATTGCGGAGACGCCGGTCGCCGAGGAGCTCGAACGCCTCGGCTTCATGCGCGAAGATCAGCTAATGATCCTGTATCGCGGCTTCGGAGGGGAAGAGTGACCGGGCTCGAACCGCCGCGGGAGGGGCTGGTCGATCGGGCCTCCGAGATTCTGCGGGCCGGGCCGATCTGCGACGAGTGCCTCGGACGTGCGTTCGGACGGAGCGGGCGGGGACTGTCGAATGCGGAGCGGGGAGCCGCCCTCCGCTTGACGCTTCGACTCCTCGGCGAGGAGGGGCGAGACGGACGGTGCTGGGTCTGCGACGGTCTCTTCTCCCGATTGGGCGCGTGGGCGGCCCGCGCGGCGGACGGCGTCGGAGATCTCGAGTTCTCGACGTACCTGTTCGGGGTGCGCCTCTCTCCGCGGCTCGAGGCGATGGACGCGCACTTCGCGGAGCGGTTCCCGACCGGCCGGCAGGAGGCGCTCAAGCGGGCGTTCAATCGGGAGGTCGGGAAGCGCTTCGAACGGCTCTGCCCGGGGACGACCCTCGACCTTGAGGATCCTCACCTTCACTTCCTGATCGATCTGGCGAAGGACGACCTCTCGCTTCGGATCGGCTCAGTCTTCGTGTACGGACGCTATCGGAAGCTCGTTCGCGGAATTCCTCAGACGCGATGGCCGTGTCGGCGGTGCCGAGGGCGGGGGTGTCCGACGTGCGGCGGGACGGGAAAGCAGTACCCCGAGTCGGTCGAGGAGTGGGTCGCGGCTCCGTTCGTCGAGGCGACGCGAGCGGCGGAGGAGCGGTTCCACGGCGCGGGGCGGGAGGACATCGACGCGAGGATGCTCGGGGCCGGGCGACCATTCGTCCTCGAGCTGCGCGCCCCGAAGCAGCGGACGCTCGATCTCGAAGGGCTTCGAGAGGTGGTGAACCGGACGGCGGCGGGGCGGGTCGAGATCTCTCGCCTCGCGCTCGCGCACCGTGAAACGGTCGAGTTGGTCAAGGAGACGGAGGCACGGAAGAGGTACTTCGCGAAGGTGGAGTTCGAGGGAAGCGTACTGGACGATGCATTCGCGGAGGCGCTTCGCTTCCTCGTCGGACGGATCGCGCAGCGGACGCCGCACCGCGTCGCTCATCGCAGGGCCGACCGGGTTCGCATCCGCCAGCTGTACGAGGCGGCCGGGCGCCTCGTCGATCCGAGGCATGCCGAGATCGAGCTTCAGACCGAAGGGGGGCTCTACGTCAAGGAACTCGTCTCGGGGGACGACGATCGGACGAATCCGAGTCTGACTGAGCGCCTCGGCGTAGCAGCCCGCGTCACGGAGCTCGACGTCGTCGACGTCGCCTCTGCAGCGTTCCCGGACGCGGCCGTGGACATCGAAGAACGGTTCTCGTAGAGTACCACGGGAGCTTGCGATGGCAGAACGACGGACGACGCAGAGGACGCAGGAGAGCGGGGAAGGCGCCCCCTCGATCCTCGACATCTATTTCCGCGAGATCTCCCGATTCCCGCTTCTGTCGCCCACCGAGGAGCGGAACCTGGCACGCGAGATGGCAGCCGGCGCAGCGAGAGCGCGCGAGCGGTTGGTCGTCTCCAACTTGCGCCTCGTTGTGAAGATCGCGCAGGAGTACGTCGACATCGGTTTGCCTCTCGTCGACCTGATCCAGGAGGGGAACATCGGCCTGATCGAGGCGGTCGATCGATTCGACCCCGAGCGAGGGTATCGGCTGAGCACGTACGCCGCGTGGTGGATCCGACGTGCGATGCTGACGGCGATCAACAGCTACGCGCGGATGATCAGGATTCCCGACTACCTCTTCCGCGCGGTACGGCGCCTTGCCCAGATGCGATCGCTCGCCGAGGGGGGACTCGTCGACGAGTCGGAGATTACGGGGGTGGTCGGCGTCTCGGTCGACCGGCTCCGGCAGATCGAGATGCAGGTGAACGAGATCCTTTCGCTCGATCAAGCGGTAGGTGAGGACGGGGACGAGACGCTCGAGGATCGGATCGTCGACGAGAGCGGCCTCTCCCCGGAACACGAGGCGCTCCGCCTTCTCTTCCGCGACGAGCTCGACGAGGAGCTCCGGAGCCTCCCGGCGCGACAGGCGGCGGCGATTCGTCTCCACTACGGAATTGAGGACGGCTGCCCGTACAGCTTCGCCGAGGTCGGCCGGGCGATGAAGGTGAGTCGAGAGCGCGCCCGCCAGCTGGTCCGAGACGGGATGGAGAGCATCAACGGTCGTTGGGGTGAGCGAGCGTTGGCCTTCTACCGCGGCCTGCTCAAGGAGTAGGCGGCTCCGGCGCGACGTCCCCCTCGCTCGATGCGTCTCCTGCGCGCAGTTGCCCACACCCGGCGCGAATGTCCGTCCCCCGGCTCCGGCGGACGGTGACCGGGATACGCGCACGTTCCAGGATCTCGGCGAACGCGCGGACGCGCTCGATCGGGCTCGCGGCGAACGGCGATCCCGGCGTCGGGTTGTGCGGGATCAGGTTCACGTGGCAGAGAAGGCCTGCGAGCCGGTCTGCGACGTCGCGGGCGTCTGCGGCCGCGTCGTTGACGTCGTCCAGCAGCGTGATCTCGAAGGTGATCCTCCGGTGCGTCCTCTCGACGTACCGACGACAGGCGGCGAGAAGCGGGCCGGTCGGATAGCGCCGGTTGATCGGGACGAGGCGATCGCGCGTCGCATCGTCGACGGCATGAAGTGAGATCGCGAGGTTCGCCTGGAGGTCCTCCTCGGCGAACCGGTCGATTCCGGGGACGACTCCGGCGGTCGACACCGTGAACGATCGGGCGCCGAGGCAGAACCCGCGGGGATCGTTCAGAACCCGGATCGAGGCGAGCGTCGCGTCGTAGTTGAGGAACGGCTCGCCCATCCCCATGTAGACCACGTGGGTGACGGACTCGCCGCAGACGCGCAGGCCGCGGGCGGCGTGCAGAACCTGGGCGACGATCTCCCCGGAAGACAGGTCGCGGGCGAAGCCGGCCTGCCCGGTCGCACAGAACGGGCAGCCGACGGCGCAGCCGACCTGACTCGACACGCAGACCGTCCGACGATCCGGGAAGCGCATCGTCACCGACTCGATCGTCTCGCCGTCGGCGAGGCGGAACAGCGTCTTCCGCGTCATCTCGTCCGCGCTCTCCTCCTCGCGGATCGGACGAAGCTCAGTGAAGGGGATCGACTGCTCGAGGCGCGAGCGGAGCGGGCGGGGCAGCGTGCTGATCGCTTCGTAGGAGGGGGCCAGATCGCGGAAGACCCCTCGCCAGATCTGGACTGCTCGATAGCGGGGGAGATCGGCGAGACGCTCGGAGAGTTCGTCGAACGAGAGGTCGAGGAGGGAGATCTCAGGCATGCTCGTCGAGAAGCGCGAGGAACGCATCCTCGGAAAGGATCTCGACCCCGAGAGCCTCGGCCTTGGTCGCCTTCGACCCGGGATCCTTGCCGGCGACGACGAAGTCCGTCTTCTTGCCGACCGACGAGGCGACGTCGCCTCCCAGTCTACGAACTCGGTCGCTCGCGTCCTCGCGGGTCATCGCGGCGAGGGTGCCGGTGAAGACAAATCGTTTCCCCCGGAGGGGACCCCCTTCCGTCTTCTTCCGGTTTGGCGCGAGGACCGAGAGCCCGGCGTCGAGCAGGTCGGCGATCGCCTGCGCATTCTCATCGTTGCGGAAGAACTCGGCGACCGCCTCGGCGGTCCGCGGGCCGACGTCGGGGAGAGCCGTGAGTTCATCGGGGGCGGCACTCGCGATGCGGTCGAGCGACGCGAGCCCGTTCGCGAGAACTCCGGCCGTGTGCGCGCCGACCTCGGGGATTCCGAGGGCGAAGATGAAGCGGGCGAGCGTCGGGGATTTTGCCCGTTCGATCGATGCGAGCAGGTTGTCGGCCGACTTCTGCCCCATCCGGTCGAGTCCGGCGAGCGTCTCGCGGTCGATCCGGAAGAGGTCCCCGAACCGTCGGACGATCCCGCGTTCGACCAGCTGGTCGACGAGCTTCGACCCGAGCCCGTCGACGTCGAGCGCTCCCTTGGAGACGAAGTGGAGGATCGACTGCTTGATCCGCGCGGGGCAGGCGGCGTTCATGCAGCGATGGGCGACCTCGCCTTCGAGCCGGACCACGGCGGACCCGCAGACGGGACAGGCGGTTGGCATGGCGAACGGGCGCTCCTGTCCGGTCCGTTGTTCCGGAAGCGGCGCGACGACTTGTGGGATTACGTCCCCCGCTCGCTGGATGAGGACCGCGTCTCCGACTCGGATGTCCTTGCCTAGGATCTCGTCCTCGTTGTGGAGGGTCGCGCTCGAGATCTCTACGCCGCGAACACGAACCGGCTCGAGGACGGCGACCGGCGTGAGGACGCCCGTCCTACCGACGCTGATCGCGATGCCGAGAAGCCGGGTGACCTCCTGCTCCGCCGGGAACTTCCCGGCGATCGCCCAACGAGGGCTCCGGCTGATCTCCCCGGCCGCGCGACGCGCGTCGAAATCGTCGATCTTGAGGACCACGCCGTCTGCCTCGTACGGAAGCTCGTCCCGGCTCGTGCGGATCCGCTCGTAGAACGCGATCGCGGCTTCGATCCCCTCGCAGACGCCGTAGAGCGGGTTGACGCGTACTCCGATGCGGGGGAAGAGACGAAGGAGCTCCTGCTGGCTGCTGATGCGGACGCCCTCGCAGCGGCCGACGTCGTAGGCGTACATCTTGAGGGGGCGCTCGGCGGTGACGCGAGGGTCGAGCTGGCGAAGCGAGCCGGCGGCTAGGTTGCGCGGATTCGCGAACGGCGGCTGTCCGCCGGTCTCGCGCTCTCGATTCAGAGCTGCGAGGTCTGCCCTGTCGATGTAGACCTCGCCTCGGACCTCGAGGAGCGACGGCGTCGGGACGTCGTCGCTCCTCAGCCGAAGCGGGACGCTTCGGACGGTCCTCAGGTTCGCGGTGACGTCCTCGCCGATCCTTCCGTCGCCGCGGGTCGAACCTCGGACGAGGCGGCCTTCGCGATAGACGAGCTCGACCGAGAGGCCGTCGAGCTTCGGCTCGGCGACGTAGCGCACCGAATCGACGTCGAGAAGGGATCGGACTCGACGATCGAACGCGCGAAGTTCGTCTTCGGAGAAGGCGTTCGCGAGGCTGAGCATCGGCACGGTGTGCTGGGCGGGGGCGAATCCGTCCGACGGAGGGGCGCCCACGCGCTGCGACGGCGAGTCGGGCGTGACGAGCTCTGGGTGTGCGGCCTCCAGTGCCGTGAGGCGCCGGACGAGCGCGTCGTACTCGGCGTCCGAGATTTCCGGCGCGTCCAGGATGAAGTAGAGGTGATTGTGGCGGTCGATTGCCTCACGCAGTCTGCGAATCTCGTCGATCGGTTGCTCGGCCATGTCCCACGGCTTGGATCATACGGACGGGGACGTCGACCGGCAAGGAAGCCGATGGCGATGACCGTGCCGGGCGGCCGGACACGGCGCTCTATTGATCACACTTATGTTCACTGTTATAGTACGATGGTACCGCGAGGACTCATCGGTTTGGGGTGGAGCAGATCGAATGCGGCGATCGGTGAGATGAAGGGCGACCGGGGGGATCGGATGATGGCTCGCCGTCTTTCTCCGAAGGGCAGGAAGGGTGTCCTTCGGTGCGCGATCCAAAGCGGAAACGCGGTGGAGCCGTTCTTCCTTTGGTCTTCATGCACGGAACTCCTGGAGACGTTCGCCGACACGGTCGGTGAGAGACCGGTCGGCGGGGCCTGCGATGAAGGGGTCGCCTCGATGGTGTCAGGGCTTCTCGAGGGGACGGGATGCGCGGTGCTGAAGGGAACCCCGCCCGACGAGCGTTTCGTGGTCGTTGCAGCCACGGGCGCGTGGGAGGGGAAGAGCCTGTCGAACGCTCTCGCTGAGGCGGGCCTCGCTTGGGCCTCGGCCCTCGAGGACGCTCCGATGGTTGTCGTCCGCCGGCACGGCGGAGTTCGACTCCGGCCGGTGCGGCGGTTTCCTCGGGCGTCGGCGGTGGCGTTCCCGCTTCTCTGCGGGGGATCGAGCGTCGGCGGGATCCTCGTCACTTACGAGTCTCACCGAGGCTACGGCCCGTCCTACCTCGCTGCGGGGAAGCTCCTCGCCGGGGGGCTTTCAATGCGGCTTGCGAGCGAGCGCTTCGAAGAGCGGACGCGCCAGCAGGGCGAACGGATCAGCCGCCTGGCGTGCGACGTTGAGAGAATGGGGAACCTCCTGCGGAGCGCGTCGTCGCAGGGTTCGAAGGCTGCATCCTAGCTGGACGGGTTCGGCTCTTCGACAGCCTCTCGCTGGGAGAGAGCGAGTGCGGTCGCGAGTTCCACCAATTCGTCTCGGCCGATGCCGTCTCCGAGAAGGAAGAAGAAGACCTCGGCGTCCGCCCACGAGACTTCGAAGAGCGAGCGGGCGGTTTCCCCGGCCGTCTTTTGCGCCCACAGGTTCCCACGGTTGAGAACCCTTCCGTCGAAAGCCCCAACAGTCGTTGCCTCCCCCGTCTGGGCAATCGTGGCCCGCCGCCGGCTCATGTTGCGTGAGAGGTAGTTCCCGGCGCGAAGTGTGAGGACCCGTGGCGGGTCGTCGGTTGCGAGAACGAACGCGCAGTATCCGCGGTTGTGGGAAGGGTCGACGGCGACGGTTCCGCCTCTCTCGACCGGTCGATAGCCGCGTTCGAGGAGCGCGTCGAGCGATAGGAAGAACGGGAGTGAATCGTTGGCTTCGCTCGTGGAGACGAGCGCCTCACGGAAGACGCGCGATCCTTCAGCTGGAGCGATCGAGAAGGCGTTCGCCTGGGGGGGCTCCAACCGGACGTTCGAGTACTCGATCGAGACAGGGTCGCGCTCTCCGACGAGCGATGCGAGAAGGGTGTTTCGCGCCGGGAAGAAGCGGATCCTCGTCGGGAAGAGCGTCCCCTCTTCGAGGGTGATCTGTGCGCGGCGAATCGGGAAGGTGACGGTCTTGAGAAGCTGCGATCGATGCGCTTCTCTCGGCTTCAGGCCGAGGACCCGGCACGTCCTCCCGCCGACGGATTCCTCGCCGGCGTCGCGGACGAGGAAGTCGCGCGTCAGCTGGTCCAGGAACGAGATCTCACCGAGGGCGTGGAACCGCGGGAGGGGCTCGGGAAGCGCGCGCAGCCTTTTTTGGACAACCGTCGTCGTCTTTGGATCTGAGACCCAAGTCTCCGTGCCGTCGTAGGAAAACGACATTCCGACGAGTTCGTCCGGTGCGAACTCCGCTTCGTTTGCGAGTTGCTCCTCGAGGTCGGCGAGCGGACTCCGATAGGATGCGACCTCGACGGCGCACTTGTCCGGCTTTCTGAACCGGACTCTCGCCGTCACTTCGATCGCAGCGGCGCGGATGGTCTCGCTCGCCTCGAAGCCATCCAGATTCCGGTAGGCTTCGGCGGCGGATCGTGCGAGTTCGCCGATCGGTCGATGCATGAGGCCCCCTTCCTCTCGATTCGATTCGGGTGTTCGGATTATATAGCGGTGCCGGCCGTCGCCCGGCCGTGAGAGAGGGGGACGTCTGTCTGTGCTGGGCCGGGAGCGCAGGACCCGCGCGATTGCGATGCGTGGGTCGAGGTGACGAACGTCCCTCTCCTCGCGGAAAGCCCCTTCTTCTCGGCGTTCTGCGCGGCGCAACGCGGCAAGGTCGAAGCCGGGAAAGCCTGTTTGCAAGAGGGCTTCGACCGATCGGAGGGGGCTAGACGCGTCGGACAGAGGGCACTTGACTCGGGGGAAGGGATTCCGCTATCTCTGGTCCGCGCGTCGAGGGGGCCGCGGAGAGGATCGGGATGGACGTACGTGGTGGGAACGTTCTCGACACGGTCATGTTGGAGAGTCTTGCAGTGATCGCGGCGGCCAACGAGCGCACGCTGGTCGAGGAGTTGAATCGGGCCGTCGAGGCCTACGTCCTCAGCGAGATCGCCGCGAAAGGTAAGGGTGGCATCTTGAAGCGCGTCCTGGCGGGCGCGGAGCCGGACTGATCGAGCGTCAGCTGGCCGTTTCACTGTCGGTTGGTTCCCCCTCCCTAGGTAGAGGCAATCCCCTCGGACCGTGAGCGTTGAGTGCTCGTCCGGGGGTGGATACACTCCGCGATCACAGGCGAGCGAATGAGGGGGACCACGTGAAAGATGCTTGGATTCTTGTCTTGATCGGGGCGATGGTGATTGCTGCCGTCGTCGGGCTCCTCCCCGAGCGGCACGAACCTCCGAAGGTAGCGCCCGATTTCTCCCTGATCAGTCTCGATGGGGAGGTCGTCCGGCTTTCCGATCATCGAGGACAGGTCGTGATCCTCGACTTCTGGGCGAGTTGGTGCGCGCCGTGCAAGAGGACGTTTCCAGGGCTTCACGAGTTGCACGCGCAGTTCGAGGACCGAGGCGTCGTCCTTCTCGTCGTCAGCCTGGACCGGAGCGAAGAAGCGTCTCAGGAGTACCTATCGGCGCCCGGCTTCCCGACGGACCACGTCCTCTGGGGTTCCGTCGCCGAAGCACGCGCAATCAAAGAGCTGTACGACGTGCACGGCATCCCCCACACCTTCGTGATCGATCGGGATGGGCTCATCCGGTTCTCCGGGTACCCTTCCTGGATTGACGAGGAGACGCTCGCGCCGTGGCTGTGACGGTGCCCTAGCTCCGGCGGGAACTTCAGTCCCCTCAGATCAGAGCGACTTGGCCGAACTGGGTCAGGCGAGGGCACGTTGCGCGCGCCGTTTCCCGAGATTGCCTGGACACCGGATTGAACCGATCGTCGCCCGAAACGGACTCACTTCGCGAGAACCCGCGATGCGAAGGGAGCCACGTCAGTCGGAATGGTGGAGAACGATGATGAAGGAGCGCGGACGGCGGCGTTCCCGATCCGACGGGGAGCGGCTCTCCTCGCGAGGGAAGCTATACTCCGAACGGCGAAGCTCCAGAAGGACGCCGTGGTCAAGGAGGTCGGGTGCTCTCCGATCAAGAGCTGGTTCGCCGCGTGGCGGCCGAGGACGAAGAGGCGTTTCGGGAGCTCTACGAGCGGTTCTCCGATCGGGCATTTCGATACGCGCTCACGCTTCTGCGGAATCGCCATCTGGCGGAGGAAGTTGCGCAGGAGGCGATGATCGCCGTGTGGAAGAGCGCGGCGCGATTCGAGGGACGATCGAAGGTGTCGACCTGGATCTTCGGAATCGCGCGGAACAAGGCGTTGGACCTGCTTCGACGGGAGAAGCGTGGCGATCGCGTTCCGGACGTCCCCCTCGTCGCTCCCGATCCAGCTCCGGCCATTCGCAGGCAGGAGCTGGTGGCCCACGCGATCGGGGGGCTGCCGGAGGCGCAGCGAGAGGTCGTCTTCCTCACGTTCTACGAGGGGCTGTCGTACGGCGAGATCGCAGGGGTGCTCGGCATCCCTGAGGGGACGGTCAAGTCGAGGATGTTCCACGCGAAGAGACGTCTGGCGGAGGCGCTGACATGAACGGCTGCGGGAGAATCCGCGAGCTGATGCCTTGGTACGCGACAGGGTCTCTCTCTCGGAGCGAGATCCGAGAAGTGACCGCGCATCTCGCGGCCTGCGAGACGTGCAGCGAAGAGCTGGCTGAGACGCTTCGACTGAAACTCGAGCTCGAGTCCGAGCTTCGCCGGATGCCGCGTCTTCCCGACGGCGTCTGGAAGAGGGTCCTCGCGGCCGTCCGCGGTAGGGCGATCGCGCAGATTGACGTCGGATCGTTCCTGCTCGGGTTCTCGTTCGGTGCTCGCGTGCGGCGCGGCGGGATTCCCGTTCGCGGAGATTTGAGAGTGCTGGGGCGGAGAATCCGCCTGTTCGACGTCGAGAAGGAGGATAGAGAATGAGTCGCGACTGGTCTGAGAGAAGCGAAGGAAAGCCCGAGGAGTTGCGAGAGGTCTTGGAGATCGTGGCGGACAAGGTGCCGCGGCTCCTCCGGGGACTCCGCGACATCATCTACTCACCCGAGGCCGCGGAGAACATGGCCGGTGCGGTGGCTGCGTTCTACAGGAAGCTGGTCGACGCCGGGATCCCGAAGGAGGAGGCGATGGATATGGCGAAGGGGTACATGATCAACCTTCGCGACCTCCTGGGGGGCAAAGGGATCAATATCGGGAACTTCGCGGATCGCGAGGACGGCTAGGCGGATGAATCTCGTCTTCCGGGTCCCGTTCCTGATCGTGCGGCTCGTGCTCTCCATCGCGGCTGTTCTGCTCGGGCGACCGCTTGCCGGATGGCGTTCGCGCAGAGCGTTTCGGCGCACGCTTCGGCGGGCCGGCCTGACGTCAGAGGAGGTCGGCGCGCTGGCCGCCGAGTATCGGCCCGGCTTCGGGCTCTTGGACCTTGCCCGAGCGGTCCGGATCCGCTGGAGCTGACCGGAGTCCCGTCTCCGGCGGCCGGCGGGGTTTGTCCGAGGATGAGGCCACGGTTACACTGCGACGTGGGATTCGGGACGTGGCGCAGCCTGGTAGCGTGCTTGCATGGGGCGCAAGAGGTCCCCGGTTCAAATCCGGGCGTCCCGACCAGATAGGGCACCTCCTCGCGCGGGTGCAGGTCTCCGCGCAACTACTCCGAGGCGAGTCGGACCACGAACGAGTCGACTGGTCTCGCTGACGGGGTCAGGTAAACCTCGTCTTCGATCACCGACGCGACCGGAACGGCCTCGGCGCGCAGCGCGTCATCAGCTACCGTCACGCGAACGTAGTGAAGAATCCCGTAGCGGCTGAAGATCAACCCGGGAACGGAACCCGAGGGCGGATCCGCCAACGGCCCGCCGCCCCCGCCGGTCGTGACGTGGTGGATCCCCCCCACGTACGCGTGTTCGTAGCCGCCGATAGAGGCACTGAAGACGACGGCGACGTTCCCTCCCCGGAGGATGGGTTCCCAAAGGGAGATGAGGGCTTCGTTGCGCCCGGACGCATACGCCGATCCGTAGAGCCCGTGCGAAGAGAAAACGATCGTTAGCCCGTCTTCGTGTTCGCCCAGATCCTGCCGGAGCCACGCGAGCTGCTCCTGCGCGCGCGGGTTGCTCGGGTCATCGAGCGTCGAGTCGAGGCCGACGACGTGGACACGACCGTAGTTGAAGCTCCACCACTCCTCTCCGGCGGCTCCGCCGCCGCGAGGGAGCGCGAGTGCGTCGTAGTACTCCGCATCTTCCGTAGCCGCGCTTCCGACGACTGCAACGAACGGGATGGATCGCGCAAGATCGTCGATCGCCCAGAAGAAGTTGGCGATCCGGTCTGGGCTGAGGCTCTCGACGAGTTCCCCGACGTGCGCGACGAGCGCGCTTCCCGTTTCGTCCCGGGCGATCGTGTCGGCGACGAGCTTGTGCCGATCCGGGAACGAGCGCGTGTGTCCGTAGGCGGCGAACGAGAACGCCCGGACGGTCGAATCGGCGGTCCGGAAGGAGCCGACCTTGGTCGGGTAGACGGCGTCGCCTTCGTAGGCGATCAGCTGATACTCGTACTCCGCGTTCGGCGTGAGATCGCGAAGCCAGATCTCGGCGCGTCCCACTTGGCGGTCGAACGTCAGGGTCTCGTCCCAAGATCCGCTCGCGCGGTGGACCTGGGCCAGCCCGTAGTGGAGGTCGACGCTCACCGGACGGGACGTCTCCCACGAGAGCACAAGAAGATTCGCGCCGGCGAGTCCCAGGATCGGCCCCCAAGCCCAAGGGCTGGAGGTCTGGGCGCTCGGGACGCACGGAGAAAGAAGCAGCAGGCTCGCAAGGAGGAGCGCGACAAGCCGCGTTCCGGTCTTCAAGATCCTCACCCCCTCGCCACGCGGCCCCGCGGGAGCCGTCGGCGCGACGATTCTGACACGGACGCGGGCCCGCAGTCAATCCGATGTTGCGAAGGCTCCCACTCTCGCTTCCGCGGACGGGACCCGCTGTGCGCGGTCCCGTCTCTCGGTCCGCCGCTTGCCTAGGGAGCGACCGGCTCGTACGGTTTCCGGACGAGGCTGACGCCTTCGGACGACGCAAGCGAGATCAGGAGGTCGATCGGTAGATCGAGCCTGACCAGAGATGCCGACTCGCCGACGACGTACCCGGCGAACGCCTCGGGGAGATCGGCCTCGGGGAGAAGCTCAGCCGCCACCTCGACGCGCAGTCCGACGAGGGAGAGCCCGTGAACGGCGGCGAACACGTGCCAATCCTCGGCGACGGTCAGCCAATACAGGTCGGACTCGATTCGCGCGCCCGCCGGAGGTTCCGGTCCCTTGAGAGCGCCCTTGGCGAACGATCGAAATGCGAAGTCGACCTCGCCGCCGATCGCTCCCAGCCGCTGGAGGTCGAGGAGGACGGAGAGCACGGCGTCCATCGCCTGGTCGGTGCGCGGCGAGAAGACGAGCTCGAGTCCGCTCGGTCCGGGACGGACGGCGTACGCGTAGGACTCGCCGACGACTCGAAGGAGAAACCGGGACGAATCGATGACGAGGAGGCGGTCTCTCGCGAGAAGGGCGTCGACAGGGTCGGTGGCCGGAAGGCCTCCGACGCGAGCCTCTACGTCGTCTCCTTCGTACCGGATGACAGTGTAGCCCTCCGCCTCGACGACGCCGGAGAGCGCTTCGAGATCGACCGCGGCCTCTCCGAGCGAGAAGATGTAGTAGTCGGTCTGCTTGAACTGCACTTCCTCGCCTGTCCCCATCCAGACAGCCGTTCCGATCAACAGGGACGACGCGACGAGCACGACGATTAGCTTCTTCGGTCTCATGGGCTCCTCCTTGTCCGTTTCCTCGAGAACTACACGCCGGGGCGCGCGTCGGTTCCCCGGAAGATCACTCCGGTGCGAAGCCGAACGTCTCGAACAGCTCTCTCAGGTCGCACGTGCATGCCGCTTCGAACGCGCACAGAAGATCATCGGCGGAGGCTACTTGCCACGCGTTGCCCTTGTAGTAGCTCGACAGGGCGCTGAAATACGCGTCATCTCCGATCTCGTGGCGGATCGTGTGGTGAAACCAGGCGGCCGTGTCGTACGCGACGCTCGAGTAGGCGGACGAGGTCGGGAATCGGCACGCCGGATCGGCGACCCGAAGGTTGGGGAAAGCCTCCAGCGCCGAGGCGTAGGACCTCTGCCACCGAAGGACTTCGGCTGCGGCGACTTCGTCTCCTCGCGCCGATTCGAGAAAGACGTTCGAAAGGTACGTAGCGAGGCCCTCGTCGAGCCACGGATCCGAGGCGGGGTCGTTGCCGACCACGTCGTAGAACCACTGATGCGCCAGCTCGTGCGAGACGATGATGTCGTAGAACGTGTCGAACGGGCGAGAGACGTACGAGGAGGAGACCAGGATGAGCCCCGAAAACTCCACGCCGGCCGCCCGGCGAAGGGGAACCTCGACGAAGTCGATCTCGTCGCGGGGAAGCGGTCCGATCCGCTCTTGGTAGATTGAGAGCGCCTCGGCCGCCGTCGCCAGCGTCCGCTCGGCCGCGGCGCTGGCCGCCGGAGAGAACCACGCTCGGAGCGTCTTCCCGGACGCCTCCAGTTCGCGAGTCTCGTAGCCGAGGGTGAGAACGAGCGAGAAGTCGCGCGCGGATTCGGCCACGAAGCGGTGAACGGCGCGGCCCTCCTCCGCGGTCGACGCGACGAGGCGGCCGGACGCGGCCGGGGCGACGACGTCGCTCACCCTGACGCTGACGGCGTAGTCCGCAGCGGCGCCCCACAGGACGTCTCCGATTCCGCACGACGGGCTGAGCGACCAGCCTTCCTCGTCGAGGACGGCGAGAATCGGGTAGAAGGCCGTCAGGACGAGGGATTGCGGGTTCTTCGTCAGGATCCCGTAGCCGGTGACACGCTCGGCGGCGTAGAGAGGCGACGATCCGGCCTGTCCTTCGAACCGGAGGACCAGGCTCGCAGTCTGTTCGGGAAGGAGAAGGAAAGGCAGGGCGACGGGAAGGACGGTCGGATCATTGCTCGCGTAGATCTCGAGCATCTCCTCGGCGAGGCGCGCTTCGGCGACCCTGAGGAACGCGTTCCCGTAGAGCGAGGCATCGTTCGGGAAGAGGCGGAAGACCACTTCGCCGATCGGCGCCGGTCCGGTGTTCTCGACGGTCACGGCGACGGAGCCGGCGAACGCTCCGGAATCCCAATCGACGGCGAGGTCGATCTCGTATCTCGGGGCGGCGGCCGCCCCGACCCCGCCCGCGAGAAGCGCGGCAACGATCGCCCACGGGGCGACTCTCAGCAGTCGGGATCGTTTCTCTCTCAACATCGTGCTCCCTTTCGCGTCGTTTTCCGATGTCGCGCTCGTCGCGCCGGCTCCAGGGTCTGCGGTCGACGCGCTCGGCAGAGGGCGGGCTACGCGTGCTCCGCCACGCTTTGGTAGACCGCTTCGTACTGCGGGACGATGTCCTCGTAGTTGAACGACGACCGTGCGCGTTCTCGTGCGGCGGAGCCGAACAGGCACCGGGCTTCCTCGTCTTGCAGGAGTTCGATCGCGCGCGCGGCCATTCGGTCAACGTCTCCGACTGCCTCGAGGTACCCGGTCTTCCCGTCCAAGACGACCTCCGGGAGTCCGCCGACGTCACTCGCGATCACGGGGACACCGCTCGCCATCGCCTCGAGCGCGGCCAGTCCGAAGCTCTCCGTACTGCTCGGGAGGAGGAACAGGTCGGTGACGTTGAGGAGGGGCGCGACCCGATCGACGACGCCGACGAACCTTATCCGATCGAGGACGCCGAGTTCCTCGGCGGTCTCCCTCGCTACGGAGAGGTCCGGCCCGTCACCGACGAGGATCAGGCGGCTGTCGATCGCCTCGTTGACTTTGGCGAAGATCGAGACGACGTCGCGAATCCGCTTCACGGGGCGGAAGTTGGAGATGTGCGTCAGCGTCTTCTGCTTCTTCCGGGAGCAGATCGGGACGCACGGGCACGGCTCGCTCTCGTGGCGCTCGGGGTCGATGAAGTTGTAGACCACGCGAAGCTCCCGCTCGATGCCGAACTGCCGATTCGTCTCGTCGCGAAGGAAATTCGAGACCACCGTCACCGCGTCTGCCCGCTCGATCGCCAGCTTCGTCACCGGCCGGAACGATGCGTTGCTCCCGACGAGCGTGATGTCGGTCCCGTGCAGAGTCATCACGACCTTGAGCGGGCGCTCGGAGACGACCTGCTTGGCGAGGAGCGCGGCGGTGCCGAACGGGATCGCATAGTGGGCGTGGAGGATGTCGAGCTCCTTGAGACGGGCGACCTCGGCCATCTTCGACGCGAGGGCGAGGGTGTACGGGAAATGCTTCAGGAGCGGGTACCTCTCGATCTCGACCTCGTGGTAGCTGACGCGCTCGGGGAGCCGGCCGAGGCGAAGCGGAGCCTCGTAGCTGATGAACGCGACCTCGTGCCCGCGCGCCGCGAGGTGCTTGCCGAGTTCGGTCGCGACGACGCCGCTTCCACCGTGCGTCGGGTAGCAGGAGATGCCGATGCGCATGAGCCTCCCCTTTCTAGAAGGTGCTGAAGTCCATCGAGAGCGGGTCGTCGACGCGCAACCGCCCTCGCACGAGGAATCCCTCGCCGTACCGTGCGTCGACGAGAGAGCCGTAGTAGGCCATCCGGCTGCGAATCCTCCAGTCGGTGCTCGGCGCGGTCAGCCGGGTCTGCGGATCGGACGACGCCTCGGGTCGGAACTGGGTCGCAAACGCGTAGATCGCGTCCATCTTCCGGTCGAACTGATCCGAAATGTCGACGATGAACGTCGGTTCGAACTCGGTCCATCCCATGAAGTGGTAGAGCCGGCTCGTTCGATGGTTCTCGCGACCGGGCTCGTATCGTGGGAGACCTGCGAGGAACGTCCCCTCGTAGACCAGGGTCGCCGCGCTCGCGTGGTCGGGATGCCGATCGAGCCAGTACGGGAGGAAGACCGCCTCCGGGCGCCACCGGCGGATCGCGTCGGCGACCTTCCGCTTCGCCTCCGCGTCCGCGCGGACCTGGCCGTCAGGAAGTCCGAGGTTCTCCCGGCCTGCGAGGCCGAGAATCTCCGAACTCGCGGCCGCCTCTCGCTCGCGAATCTCCGCGTTCCCGCGCGTGCCGAGCTCACCGCGGACGAGGTCGACGACGGCGACGCGCTTGCCGGCGTCGGTCAGCTTGAGCAGGGTCCCTCCGCAGCCGATCTCGACGTCGTCGGGATGGGCGCCGAAGGCCAGGACGTCGACGGGTCTCATCTTCCTCCTCGAATCGTCACCGCGCGGTGTGAGAATCGGTCCGAATCCTCCGAACCGAGAAGACCGTCGAGCCATTCTATCCCGAAGCGGATCGCGAAGTGCACGAACGAGAGGCCTCGCTCCTGGGGTTTGTCGGCGGGACGGAGCGACGCTCGGAGCGCGTGGAGGCGCTTTGCGGAGACGCCCCGCCGGGCGAGGTCGGCGTGATTCGCCCGCTCCTCGAGCCGGTCGATCGCTTGGCCGGCGTGCTCCGCTGTCTGCCGCCACCGTGCCTCGAGTCCGGGATCGAGTTCGGAGAGGACAGGAAGCAGCGGTTCCAGCGCGGACTCCACTCCGCGTCGCGCCGCGGCGAACGCGTCTTGCATCTGATCCGAAGCGGCCCGTCTCAGGACCAGCTTCGGGTCGAGGTCTGTGGAGATTGCCACCTCGATCGGGACGCGAAGCGCGCGCAGGAGGTCCTCCTCCTCCTCGGAGAGGAGCGTGTAACCGGTGCGGGGGACCGGGATCGGTTGGGGAACTTCAAACAGGTCGTAGAGCGGGGCGAGCATCGCGTGGTACGCCAGTTCGCTCGGGCCGAGGACGTTGGCGACTGTCGGGAAGAGCGCGTCGGCGAAGACGGGACGAAGCGCGACGTCGGCGGAGAACGCCTCACCCGATCGGCGCGGCGCGGCGCCCGCGCGAACCCTTCGGCCGGAGGGTTCGATGAGAAACGGGCGGCCGGCGCGGTCGGGGTCGAGCGGCGGGCCGTATCCCGCCTTCACGAGTCGCTCGGCGCCCGCGCGAAGCGCGTCGGCGACGTCGCCCGCTCGCGACAGCGCGGTCTCGAAGAGGTGGCCCGCAAGGTGACGGACGGTCCGTGGCTCGACCAGGACCAGCCCCGATCCGGCGAAGAGGCGGGACCAGATCCTGGCGTGCCACGTCGCGTAGTCGTCGCCGTCCGCGGGGTGAAAGAGGTCTCGAATCGAGGCCGCCGCGTCCGAGAATCGGGCGAGGATCTCGGCGGCGGCGCCTCGCATCTCGCCCGTGATCGGGAGGCTCTCGATCGCTCGGCCGCGTTCGGTTTCGTCGAACGCAATGCGCCGGATCGACCCGTCGTCGTCGAGCAAGAGGACGCGGTTCACCTCCGCGAGGTCGTGGTCCTCGGAGGCGAGCCAGAAGATGGGAATCACGGGGACGTCGAGGGCCGCGGTGAGGCGCTCGGCGCTACGGAGGATCGAGACGATCTTGTAGGCCGTGTACGACGGGCCGCCGAGGAAGCCCGCCTGTTGCCCGCCGAGGACGCAGAGCGTCGCCGGATCGCGGAGGGATTCCACGTTCCGGATCGACATCGCGGATGCGCCGAGTCGCTCGTTGTACGGTCGGAGGGACGCGGCGAGCTCCGAGCGGGGCCTGGAGAGACTCCGAACGGCGGACGCGGTCTCCAGCTGGTCTTCGCGGGCGCCCACGAAGAGGCGGACGGCCGTCTCGCGTCGGTCGCCGAAGTCGAGGAAGAGCGCGTTCTCCGGATAGACGATGCGCGGGTCGATCGCCGCATTCATCGGATCGGCCTCCGTCCGACGACGACGAGACGTCGGCTTCCCGCGCCGTGCGGCTCTCCGCGGAGCGATCCGTGCGTGCGAAGCTCGGAGAAGCCGGCCTGGCGGAACATCCCGATCAGTTCCTCGGGCGCGTACATCCGGACTGACTCCCGATAGATCCGCTGTTCGGTAGAGCCGCCCCCGACGACCCGAGTTTCCTTGTCGACTCGAAGCCCGTCGTCGGAGATCGCGCGGCGGATCCGGATCGTCGTGTCGCCGCGGCGCAACTCCTCCTCAGGCACGAGGTCGGCGATCGTCGCGTCGCGGCTCAGCGTGTCGACGAGGAACCACCCGCCGGGGCGGAGGGCCTCGCCGACCGAACGGAGAACCTTCGCGTTCTCCTCGTCTCGCGTGAAGTAGCCGAACGACGTGAACAGGGAGAGAGCCGTGGCGAAACGGTCGGCGTACGGGATCGCGCGCATGTCGCCTCGAACGAGGTCGACGGGGCCGACGCCCGCCTCTTCGATTCGCGTCCGCGCGACCTCGAGAAGCTCCTCCGAGAGGTCGAGGCCGACGAGCCGCGTGAACCCGGCGCCGGCGAGCGCGATCAGATGACGACCTGCGCCGCAGCCGAGATCGAGGAGCGGCTCGTCACGCGGCGGGTCGACGAGTGCGACGATCGCCGCGACGTCCCGAGCCGCCTCTTCGTCGTCGCGATGCGGATAGAGTGCGAGGTAGTCTCTGCCGAAGGCCGTTTCGTACCACGGTCTCACGCGATGCCGTGCTCCTTCTTGTACTGCGCCCAGTTCCGCTTCAGGTCGACGAACGAGTCGAGGTCGGTCCGGAGGAGGAACGGGTTCGTCTCGCGCTCGGCGCGGATCGTCGACTCCGGGGCCACGCCGACGTCGTGGCCGGGGAAGACGCGCGTCTCGTCGGGAAGCTTCATCAGGGTTTCGTGTAGAGAGCGATACTCGTGTCGCGCTCCCTCGCCGAGATCGGTGCCGCCAACCTTTCCGACGAACAGCGTGTCGCCGGTGAAGACGGCGTCGTCCACGAGGATGCAGATCGAATCGGGCGAGTGGCCGGGCGTGTGGAGGACCCGGACTACGAGACCGCCGAGAGGGAAGGTCGCGTCCCCCACGACTTCCGTGCCGGTCTCGGGGTCGCGGTCTCCGAACAAGAGCGGGCGGACGCCTGTCTCCCGCTCGAAGTCGGAGTTTCCGTTCGTGTGATCGTGATGACCGTGGGTGCAGAACGCCCGCACGATGCGGAGACCTTGGGCCCTCGCGAACTCGACGATGGACGATGGGGCGTACGACGGGTCGACGACGAGCGCCTCCTTCGTCGCTGCGTCGGCGACGAGGTAGGCGAGGTTCCTGTCTCCGCCGGTGTGGAATCTCTTGACGAGCACTCTCGCTCCCTTCGGATGCGCAACCCCAGCGCCTTTCCGCCGATTCTACGACGGCCGCGCGAGGGGTACAACCGAAGTTGCCGGATCCAGCGCGAATGCGTATCCTACCCTATCAGATAGGTAAGTCGCAGTAAGGACAAGACGCAGGAGGTGTACCATGAAGGCAGTTCGGGTAGGAGGAGCCGCCGTTCTCGCGGCGGTCCTCGTGGGAAGCACGATGTTCGCGGCCTCGGGACAGATCGTGATCAACGAGATCGCCTGGGCAGGAACCGGTGCGGCGTCGAGTGACGAGTGGATCGAGCTCCACAATCCGACCGAAGACGCGATCGACCTGGCGGGATGGGCGCTCACTTTCGGTGACGTGACGATTCATCTCGATGTTGCGGAAGAGGAGACCGTCGAGGTGAGGCGGTCGGTGATCGGGGCAGGAGGGTACTTCCTTCTCGAGCGGACCGACGATGCGGCCGTCTCCGACGTCGAAGCGGACATCGTCTACCGAGGGAGCCTCTCGAACGACGGGGCCGACGTGCGGCTGATCGACGCGGGCGGACTTGTCGTCGACGCGGCCCTGTTCGCGGAGTCCGGCTGGCCGGCCGGTACGGCGTCCGACGGAATTCCGCCGTACGGCTCGATGGAGCGAGAGGAGAGCGACCTCCCCGACTGGAACACGAACGACGGCGTCATCCGAAATGGCCTCGACGCGGATGGACAGCCGATCAACGGCACGCCGGGGCGCGCGAACTCGGCGACGATTCTCGCGGCGACGGCCCCGCGAATCGAGCTCGTTCACCCGTCTGGCGAGACGGAATCGATTGGCGGCCTGTACACGATCGAATGGTCCGCGAGCGATCCGGACGATCCCGCGACATCCCTCGGAGTCAGCATCTACCTATGGTGTGAGCAGGACGACGAATGGGAGCTCGTCGTCGAGAACCTGGCGAACACGGGCAGCTTCCTGTGGAACACGGCGGCCGGGTCCGCCGAAGGTGAGTGCCGGCTTCGCCTCGTGGTGACCGATCCGGAAGGGCACGTCGGGGAGGCGATCAGTCCGGCGTTTCGAATCGAGCCTGACGAAGGCTAGTCGAGGAGAGCGCGGATCTCGTCGATGCGGGCGCGGGCTTCGGCCTCGCCCGCATCGACCGCCTCCATCGCGTGCTCGAAGTCGAACATCGTGATCCGTCCGACGTCCGGGGTGAGGACGACCACGCGCCCCCCGAGGCGTGCCTTCGCGCGATCGAGCTGCGTTTGCGTCAGATGGTGGGACGTCACGCGTTGCGTCTGAAGCAGCGCGTCGAGGCACGTGGCGATCTCGCGCGAGAGCGGCGCGCCCGTGTCCACCGCGAGGACGGCGTCCGCGCCCATCTCGACGACGACGTCGATCGGCAGCTTCTCGACGACGCCCCCGTCGATGAGAAGGCGGCCGTCGCGCGCGACCGGGGAGAAGACTCCCGGAACGGCGGTGCTCGCCGTGACGGCGTCCGAAAGCTTGCCGTCGCGAAGGATCACACGCTCGCCGGTCTCCAGGTCGGTCGCTACCACCGCGAACGGGATCGTCGCGTCACCGAACGACTTCCCGGCGGTAAAGAGAGAGAAGAGCTCGTACAGACGCGCCAGATCGTGGGGGCGCGCATCCTCCTCACGCCACTCGGAGCCGCGGACGTACTCCATCACGCTTCGCGCGACGATCCGCTGAAGCTCCCGCAGGGTGCTGTCCGTCACCTGGAGGAGCTCGTTGAGGTCCAGGCATCCGAGGAGCGTCCGGAACTTCTCGAGATCCGCTCCGATTGCCTTTGCGGCCCCCATCGCGGCTCCCATGCTCGTCCCCGCGATCGCTGCGACGGGGACGTTCGCCTCTTCCAGTGCGATCAGGACGCCGAGATGAGCGAACCCGCGTGCACCGCCGCCGCCGAGAGCGAGACCGAGTCGTCGATTCATGAAAGAAAGGCCCCTTCCGCTCGATCGTAGTCGGCGGAAGGGGCGATGGCAACCGTCTCCAGTTGCGATGGGTCTTGCGGCTAGTACATCCCGCCGCCCGGGGGCATCGCCGGCATCGGCGGCTCGTCTTCCTTGATCTCGGCGACGAGCGCGTCCGTCGTCAGAAGCATCCCGGCAATCGAAACTGCGTTCTGAAGTGCGGAACGCGTGACCTTCGTCGGATCGATGATTCCGGCGTCAAACATGTCGTGGTACTTTCCGCACAACACGTCGAACCCGACGCCCGGCTTCTCCTCCTTCACCTTCTCCACGACGATGGCACCTTCGAAGCCCGCGTTGTGCGCGAGCTGGCGGAGCGGCGCTTCGAGCGCGCGAGCGAGAATCCGAACGCCGACCGCCTCGTCGCCCTTCGACTTGAGGCTATCGAGCGCCTTCGCCGCGTTGACGATGGCGACCCCGCCACCGGGGAGGATCCCTTCGTCGACCGCGGCCTTCGTCGCCTCGAGCGCGTCCTCCATCCGGTGCTTCTTCTCGGAGAGCTCCGTCTCGGTCGGCGCACCGACCTTGATCACCGCCACGCCGCCGGCGAGCTTCGCCTTCCGCTCCTCGAGCTTCTCACGGTCGTAGTCGGAGTCGGTCGTCTCGATCTGGGCCTCGATCTGCTCGATCCGGCCGTGGATCGCTTCCGACTTCCCCTTCCCGCCGATGATCGTCGTGTTGTTGTTGTCGACCTTCACGTTCTCGGCGGTTCCGAGCATGTCGAGCGTCGTGTCCTTGATCTGCATCCCGGCGTCCTCGGCGACGACCGTGCCGCCGGTGAGGACGGCGATGTCTTCCAGCATCGCCTTCCGCCGGTCACCGAATCCAGGGGCCTTGACGGCGCAGCTGGTCAGCGTCCCCTTCAGCTTGTTGAGGACGAGGGTCGTCAGCGCCTCGCCGGTGACGTCCTTGGCGATGACGAGGAGCGGCCGACCGGCCTGCGCGACCTTCTCCAGCATAGGCACGAGGTCCTGCGCGGCCTTCAGCTCCTGGTCGGTCACGAGGATCAGGGGCTTGTCGAGGAGGACCTCCATCTTCTTCGGGTCGGTGACGAAGTAGGGCGAGATGTACTCGCGATCGAACTGCATCCCCTCGACGACCTCGTAGTAGGTCTCAATCGTGTCCGAGTCCTCGACCGTGATGACACCGTCGTCGCCGACCTCTTCCATCGCGTCGGCGATGATCTTCCCGATCGCCTCGTCGTTCGCCGAGATCGACCCGACCTGGGCCGTCTCTTCCTTCGTCTTGAGCTCGCGGCTCATCTTCTTGAGCTCGTCGACGACGACCTTCGTCCCCTTCTCGAGTCCGCGCTTCAGCTCCATCGGGTTGGCCCCGGCGGCGAGGTTCTTGAACCCCTCTTCGATCATCGCGTGCGCGAGGATCGTCGCCGTCGTCGTTCCGTCGCCGGCGATGTCGTTCGTCTTCGAGGCGACTTCCTTGACGAGCTGCGCGCCCATGTTCTCGAATTCGTCCTTGTACTCCTGCTCCTGGGCGATCGTCACCCCATCGTTGGTGATGTCGGGGCTGCCGAACTTCTTGTCGAGGATGACGTTCCGGCCGCGCGGGCCGAGGGTGATCCGGACCGCGTCCGCCAGCTTGTCGATCCCCGCCTTCATCTGGCGGCGGGCTTCCTCGCCGAAAATAACTTCCTTCGCCATGCTTCGTGTCCCCCTTTCCTACTCCTCGACGACCGCGAGGACGTCCGTCTCCTTGACGAGAATCAGCTTCTCCTCGCCTCGCTCGATCTCGGTGCCGGAGTAGTTGCCGACGATGATTTGGTCGCCGACCTTGACTTCGAACTTCTCATCGGTGCCGATTGCGAGCACCTTGGCGCGGACGACCTTCTCGCTCTTCACGTTGTCGGGGAGAACGATCCCGCCCGCCGACTTGCGCTCTTCCGGCTCGAGCTTCTGTGCCAGAATTCGCTTCCCCAACGGCTTGATCGTCATGTCGATCTCCTCCTCCTTGAGGGTGTTTAGCACTTGGCTTATGAGCTTGCTAACGGATTGTATCCACGTCTCAACGGTCCGTCAAGGCTGCGGAAAGCTTGTATTCATGGTCAATGCGTCGCATAGTCGCGGCGATGCCCTCCGGGAAGACGCACCTTCGAATCGAAGTCGGACTCCTCTTCGGGTGGACCGCGCTCGCCGGGTACCTCCTCGCGGAGCGGGCGGCGGCCGCCGAGGCCGTGATCGCGTTCATCGTGGCCTACGCGTTCTCGATGCTCTTCTTGAGTCCGGACCTCGATTTGGCCCGAAGTCGCCCGTCGCGGCGATGGGGGATCGCGCGGGTCCTCTGGTTTCCGTACGCGCTGATCTTCAGACACCGCGGCGTCTCTCATCGACCCTTTGCCGGCCCGGCGACGCGGATTGCGTACCTCGCCCTGCTGTTCGGGATTGGCGCTGCCGTCGCGGCCGGGCTCGGTGTTCCGCTACGGGTCGGTTCGCCGTCGTGCGGCTGCCTCCTCGGAGCGCTGGTCGGGCTCTACCTCCCGAACCTGACGCACGTCCTCGCTGACCGGGTCGCCTCATCGGCCAAGAGGAGGCGTTCGCGGAGCCGGTTGTGAACCGGCGTTGGAAGACTCTATACTCGCTTCCGTGAACGAATGGGGCCTTTACGTCATCGGGTCGGTCGTGCTCGTCGCGACGGCGGTGGTGCTGTCCTTCTTCGGACCGTACTACGAGACGGGAATCGCGTCGTGGTACGGGCCCGGCTTCGACGGGAACTACACCGCCAACGGCGAGATCTACGACATGAACGGGATCAGCGCGGCTCACAAGACGCTCCCGTTCGGCACGGTCGTGCGTGTGGTTGAGCTCTCGACCGGGCGGAGCGTGGTCGTCCGAATCAACGACCGTGGACCGTTCGTCGAGGGCCGGATCATCGACCTCTCGAAGGGGGCCGCGCTGGAGCTCGGCATCATCGAGAAAGGGATCACGAAGGTCGGATTGAGAATCCTCCGCTGGCCGGCGGGCGGACGCCCCTGAGCCGGCGAGAGGCTTTGTGAGACCAGTTTCCGCGGGCAGGTCGAGAGATCGGTCGACAGGGCCCGCGGCGAGAGAAAGGAAACGATCAGGATGGGCCTTGCAGTAAGCGAAATGCGCAAAGGAATGACGATCCTCTACGAGGGGGAGCTCTACGAGATCGTCGAGTACGAGCACTCGAAGCGAGGACGCGCCGGGGCGGTCGCGAAGACGAAGCTGAAGCACCTGAAGACCGGCCGCGTCACCACGACGACGTTCAAGGGGCCGGAGAATACGGAATCCGCGTTCCTCGAGTCGCGTCAGCTTCAGTACGTCTATCACGACGGGGCGGATTACGTGTTCATGGACACCGAGCGGTTCGATCAGTTCCCGATTTCGAAGGACGTGCTCGGGAACCAGTCGGACTTCCTCGTCGAGGGGAACCACGTCATCGGCTACTACCACAACGACGCGCTGGTCAAGGTCGATCTTCCGAACTTCGTCGAGCTCAAGGTGACGCAGACGGAACCTGGGGTGAAGGGAGACACGGTCTCCAACGTCGAGAAGCCGGCGACCCTCGAGACGGGGGTCGTCGTTCAGGTCCCGCTCTTCGTCAAAGAAGGTGATACACTGAAGATCGACACCCGAACCGGAATCTACGTGGAGCGGCTCTAAGGAGGAGGAATGGCCGAGCGAAGAGTCGAGATCATAGACGAGGATGGTCGCATCACGATCACGGAGGACGTCATCGCGTCGATCGCCCGGATCGCGGCGGAGAAAGTGGACGGGATCGCGCGCTCGTCCAGCGGAGGCTCCGGCGGTCTGATGAGCATCTTCGGCGGAGAGGACCTCGCGCCGAACATCAAGGCGGAGCTCTCGGAAGGGACCGTCCGGCTCGAGCTGCGGATCGCCGTCGAATACGGCTACCCGGTGCACGAAGTGGCGAGCGGCGTGCAGCGGAACGTCCAAGGGGACATCGAGCGCCTCGCAGGAGTGACGGTCTCGAGTGTCGACGTCAACGTCAAGAAGGTCGTTCCGCCGCACACGCACGAGAGCGCGGAGTAGGGAGGGGCCCATGGTAGAGACAGACAGAGGGAGCGTCGGGATCTCCAAGGACGTCGTCACCTCGATCGCCGGGATTGCCATCTCGGAGGTTGACGGGATCGCCAATCTGCGCCCCGGGGACAGTGCGTTTCGACGCGGAGAGGGAATGAGGCGGTACGTCGACACCACCGTCGAAGGGGACTCCGTCGCCGTGACCGTCCGGATTACCGTGCTGTACGGGAACCCGATCCACAAGGTCGCCAAGCAGGTCCAGACGCGGATCAAGGCGGAGATCGAGAAGATGACGGGACTCCGCGTCGACTCGGTCAACGTCGACGTGCAGCGCCTCGTGGAGGCGACCGAAGCTGCGAAGGAGAGCGAGGAAGAATGCGAGCCCTCCGAGGAATAGCGAACGTTGTCGCGCTCGTCGTCACCGGAGGGCTCGGTGTGACGTTCATCGTCGCCGGAGTCGGCGCGTCCGGACTCCTCTCGTTCGCGTCGGTCACCCCCTACCTCGATCGCGTGCCGGGAACGATCTTCCTGATCGTCGTCGGCGCGGTGCTCGTCCTGATCGCCGTGCGGTTCCTGATCGCGGCGGGCGACGAGCGCGTGCGAGCCGGCGTCTTCGCCCGAGAGGCGGACGGGGGCCGAGTTGCGCTGACCGGTTTCGCCGTGCGGGAGTTCATCAGCGGAATCCTCCGCGACGAGATCGGGCTCGACCGTTTCCACGTCGGCCTGGAGCATCGACGTGGCGGGGTCGCGATCACCGTTCGGGTCACGCTCTCGCCCGACCAGCGCGTGACCTCTGTCAGCGAGCGGATCCAGAGCGTTCTCGGGCGACTCGTCCCGGAGCGAACCGGCGTCGAGGTGAGCGAGGTGTCGATCTTGGTCCGCGGAATCCGAACTCTCGGCAGGGGGCGAACGCCACGGGAGGAGATCATCCATGCGCCTGACGTTGAACGCTAGGCTGATCGGCCTCGCCGCGGGAGCGATCGCCGGCCTCCTGTTCGTCGTCCTCGGCTGGCGCGGGTTCCTGATCTTCCTCGCGTTCACGGTCTTCGGGCTCGGGGTCGGGTTCTGGCTCGACGCGCAGCCCGGGGTCGCCCATCGGATCCGCGAGGTGTTCGAGCGCCTTTTCCAAGGCTGATGCAGCGCCGCGAGGCGCGGGAGTTCGTCCTCTCGGCGCTCTATCAGCGGGAGTTCGCGCCGATCGACCTCGACGCACTTCTGGAAGAAACCGATCCGGGGGATCAGGCCGACTACATCGCGTCCACCTTCCTGGGAATCTTGGATCGACAGCCGGAGCTCGACCGGATGATCGGGGAACGGACGGTCGGCTGGCGGTTCGAGCGACTCGCGCTGATCGATCGGAACATCCTCCGGATCGGCGTCTACGAGCTCCTCCACAACGACGACGTCCCCGCCGAAGTCGCGATGGACGAGGCGGTCGAGCTCGCGAAGAAGTTCGGCACGGACCAGGCGCGGCTCTTCGTCAACGGGATCCTCGACCGGATCTGGCAGGACGCGAAGGACCGGACCGAGGGCGAGGCGGACTAGCCTCGCCTCGAGAGAGGATCGAAAGACGATGACCGGATACGCAGACCTTCACCTTCACACCGTCGCTTCCGACGGGACGCAGTCCCTCGACGAGCTCGTCCGGCGGGCGAAAGCGCACGCGCTCTCCTCGATCGCCGTGACCGACCACGACGTGGTCTCGGAGGAGCTGACCGGCCGGGTCGCCGCCCGCGGAGGGGTCGAAGTGATCACCGGCGTCGAGGTCAAGTCGACGTTCGAGGGAGTCGCCGGCGAGATCCTCGGCTATTTCGTCGATCCTTCCAGCCCGTCGCTTCGGGCGATGCTCGACGGGCTGAAGGCGTCGCGCGTCGACCGGATGCAGCGGATGGTCGATCTCTGCCGGGAGCACGCGGGAATCGAGATCACGTTCGGCGAGGTCCGCGCGATCGCGGCCGGGAACCTCGGGCGTCCTCATCTGGCTCGCCTCCTGATGGAGAAGGGGATCGTCGGGTCGTTCGAGGAGGCCTTCGGGGATTGGATCGGGAAGGGCTGCCCGTGCTACTGGTCGATCGACAAGCCCGACTACCACGAGGTGCTCCGCGTTCTGCACGAAGCGGGCGGCGTCGCCTCCCTCGCGCACCCGTGCCTGATGAAGGTCGCCGATTGGGAGGCGTTCCTCGACGAGCTCGCCGAGAGCGGCCTCGACGGGATCGAGGTCTTCTACCCGTACGCGCCGTCGAACGGGATCGGCCGCAGCCTGTCGGTCAATCCGCGGCGGATGCAGCGGATGGCCGAGGCGCGCGGATTCCTCCTCACCGGCGGGTCGGACGACCACGGGCCGAACTCGACGAAGGAATCGCTCGGGTCGATCCGCGTCCCCTACGAGCGCGTCCAGGCGCTGAAGGAGCGCTTGGCTGAGGACGGATCCCGGGGGCTTGAGCTTTCAGATCCTAGTCCAGGGGTGTGATCGCCGTCGCCCAGAGCTCCGGCGCGAGGCCGGCCGACGTTCGGAGCAAGCCGGAAACGAGGACCGTATCTCCGTTGCGAAGATTCGATACGTCGAGATCCTGGAGCTCCTCATCGGGGAAGAGCCCGTGGCGAACGAGGAGGGCCTTTCCGTCGGAGCGGATCTCGAAGCAGGGGCAGAAGAAGGCGCCCAGGTTCTCCACGCGGCCGTAGACCGTGACGGGCGTCGTCTGAACCTCGGGTGCCTCGGGGCTGCTGCTCGCGGCATCTGCGAGGGCCTCGGCGACACTCAAGGCGTCTTCCGGGCCGCTCGATCCGTCCGTGCCGGAGTTCCATCCATCCGCACCGGAGTCCCTCTGCATCAGGCATCCTGAGAGCGTGACGCCGACTATCAGAGACAACGAGACCATCCAGAGTGCTCTCCGCTTCATCTTTCGCATCATCCTTTCCGCGTTCTTCGTGATCCGGCTGGCGAACCACCTCAAGCCGAGTCGCGAACCTCATCCCGCGCGACCTTTCCATCCACAAGCGTCACCAGCCGGTTCACTCGGTCGAGGAGCCGATTGTCGTGGGTGGCGAAGAAGAACGTCGCGCCCTTCTCCTCGTTGAGCCGACGCATCAGATCGATCAGGTCGAGGCTCGTCGCGGTGTCGAGGTTGGCCGTCG
>Ga0180432_10001183_pt1 | contig 41781 bp, 24 predicted proteins | sample SS_ome_10_FD_132414 | JGI IMG/M metagenome (GOLD analysis project Ga0180432, IMG submission 132414) | Hypersaline lake sediment archaeal communities from the Salton Sea, California, USA - SS_1_MS_2 metaG | ecosystem: Environmental > Aquatic > Non-marine Saline and Alkaline > Hypersaline >... | reverse complement strand
CCAGACTGTCGTCGACGTTGACGCCCAGCCGGGCGAGATAATCCGCCGCCACCAGGTGATACTGACCGTGGGCCTTGGAGAGAAACGGACCCCGGCGGCCGAGCAGATGATCGAGTACTACGCCGCACGCTGGAAAATCGAAAGCGGCTTCAAAGAACTCAAGCATGAGATCGGCGCACTTGACAGCCAGTGCCGAAATGAAAATGCTGTTGAAAACCATTTCAATCTCTGTTGTCTGTCGATGACTCTCGGCTGGATTTACGCGCTGAATCGGCACGCAGCCCCGAAGCGACTCCATCCGAACCGGCGAACCGGTGCGTTCGCCTTCGCCGATGTCCGCCGGGCAATAGCCGCCGAACTCGGCAGCACCCCGATTATTCATATGGGTTGCTCCGAACCGGTCAAACGGGCGATAAAATACGTCCGAGACGCCCTGTTCAGGCCGGCGGCATGAGAAAACAAAACTCAGAACCGGAAAAGTTCAGTTACTCCTTATATCTTAACGTTTTAATGAATCACCTTTTTCGCGGACTCTGCCAGAGAGCACCCAGTTTTTCCAGTCTCGCCCTGTTCCTGCGCACGGCCTTGGGTTCGATGATCAACTCATCCTCGTGCCATCCGACGTGCAGGGGCATGATGTATAAACGGGTGAAGACGGATGGGTCGCCGACCCGCGTAGCGTAATCGTTGCAGTTGTAAAAGCCGGCATACCACCAGGAGCCGTCCTCGCGCTGGAAGATGTCGCCGTTGCCGCCGTGTGTGGCTCCGACGCGCAGGTTGCGCCAGGGGCCTTCGAGCGAGTCCGCCACGCGGTAGAGCATATCGTAGTTGCCGTTCCAGTCGGCCGACCAGGTGACCCATTTGCCGTCGATCTGGAACACGCCGACCTCGCAGTCCTCCTCCATGCACAGGTTCCGATAATGGTGGAAGTGATGTTTCTTTATACTGAAAGTGACCGTCTCAATCGTTTCGCCGGCCGGAGCCTTGCCGATGCCGCTCGGGAGGTTGATTAGCAACCCGCCATCATCGGCCTCTTCAATGGTGCCGAAGGGGACTTTGCCCCGGACTATCTCAAACGGCCCGTCCATGGTCTTGGACTTGGATTTCAGCACAAACGAACCGGCATTAAAGGCAGATATGATTACATAGATAGTGCCGTCCCGGGTGCGCAGGGCTTTGGGTTCAGCCATCTGTACCGGCCACATGTCCTCGAATTTACGGCCCCAGCGTTCGGCTTTCTTTTTTTCAGTTTCGATAGCGCGTTTGTAGGTATCCCACATGAAGTCAGGATGCTTTTTCATCTCCTCGAGTGTCATGATCGCGCCGGGTTTGGGCTCCCAGTGGATCAGGTCTTTGGAGCGATAGAAGGCAACCTGGTTTTTCCATCGCTTCTGACCCCAGAACGATCCAGACAAGTAGTAGTAACCGCTGTCATCGAGTTGTCCGCACCATACATCGCGAATGCCGCAGTCGATGAATTTGGGGTTGCCGATCCAGAAATCGATCTCGGTGGCTTTAACGCTGTTGACCGCGAAGTGGTAGGCGATAAAGCTGTTCGGACCGTAGTTCGGCAATGTATTAAGCGGTTGTTTGCTACGGCCCATGTGTTGCCCGTTGTCGTTTCGCACTTCAGTGATGGCCGGCACGTACGGGCACTGGGCGTATTCGTCCTCGCCGGAGACTGTGGCGAAGAACCTTCCCGTACCGTCGGGAGTCAACGTGGACTGGCCGCCGTTGACGAGCATGACGCACGGTTCACACCAGGGGCCGTCAAGGGATTCCGACCAGGATGCCAGCGTGTCGATGGAATTGACACCGGCGCGACCGGTGCGTGTGGTGAACGTCCAGATATACCACTTGCCGGCCTTGACCAGGTGGCTACCCCACTGGCCCATGATATTGATGCGCCGCAGGTAGCGCGAATACCATTTGACGTTGGTGAAGAGCGTCTTGACCGGACCGTCGATGGCGCTCAGGTCGTCGTTAAGCTTGGCGTAAAACCCCTGTCCCCAGACCAGGTAGACCTGGCCGTCATCCTCGAACAGCGACGGGTCGCGGCCTTGGCGGGTCAGGCGCCCGTGGTTCGCGTATGGGCTTTTCGGTTTGCCGGTCTTGCTTTTCAGGATGCCGATGCCCTGGCCGTTCATGGAGTAGACGATCCAGTAGTTGTTTTTGAGGTAATGGATTTCCGGGGCGGTGACGGCGCGGCCCAGGCGCGGACGGGCGCCGATCGTGCGGTCCAGGTGCAGACGTTGGTTCCATTCGCCGCCGTCTTTGTCGCAATCCCAGACATAGCCCAGATCTTTCCAGTCCTTCCTGTCGGCCGACTGCCATAAGCGAATGCCGTTGTTGTTGCTCCAGTCGAGTTTGCCGTCCGCGGCGCGTGAGGCTTCCGTGCCGACCATGTACCAGTTATCGTCGCCACCTTTGCAGATGGCCGCGTCGCGCAGGGGATGGTCGAACAGCGGCTCGATCATCTCCACATCCTGTTCCACATCCTCGGGCTTGTCGCTGGGGGGAAGGAGCGGGACCTTGGTGACGATTTCGCCGCGCCGGGCCTTTTCAGGCTTTTGATTGGCTGTCTTTACCGGTGTCGGCGAGTACGGTTCGATGACGGGTTGACCGTCGGCCGAGGAATGTAGTGTTCGCAGGTTGTTGTTGGTGTCTTTGAAAACCATGCACCGCCCCCCGTCGAGGAGGAACGGTCGGGGTTTTGAATATGGTCCGTGGAGTTGGGATGACATACAGGCGTAGGCGTCTTCGTGGATGTCGCCATCGCGGTAGGTGGTGGCGGTGAACAGGAAAACGTATTGGCTGCCGTCGTGAAAGAGAAAGACGCCATAAGGCGCGCCATGCTCGGGCAGTCCGTCGTCCCCCGGATATCCGTCAATGGCCGCGGGCAGGTAATGCACATCGTCTTCGTGCCCCACTTGGGGATAGCCCTGATTGCTCTTGTTCATGGCCAACAAGTCCTCTCGCGGACGAAGTTTGGCCAGGCAACCGCCGCCCCATAGTAGATACCGTGTGCCATCTTTATCCACGAAGACCTGGGCGTCACTGCGGTCGGTCTCGGCTCCGTGGGCCTCGGCCAGCAGTCGGTGGTCGTCCCATGGCCCCTTGATGTCAGCGGCCGGGGTCGACATGGCGCCGGCGGCGAAACCGCAGACACTGTAACCAACCCAGAAGCGGCCGTCGTTGAATACCAGGCGCGGCGCGGTCATGCCGCAGGCCCGTTCGCCCGGGGTCAGGCCGGGAAGCGGCAACAAATCTCCCTGGTAGGCACGCCAGCCTCTGAAAAGGTTCGGGCTGCCGGCCGTTGTGTAATTCTGCTTCGGGTCCCAACAGTCCCAGATAAAGCCGAGATCCTTCCAGGCCTTCAAGTCTTTCGACGACCAGACCTTCATTCCGCGACAGTTGTTGAAGTCCGGCTTGCCGTCCTTGCCCTCGATCGCGGTCGTCCCGGTCAGGTAGTAGGTCTTGTCAGGCCCGACGCAGATCGACGGATCGCGCGGCGGTTCGCCAATTTGGGGTTTGATGACTTCCGCCGCGGGGGCGGTGATGACAAATGTCATCAGCAGAGTGGCGACGACGAACATTACGTTCGCGGGCACTTTCGTTGAGAGCCGTTTGATTTGATTCATTGAATTTCTCCTTGATTTGGGGTTGACAGACTTCATTTCGTACTCCTTTGTCGATTTCATGTTGTTTGTGATGTTCACATTGTTTAATCTTTGATTTTTATGCACTGTAACTGCCCGTTGACCATGGGGATGAGCAGTTTGCCGTCGGCGGCGGACATGCCGTCGAAGACGGGGCAGGCGGGGAGGTCGTATTCGGCGAGGAGCTTGCCATCGACGCCGTTGAAGATCTGGAGTTTGCCGGGGCCGATGAAGTAGGTGGACTTGTCCCATTCCGCCCGGGTCTTGCCTTCGACGATGCCGGCGGTGAAGACCAGTTCTCCGCCCGCCTGCCCTGAGCCAGTCGAAGGGTCGTTGGCGCATAGAATCGAGCGAATGACGACGGGGGTTGCTGTCGTCCACAGCGGGAGCCTTTCGCGGGAAAAGGATTTACCTCCCAGATGATACCAGGGAAGTTTATTTCGTTTGACGGTTTCCTTGTCAATCATCATGCCTGGCAAGTTTTCGGTTTCGAAGTTGTCCGCAACGATCCGGTTGCCGGAGCCGGGTTTGTGGAAGGCATAGCCCCCGCCGACAAAATGCTGAGCGGCGTAGCTGCGGTTTTTGCCGACGGCGACGACCGTGCCGCCGCGCGCGGCCGACCCGGGGCCGCTGCCGTAGGCCGGCCAGGCGTCGTCGTAGACCATGAACGTCCGGTGAAACATGCTGTCATCGAGAAAGCCTGTACCTACCATCATATGATGGCCGTCCATCGGCGTATATCCGGATCTCCACTTGCGTTTCTTGGGAATCCGCTTCAGGTTCGGGTCGAATTGATTTTGTGTCATGTAGATGTGCTTGCCGTCCGTCACCAACAGATCGGCCACCCCGCCGTAGACGCTGTATCCGGTCGCCCATTCCTCGTTGATGGCCTCATCAACTTTTGCGAGTGCCTCGGGGCCCTTCTTTTCGGCCTTGACACGGTCCGGCTCATACACGACTGCGGTGCGCAATGTCTTCCGGTCGGGCCAGGGCCCTTCGAGGATGGTGTGGTGTTTGACCGCCCCCGTCGCCGGGTCGAGGGCGTAAAGGTGGATGCCGCCGTCGAGGTAGCTCGATCGTCCGGCCGGGGCGTAGATCAGGCCGTTGTGGTAAAGGACGCTCGAAGAAACGGGCCAGAGGTTTTCGAGGCGGTCGCCGGACAACGTCAGCCGTTCAAGCGGCGCGGCCTGGAACACCCACGCGGTGGCGCCGTCGGCGGCGCGCAGGCAATGGACGGAGCCGTCGCGGCAGCCGAGATAGAGGCGGCCGTCGACAATGGTGGGCGGTCCATCGAGGGCGGCGGGGAAGGATTCTATCCAGATGGTCTTCCCGTCGGACAGGCTCAGGCAGATCAGTTCATAGTTGTTTTTCCGTACCACGAAGGCCCTGTCGTCGGCGATGGTCGCCTGGGTCAGGTCGCCGCCGGGATCGGCCGTCCAGGCAGTTTGAAGTTTGGAGGAGAGCTTGGTCGGAGTGAAGGCGGAGCGCCGGGCGTCGGCGCGGTAGCAGGGCCAGGTGGTGGAAGTGGCGAGTGGCGAGCCGAGAGTTTTGAACGGGGTGCCGTAGGCTGGTCCTTTGGTCAAACGCTCGGGCGCGTCGGCCGCGGGGGCCTTCGCCAGAGTTCCCGGTTCATGGGGCGCGAGCGCTATAAAACCATTGATAAGCGCTCCCTCATAGCAGGAGCACGGGTCCGGGGTGTTATAGATCAAGCCGTTGGCAGGCATCAGGCCATAGGAGCAGGCGCCTCGGGTCCAGTCGCAGACCATGTGATTGTCACCTTCGAGATCAATGAATTCCGTGCCGCGGTGGGGTGTGATCAGATAACGTTCCGTGGCCTTGCCGGCGAAACAACGGATATGGTGGCCGCGCGTGAGCATGTCGCCGATGTCCGGCCTCGACGCGTCCGTGCCGTCCGCCAGCTTCAACGGCGTACGCCGGAGATAATCCCAGTACAGCGTGCCCTTGACGGACCGCAGCGCCGTGGGAAAGCCGAAACCGCCGGTGGTGCCGGTTCGCTCTTTTCTCCATAATTCCTTACCGTCACTCAGGTTCAGGCAGACGCCGCCGCCGGTGTTCGTGCTGGTCCAGAAGACCTTGCTGTCGGCGATGAGCAGGTTGCCGAGCAAATTACGCGGCATGGAGCCGCGTTCCGCCGGGGCGGCGTACGACCAGATTTTTCCACCCCTTTTGGCGTCCAGCGCCACCATCTCTTCATAGTTGTGATAGACCACCTTGCCATCGGCCAGGGCCAGGCACTGCGTCCCGACCAGTGGCGCGTCAACTCGCCAGAGTATTTCGCCATTGGCGGCGTCGACCGCGACAATTTGTTCGTTTTTGTTCTCACGCAACCGGTCATAGACCCTGCTGCGAAGTTCCTGTCTGGGGTTCTTGTATCCTTCTTTTTCCAATTTCGTTTCGACGACCCCGCGGTTCTTGCCCCGCATCTCGTCGGTCGGCATGGGGATTTCGGGGCGGACGCGGCAGATGACCAGGTTGCCGTCGGCGACGATTTCGTCCACCCCGCCAAGATCAACCTCATGCAGGAGTTTTCCTGTGGCGGAGTCGAGGATGGCAAGCGGGGAACCGCGGTATTTGAGGGCGGCGTAAACCTTGTCGTCCACGGCCACCAGGCGGCGGTTCATGGAGAGCGGCGTGCGCCAGATGTAGTCCCGCACGGCCTGGCCGGCGACGTCCTCGTAGAACGGTTGTCCATACCCTTCGAGTGGCTTTTTCCAGAGCAAAGCGCCGTTGAAGGCGTCGCGGGCGACCAGCGAGAACTTCGGGGTGGCCCCGCCCTGGTCGAGCAGATACGTGCCCTCATCGAGGATGTGGAAGATTCGGCCGTCGGCGGAGACCAGGCCGGTGAAACTGGCACTGTAATTGTGACTGCGCAGGTGCATGGGCGTGGCCCACCAGCGGAAGGAGCGCGGTGGTCCGACCTCCTTGTCCTTCGAGACGGCGTTGCCGGAGGCGTCGTAGTGGTAGTGGGTCCAGTCGTCGATGGTGTCGGGGACCGGCATCTTTTCGGCCTTGCCGTCGACGATCGACAACCCGCCGGGGGCGAGGACGCGTTTGATTTCTGCAGCGTCCACCAGATCATTTCCCGGGATGATCAGGACATTGACGACGCGGTCGGCGAAAGGCAGACTTCCCCCTTTCCAGTGGGAAGCGGTGAAACGCCCGGCCAGTCCGGCCTTCTCAATTTCCTCGCGGGCCTTTGCCAACGCGTTGGAGTCCTTCAGCAACAAGCGCACGTGGAATCGATCGCCGAGTTTTTGGAGGTCAAGCCCATCCGAGCCGACCTGCGCGACCAGTCCGCCGGATATCCCGGCTTCGGCGATGTCGTAGACAGTGCCGGCGAACACATGCGTTGACAAAACGGAAACAATGGCCGCCAACAGCAAATTGAACATAACGCGTCTTTTCAGTTGCTTCATTTTTCCACCTCCACGGGTTTGTAGTCGTCCGCGGTCCACTCGTCGTCGATCTCCATGGACAGTTCTCCGTCCTTTTCCGTGACGTTCATTCGAACCAGGGCGGGTTGGTCGCACCAGATAGTGTCCAGGGTTGCGTGCCAGACCAGGCCGTAGAAATGACGGTCCAGTCCTTTGAATATGGAGGCGTGGCCCCCGTAAGGGACGGCCGGTTTCCATCTGGCCCAGGGGCCCTCGAGTTTGTCGGCAACCATAAAGGCCGTGCTGTAGGCCACTGGTTTGTTGTTTACGTAGCGTTTGCCGGCGATTTCGCAGGGGAGCATGACCCATTTGTCTTTGATGCGGATCAGTTGCCCGTTACTATCTTCGACATAACTGCCGAACGTATCGCGCGGGTTGGCGCGGAATTGCCTTTGGGTGAACTCTCTGCGTCTGCTTTCTTGGGCGACCTCGTCGGCGTGTTCGTCCCAGTAACCCGGTTTTACGATATAAATGTCGTTAATGCCTCCGCTTACGATGGTCCGCCCATCTTCCAGCTCCTTATAACTTGCGGAGTGGCTGGCGGTGTCGTGCCAGACCCAGGGGCCCTCGATCTTGCCGCTCTCGCTCAGCAACACGCCGGAGCAGACATCCCGTTCCCCCTTCTCTTTGGCGAAACGCGGATCTTTTGTCCCATAGACTGTGTAGGAGACCGCGAAGGTCTTCTGTTTGTCCAGCCAGGAGATTTTACAATCCATATAGCACATTCCCAGATTTCCCGGTCTGGCCACGAAGTCCTTGCGGGCCTGGGAGAGCGCCTTCTCGTCCTGGAAGGTCCGGATGTCGATCGCCTCCCAGTGTTTGAGATCCCTGGATTTCCAAACGCGCAGGTGTTTGATACCGTCGACCCCGGATTGGGAACCGGTGAAATAGAAACAGCCGTCCGGGGCCTGGATCATGTTGGTGTCCCAATGCATCAGGCTGACTTCGTGCAAGCCGTTCTTCCGTTTGTAAAAGACCGGTTCCTTCAGGGGCCGGATTTTATGCCAGGGGGCTTTTTCCGTCACGACTTTATGCTTGTTTCGCGTCATGAGCGGACTGCCGTCGAGATGTTCCGCCCGGTTAGGAAAAAACCTATACGGAAGGTAATACTTGACATAGCCAGCAATCCATTCCAGTGGAACGATTCCCGCCCGGTCGCGGAACGCTGAGGAGCGGTCCAATCCGCAATAAGTGGCGAACCACTGATCCTGACCGTTTTTGAAGACCGTGGTCTGGCCGCTGTTTTTGAGCAGCATGGTGCGCTTGCTGTAGGGGCCTAAGAGGCTTTCGGTGGCGGTGGCCACGAAGACGTCCGACGCGGTGATGCAGTGACGCAGGCTGTAGTCTTTGGCGCTGAGATGATATTTGCCGTTCACCTTATAGAGGAAAGGTCCGTAACGACCCACCACCTGATGCTGTTTCTCGCCGCCGCAGAACAGGGCCCGAGGGTTCTCTGCCAGACCACTCATGTCCTCCTTCATTTTGGCGATGTAGAGTCCGGGGCCGCTCCAGAGCCAGTAGATGGAGCCGCCGTCGTCCTGAAACAGGCTGGGGTCACAGCCCCAATTGGTGATCATGCTTTTTTTGCCCGGCGCCTCGTAGGGGCCTTCGGGCTTGCCGGTCGTGCTTTTGAGAAGGCCGGTTCCGTAGTCGTTGACGGAAAAACAAATCCAGAAGTTGCCGTTAATGTAGTGGATTTCCGGAGCGGCGATCGCCGAGTTCTGGCGCAGGGTGTCTGGCCGGTCCATTACGCCGACTGGCGTCCTGATCCAGGCATAATGCGGCCTAAAACCGAGCTTGGACGGATCGAAAACCAGCCCCATGTCTTCCCAGGTCTTCATGTCGGTCGATTTCCACAGGCGGATGCCGGCGTTGTTCTTCCAGTCCTTGCCCTCGTCCTTGTCGGACAGTGTGCCGGTGAGGTAATACGTGCCGTCCGGGCCTTTGCAGACGCTCGGGGCGCGCAGCGGCGTGTCGAGCATCGGTTGAACTTTCATTCTTTGTTCCGGCGGCACGGGCTTGCAGACAGATGGCTTCATGGTTTGAGCGGAAGCGTGGGTCGTCGCAATGGAAATGATTGTCGCTGCGACTGCGAGCTTTGTTGTAATTTGTTTGATGCGCATTTCTGATTCTCCCTTCAATGGTTTTTCTTGTTTGCGATTGTTATTCAGCATTGTCTGCCTCCGACAAGACGACTGAGCCGAATTTGCTCGGATCGGTGCGGTTGTCTTTGGTGCCCTGCCAGACGACCATGGATTTTGGGACGCCGTCCTTGGCGTCGTCGACCAGGACCACATCCAGTCCGATGACGCGGTTGGGGAGACCCGCGGGGTCTTTCAGGCCGATGACATTGAAACTGACTTGATAGAGTGCGAAGTACCCGTCATCGAGCTCCTTCCAGCGGCAGCCGCCGGAGAATTGGCTTCCGATATAGGCGCCGGTGGGCCAGGGGCAGTTGCGGGCGAAGGCCAGGTAGCGGTCGTCGGCGTTGTAGGTGGCTTCGCGGTTGTTGAGTGCGTCAAGGCAGAGGACGGTGTTGTCGCCGCCGAAAGAGTCGCCCCGGGAACCGGGAGTGTTGGTGAGATCTTTGACCTTGACGGCGACCCAGAGATGCTCGTCGTCCCAGGCGATGTCGAAGGCGCCGCTGACGGTGGCCTTGTCGCCCTGGACGAGTTTTTTGATGGGATAGCGGAATTTCCATGGAGAGGGGTCGGGTTCCTCGTTCCAGGCGCAGAGTTTCACCTCTTTGTCCAGCCGGCGCGCGGTTGCGATCTCGCCGTCGGGTGGGCCGACTTCCAAGGTGAATGTCCGCTCGGCGGTCTCGGGGTTCCCGCTGTCGCCGTCGGCGACCACAAGTTGGAAGGTGCAGGTTCCCTCTTTGCCGGGGGAGCCGGAGAGGCGGCCGTTCGGATCCAGAGACAAGCCGAAGGGAAGTGTTTGCGAGCCGAAAATTGATTCATCGTCTTTGACACTCCATTTGTGGGCGCCGTTGCCGCCCTGGCTTTTCAGTTGATACTCGAAGAACTTGCCGACTGACTGGGCGGGGATTTTCTGTTCAGGTATGGTCGGGGCGGTGTCTTCGGCCACTGACAAGTCCAGGCGTTTCCTGGTCGTCGCCCCCTTGGCGTCGGTGACCTGGAAAGTCGCCTCGCTCTTTCCGGGCTTGGCGGGAACGCCGGAGAGTGTTCCGCCGCTGGAGAGGGTTATGCCCTCCGGCAAGGCGCCGGCGGCGAGCGACCATTTGTAGGGGGCTTTGCCGAAAGCGGGAATCAACTCGTAGAGATAGGGTTCGCCGCCGACCGCCGGGGCGAGGATGGGACTGGCGATCTTGAACGGTTCGTCGCTGGTCACACCGGTCAGCGGATGGGTGGCGACCACTTCCCAGACGGTTTCCTGGATGATCCGCGCCATCTCGGGGGAGATGTGGACGCCGTCGTCACGAAAGCCGGGCTTGCCCTGGTAACCACCCACCGGGAGGCCGACGGGAGATTTTCCGAAGATGGTGGCGTAGAAGGCGCAGGCGACCAGGTAGCTGGCGTCGTTGTTGACGTGACAGCCGTCGCTGTAGAAGTCCCACGGGGTACGGTAGCCGGGGACCAATCCGGCTTGCATCTTCTGCCCCAGCAACTGCATGGCGTGGCCGGCTGGGATTAGAACAGCCGGTTTCTTCGATTTAAGGTTCGCCCGGAGGCCGTATACGATGACTTCGTAGTCGTTGCGCAGCGAGTTCTCCCGGTAACGCTCGCGCAATTCGGGCGGAACGGCGGTGTCCACGACATGATTGTAGGAAAAGTCAGGCATTTTCGCGGAGTTGGCCCCCTTTGATTGCCTGGTCGGCCTGGTAAAGGCCTGGTCCCAGTCGGGGCCCTGATTTATGTGTGGCCACTGGGCGTAGATGCAGATCAGGGCCTCGGGGCTCTTTTTGATCGTCTCCTTCGCAAAGAGCAGGGCGTGCTCGTACTCGCCGGGGAACGGGCAGAACGGCTGCATGGTCACCACGTCCCACTCGAAGTCGCGCAGGGCCTTCTGCCAATGTCCGAACGGCGGCTTCTGAAACCCGCCTTTGGCGCCCCAGAGTCCGCGGATGGGGCAGCCGGGGATCATATGCCGGCCCCAGATGACTTCTTCTCCACCGTCTTTGGCCAGCTTCACAAAGTCCTTGTATTTCACTTCATCGGTCAGGCTGTTGCCGATGAAGTAGATGCGGGTTCTGTCCGTTTCGGCGCCGGTGATTTTGCTCATTGCAAAAGTGAACAGAGCTGTCGCCGTCAGGGTTGCTGCTAGAAGTTGTTTTGTCATTTGAATTTCTCCTTGTTATTCGCCTTTGTATTGTGTTGCGTCCATGTCGTCCGGTTCAGTCCTTCGGCCAGACGCCCGGTCCCAGGACGCGGTCGATCTCGTCCTGGTACCGCTTGGCTTCCTCCGGGGGCATGTCGAAGATGGAGCGGAAGGTGGGTTCGCCGTCGACGAGTTCGTATTTAATGGGGATGATACGAGGGGCGGCGGTCCAGTGCATGAATCCCATGGAGACGCCCCAGTTGGCCTGGTAATAGATGTCGTCGCGGTGCTTGCTCTTTTCGATCCAGCCGTGGCCGCCCCAGGTGGAGGCGAGTTTAGGCCGGCTGTAGACGCCGTCGATCTTGTCGCAGATGACGTACATCATACGATTCTGGTAGAATCCGTTGTATCCGAAGATGACATACTTGCCGTCGACCTTCACAGGGCACATGCCGATATCGGTGCTGAAGTTGATTCCTTCGACCACTTTGATGTCGTAGCGCCAGTCTGGGAGTTCACCGTCCATGCCGGGGTTCATTTTCTGGATGGTGCGGTTGCCTTGGGTGATGTAGACGGTGCCGTCGTCGTCCTCGAGAAAGGAGATCTGGGAGGCGCGGACGCCGGAATGGAACTCGTAGGGCCCGAGGGCCTCACCAGTTGTGCTTTTGAAGAGGAAGGCGCCCTTGGGGAGGAGTTCCTTGTCGATGCCGGGATATTTGTCGACGAAGTAGAGTTGGAATACAACGTAGTAGGCGCCGTCGATGTAATGTATTTCTGGGTCCATAGGACAGCCGGAGAGTGTCCTTAGGCTCCCTCGAAACTCCTTGAACTTGTCGGACTTCCAGGCTTCGACAGCGCCTTTCAAGCCGGCAATTGTGGCGCAGTCGATAATTTCCCACTCTTCCCAGTCCCGGACGTTTTTGGAGCGGAAGACGCGGACGACGAACTTTTCCGGCTCGTCCCAGACGGAACCGCAGTAGTAGTAGCCATCCGGCGCGTTGAGCAGTTGGTTGTCGTTTATGCCGAGGCCGTTGATGATCGGCTCCATCTGGTCCCAGGGGCCGCGCTGGGTGATGCATGAATCGATTGATCCTTTGGATGGCCTGTGAAAAGCGTCGACAATGCGGCTTCCACTCCTATCCAGCAGGACGACGGAGGGGCGGTCTCGGAAGAGCGACCAGTCGTCGGGTCCGTAGAAGGAGGCGTAATAGTCATTGTCCTTCTTGAATACGGTGGTTTCTCCGCCGTGGGGGATCATGGGCCTAAGGCGGGTGTAGGGGCCGAGGACCGATTTGGCTTTCATGCAAAAAGTGTCGGGGACGGGGACGCCGTTGCGTAAGTTATAGACCGAGCAGGTGGCAGTGTACTCGCCGTTAAAGGCCCGGTGGATAAAAAAACCGGTGGGATTCAGAGGCTCCTCATCGCCCCAGTTGCGCCAGATGTTCTTTTTGTCCAGGTCTTTGTCGGAGATGAGGAGGTTGCTCGGGCCGTCCAGTGCGGTGAGGTTGTCGTTCATGGCGGCGATGAATCCCGGGCCCCAGATCCAGTAGACCTTGCCGTCCTTGTCCTGGAACATGGACGGGGAGGTTTCGGTGTCGGTGATTTGCCCGAGGTCCACGTAGGGGCCCTCGGCCTTGCCGCTTTCGCTCTTGAGCAGGCCGGTGCCCTGGCCGTTCATGGAATACGGGATGTAGAAGGTGTCTTTGAGGTAGTGGATCTCGGGGGCAGTGATTCCGCGCACCAGCGGCCCGGCGGGGTTGTCCGGGTTCAGGTTTCGTTCCCTCTGCCAGGCGCCTGCCTGCTTCTCTATACTCCAGACCTGGCCGAGGGATTCCCAGCTCTTCAGGTCCGCGGATCTCCACAACCAGACGCCGTCGTTGTTCTGGAAGTCGTCTCCCCGGGCGTCCCTGGAGACGGTCCCAGTCAGATAATAGTGCGCGTCGGGTTCCCGCATGATGAACGTGTGGCGAAGCGGCGTGTCAAACAGGGGCGCGAGTTCGACACGGTCTTTGAGATAGCTCGCGGGGCTGTACTTCTCGGGACGCGGGGGGAGCTTGAGTTCGGCGGCCGAGACCGTCAGCGTCATGCAGGCGACGAAGGCGGGTAGAATGGTCTTGACGTGCTTCATTTTGGGTTCCTCCCGCTGTTCTGATTGATGCTGATGGTTCGAATGGTCGCCCTGTCCTGCTCCGCATGGACGGCCTTGAGTGAGCCGTCGGCGTCCCTGAACACCGTCGCCTGCCCGCCGTCGGGTACAAGAAGGCGCGGTTTGGAGTAAGGCCCGAACAGCGACTCCGCCTCGCAGATGAACGTGTCGAAATGCCCCTCGCCGTCCCGCAGGTTCCAGGCGGCGTAAACGTAGTGACAGGTGTCACCGTCCTTGAAGATGAACCCGCCGCGCTCGCCCATCTGATTCGGCGCGGGCTCCTCGGACGGGTAACCTTCAATGGCCATCTGCAGGGACCTGGGATCTCCCGCAATGTCGGTCATGTCCTCCTTCATGGGAGCGATGTAACCCCCGCCCCAGACCATGTAGACCTTGCCATCTGAATCCTCGAAGAGCGAGCCGTCGCCGCCGAGGAAGCGGTTGCTGATCCGGCAGATCTCCTCGTAGGGACCCTCAGGCTTGCCGCTTGTACTCTTCAGCAGGCCGATGACCTGGTCGTTCAGGGCGAAGATGATCCACCAGTTGCCCCTGACGAAGTGCAGCTCCGGCGCGGTGACGCCGCGCGACCAGGTCTTATCCGGCTGCCCGGGCACAGCACGCAGGTGCGCCTGCCAGCCGCTCTTCTTGGCGTCACGCCCCCCCGTCTTCGAAAGATCCCAAACGAGCCCGACATCCTCCCATTCCTTCAGATCCTTCGACTTCCACAAGCGCACCCCGTCGTTGTTCTGGAATTCGGCATAGCGCGGGTCGAGGGTGTTGATGTTCGTCGTTCCGGTGAGAAAATAAGCGCCACCTGTCCCGCTCGCGGCGGGATCTTCCGCACGGACGATGGACGGGTCTTTAAGATGTCCTTCGACCGGGAAGGTCAGGGGCTCGACCGTGTGCGCGGCGGCGAAGGTGGTAGCCACCATCAAGATGGCGGCTTGGATTGTCCTCGTCAGTCTCATTGCTCTAGTGCTCCTTGTCTTGGTTGTTGGTTGTTATTTGTCGGTTGTCATTTGCGATAAACGGCCTCGTCGAGATGGCCGAGGTCGTGGGTGGGCCAGATGCTGGGTTTGTCGGATTCTAGATCAATGGTCACCTCGTAGTTGATCAGCGAGCCGGTCCATTTGTCGGTCGGGCGGATGGGGGCGAAGAAGAACCCGCCTGCCGCGCCGACTTGCGGCCAGACGATCCAGTGTCCGGTTTCCTTGTCTTTCACGAGGTTGGAGTTGCCTCGGAACGGCAAGACGCCCATGTAATGCCAGGGGCCGCGGATGTCTTCGGCCCAGTGGTACAGGCCGTCGTAGCTGTTCATGCCGGTCAAGCCGCTGGCCCCGTAGCGCTTGCCCGACTTGACGAGGTTGCCGAAGTTGCAGTCCTCGGTGATCCGGCGGCCGTTGTCGGTGGCTGGAATCTTCGTCCCTTTTTTCCCAAAGTCCCTCGGCACGGTCTTGCCGTCGCGTTCGGTCCAGTTCTCGTCGATCGCCGTCAGGTCGTCGTTGAGGCGCCGCACGGGAGTGTCCGCGAGGAGATAAGCCGAACCATCGTCGTCGAAGAAGACGCCCTGGATGTTGTCCGGTCCGATCATGTGCAATTTATAGGGGCCTTCCGGTTTGCCGCTTTCGCTGCGCAGCAGGACGCTTTGATGCGTCTTCCAGCAGACGTCCTTGCCCCAGCCTTTGCCGCCGAACCAGATGGTCAGCCAGTAAGTGCCGCGGCCGAAGGACATTTCCGGTTCCCACGCGCCCTTGGAGCTGTTCCAATGTTGGTAATCGGCGGGCGCGTCGGGCCAGCGCGGCTCGTCGCGCATCTGCTCCATGGTGTAGAGGTTGCCGAAGTACTCCCAGGGGCCATGAACGTTCTTCGCGCGCCAGTAGGGCGTGCCTTCCCAGGGGAGTTTTGTGCCGTAGACCAGGGGGGGCCGGGCGATGAGCTGTAGTAGAAATAGCCGTCCGGCGCGGCGAAGATATGATGATCGCGGCCCCAGACGCTTTCCATGCCTTTGGGGGGCGTGAGTGTCGCCCAGGGGCCATGCATGGTGAAGTGGTCGCCCAGCACCTTTCGCGGCCAGCGCATCGGCGCGTCCTTCATGTCCTGGTATCCTCCCGGTTGCCACAGTTCCATAGGCACGATGCCCGGACGGTCGCGCCAGACGGCCGACGGGTCCGCGCCCCAGAAAGCAGCGAAGAGTTCATCCCCCGGGCCAGTGAAGACCGTGGTCTGGCCCGAGTGAGGGATCATCCTCGGCGTGCCGCCCATCCAGACACCGCCGAGGCCGTTCTTGGCGACCACGATCACCGCGTCGCGGTTGGCGCGGTTCCAGGTATGGGTGATGGCCGAGAAGGACAGGGCGTAACGGACCCGTTTTCCCATCGTGTCGTAATAAGTGAACATGAACGGTCCGGTGACATGCCGCAGACCGAGCGCGCAGTGGGTCGAGTTCGTGCCCTTTGGCATCTGGATGGAGAGGAAGATGCCACGCGTGTCGCCGATGACGGAGACGGGGCTTTCTTTTGACAGCTCCGTGATCTGCAGGCCCTTGCCCCAGAGCCAGTATCGCTTGCCGTTGACGTCGGTGAAGATGGACGGACTCTCGCCGATGGCGGTGATCCGGCCCATGTCTTCGTACGGGCCTTCGGCCTTGCCTGTCTTGCTCTTGAGCAATCCCGTGCCGCGTCCGTTCATCGAGTAGGCGAGGTAGTAAGTCCCGTCGACAAAATGAACCTCGGGCGCGGTGACACCGCGGCAGAAGTCGTCCCGCAGCAGGTTGTCGCCGGGGATGCGGTATTCTTTCGCCCAGTTGGCCCCGTCTTTCTCGATGTCCCACACCTTGCCCAAGGGCATCCAGGTATCGAGGTCGCTCGAGCGCCAGAGGTAGATGCCGTCGTTGTTCTCGAAGTCGGATGTGCCGTTCTCGCGTTTGGAAGCGGTGGTGCCGGTGAGGTAGTAGGCGTCTTCGCCTTTGCAGATTGACACGTCGGTCATCGGCAGGTCAAAGAGAGGCACCAGGTTCCAGCGCCCGATCCGCTCGACCGACGCGGGTTCGCGGTCGGCGAAGACCGGCAGCATGTCGTAATGGATTTCCTCGCCGGCCCGTTCGGCCCGCTTGCCGGAGGGCCTGGCGTGGGCGTAGTCGAACATCTCGATCTTGGCGGGCTTGACGGCCTTCCCGGTGGGGGGCAGTTCCGGTTGGGCGAGCGCGACCAGTTTGTTGTTCTCGAGCTTCACCGGTACCAGCACCGGCGCGTCCTTGATGGAACACGAGGCCATCAGTCCGTTCCCCGCATGGAAGAGCGTCACCGGACCGCTGCCGGCGATCAAGGGGCTGGGTCCCGAATACGGCCCCTCGAACCTGTCGGCCACCGCGTAGAAGCTGTCGTCGCGTTTGGATCCCGCCTCGTCCGTGTAAGCCGCCCAAGTCAGCACGTGTTTCCCATTGAGTAAAGCCACCGCGGCGGCGTGTGGATCGAACTGTCCGGCGCACCATTCGGCGTTTGGGTAGCCCTCGACCCGGCCCAGGAGGAAGATTGACTTTCCCCATTCTGTTTTTCCCAGGTCCGGCGTCATGCGTTCGGCGTAGCCTGGACCGCGGACGCGCCAGACCGCGCCATCGGAATCCTGAAACAGCATGCCATGTCCCGGTCCGCGCAATGGACCATATTCACCATGGAAGATGTCCTTGGAGTTTTTCCACGCGTCTTTGAACGGGCCTGTAGGCCCGGGGGCCTTGAACCAGCGCGTGTCGCAGTTCCCGTTGGAGGCGGTCAGGAACCACTCGTCGCCGACGCGTTGAAGGCGCGGCGCCGCACAGTTCCTCACCGGTTCCGCCCCGAGTGGCCGGTCGGGCATCGAGTAGAATGAGGACATTCCGTCGTGCCAATGGGTCCTTTGCATCAGGTCGAGGATAAGTCCTTCGTCTTTCCACTCCTTGAGGTCCTTGGAGGACCAGAGCCGCGCGCCGTCGTTGTTCATGAAGTCGGGCTTGCCGTCGGGCGTCCGGCTGACCTCCGGCCGTGTGTATTCCTCCTTCTTCGTATCGGGATTGAGAACCAGCTTGCGGTTCATACACCGCGTGCCGGTCAGGTAGTAGATGCCGTCGGGCGCGCGGGTCACCGCCGCGTCACGCAGCGGCTCGCCGATCGCCGGCCTCAGGATCGTTGCCTCCCCGGCCCGCGCGCTCGCCGTTGCGCCTGCGAGGACCATGCCACCAACGGCGGCCGCCAGACAAACCTTCTTTGAGAGCGTCATCTGAGTCTCCCTTTCCACGTCTGCGCTGATACACAGGTCACAACATCCGGCTCATGGCAGCAGGAGGACCTTGACCGCCCTACGCCCCTCCATCAGCCTGAAGCCCTCTTCCCAGTCCTCCAGTGGCAGGCGGTGCGTGACTATGTGATTGAGAGGGATCTTGCCCATGGCAAGCACGCGCACGCTCTTCTCCCAGACGGGGTAAGTGTGGCCGTAGACCCCGTGCACGCGCAGGTTCTTGCCGACCACGGCGTTCAGCGGGAGGTCGCCCGGCGCGTGGAACCAGCCGACCTTGACGACCCGGCCGCACATGCCGGCCATCTGGAGCGCCTGCGCGAATGCCTCCGTCCCGCCCGTCGCGTCAACGATCAGGTCGGGGCCGTCCGGGGCGGTCATCTCGCGCACCAGCGCGACGGGGTCCTGCGAGCTGGCGTTGACAACGTGCTGGATGCCGACCGCGCGTGCCTTCCCCAGGCGGAACTCGTTGCCCGTGCGCCCCGTCAGGACGACTTCCGCGCCGGCCGCCAGGGCGAGCGCCCCGCAGAGGATGCCGATCGGCCCGCAGCCCAGGAGCACGACCAGATCCCCCGGCCGCACGGAGCCTTCGGCGAACAGGGAGTTGTAGCTGACGGCGACGGGCTCGAGGATGGCGGCGTCCTCCACGTCAACCGACTCGGGGAGCCGATGCAGCCCGCGCGCGGGAACAAGCGCATACTGCGCCATTCCGCCATGCTCGCCGAACCCCATGTCGCTGTGCTGCGGGCAGTTGTTGACGCGCCCGGCGCGGCACATGGCGCAGTGTCCGCACCAGACGGCAAAGGGTTCCGTGGCGACACGGTCGCCGGACTGGAAGCCTTCCACTCCCTCGCCGACTCGCGCGACGGTCCCGGCGAACTCATGGCCGATCACGTACGGGTAAGGTTTACCCTCGGGCGTGTCCTTGCGCCAGTCACCTACGTCGCTGCCACATATACCGCACGCCGACACCTTCAACACGACCTTGCCGGGCGCGGGTCGCGGCTCCGGCATGTCCTGCACGCGCAGGCTGCCCGCCTCGGGACCAAATCTCACCAGTGCCTTCATCGCGGCCTTCCTTTCAGACATCGTGTTCGCCGGGGAGCAGCAGGACCTTGACGGCCCGGCGCTCTTCCATCAGCCGGTAGCCCTCCTCCCATTCGGCCAGCGGCAGCCGGTGCGTGACAATGTGCTCCAGCGGGATCCTGCCCGCCGCCAGGAGCCGGGTGCACTTCTCCCACGTCTCGTACAGGTTCCCGTAGGCGCCCCGGACCTCCAGGTTCTTGCGCACGATCGCGTTCAGATTCATGTCCCCCCTCTTGCCGAACCAGCCCACCTTGGTGATCCTGCCGAAGGGCGGGGCCATGTCGAGCGCCTGGGCGAACGTGTCGCTGCTGCCAACGGCGTCGATGATGACGTCGGGCCCGTCGACGCCCGTGAGTGAGGCAACGAGCGCGGGCAGGTCCTGTTCGGCCGAATTGATCACGTGCTGAACGCCGATGGCACGAGCGGCTTGCAGCCGGACCTCGTCGCCGGACCATCCACTCACGACCACCTCAGCGCCCGCGCCCACGACCAGCGCCGCGCAGAGCAGGCCGATTGGGCCGCAGCCCATGACAACGACGAACTCCCCCGAGCAGACCCGGCTGCGCTCGAAGGCCGTCGTGTGGGCCAGCGTGAGCGGCTCGGTGATCGCCGCGTCAACCGGAGAGACAGACGCGGGAAGCCGGTGGACGCCGTCCACCGGGAACGCGATGTACTCCGCGTGGGCGCCGTCCGGTCCGAACCCGAGGTCGGCGTACAGCCGGCAGTTGTTGAACCTTCCCTGCCGGCACATGCGGCACGTCCCGCAGCGGGCGGCCATGGGCTGGCACGTCACAGGATCGCCCTCGTCGAAGCCCTCGGCGCCCTTGCCGACCCCGGCGACCGTGCCCGCAAACTCGTGGCCGATGATGTAGGGATAGCGGGTCCGGAGATTGCCACGCTCGCGGCGGAAGTGCACGTCGCTGCCGCATATGCCGCAGGCGGCGACCTTGACGAGCACCTCGCCCGGGGCGGGCTCCGGGTCGGGCATCTCCTGCACGCGGATGCTGTTCGGTTCGGGCGCGTACCTGACCAGCGCTTTCATGCTGCGCCTCCCTGGAGGGCCATGCGGGCGAGATCCTCCGCGAGTTCCACGTCCCTGAGCGCCTGCCTGCCGCTCGTCATGGGCTCCCGCCCGTCAAGGAGGCACGAGACGAAGTGCTCGTACTCCGCGTCGAAGGGCCAGCGCCAGCCGAGGAAGGGCGACAACGTGGTCTCGTTCTCGACGTCAATGACTCGCACGCGGCCGGGTGTGTACCGCTCCAGCGGCGGTGCCAGGTCGAGCCGGACGCGTTTCCTGCGGCCGCAGATCTCGATGCCCTTCTCGAAGTCGGGCTGCCCGAGGCGGACGTTCTTGAAGCCCGCCTTGAAAGTCCGGTAGTCGAAGGCCGCCCAGAGGCCCGAGCCTTCGATCCAGCGGCAGTACTCGATGCCGGCTGGTTCGCCCAGGAGCTGCCGCATCAGGTTGATCACATGCGAATCAAAATTGTGGATGAACTCCCGCAGGCGCTCGTACGGGTCCTCGTATTGAGGCCAGAAGCTCTTCTGGTTCTCGGCCCGGACGGTGCTGGCCAGCGCGCCGGCCGTCCACGAGTACCGGTCCTCGTAGAAGAAGACTTCCGCGTAGGCGATGTCGCCGATCTCGCCGCCATCCAGCATCTTCTTCACGTGCGCGCACGCCACGTCGTAGCTGTGGTTGTATGCGATCATGAGCGTCCGGCCTGCTCGCTCGGCGGCCTGCACCATGGCGCGGGCCTCGTCCGATGTCACCGCCATCGGCTTCTCGACCAGCACGTCCTTGCCCGCGTCGAGGGCCGCTATGGCTATCTCGGCGTGCATCGTGCTGGGCGCGCAGATCGAGACGGCGTCCACGTCGGCCCGTTCCAGGATGCGGTGGTGATGGGTGTACGCGTCGCGCTCGTAGAGGCCGTTCAACCGGCCAACCCGTCTGGCCACCTCCTCGTATGGGTCGCAGACCGCGACCAGCGTGGCGTGCGCCGCCCGCTGCAGGGCCGGCAGGTGCGCGTGCTGAGCAATGCCGCCGCAGCCGATAACTCCGATCCTGATTTCCTTGCCGTTCACCCTTGCACTCCTCCGTCAGCGTTGGGGTCGACGTTCCGGTCGGCCCGCTTCGTAGAGACTCTCCAAACGGGCGCACCACTCCCTGTAGACTTCAAACGGGAAAGGCGGCTCGCCCCAGACAAAGTGGTTATGGTAGAGGCGGTCTTCTGCCTGCCACTCCAGAATCCAGAGCGCAGGCGCGTCGGGCGCGCTCACCTCGCGAAGCGCCTCAGTCCGGTTCGCCTCGACTGCGAATTCGTCGGACACCAACTCCCTCTCCTGCCCTTCGGCGCCGACGGCCAGGATCCGGTAACGGCCGGCCAGGCTTTCTCGCGTGTCGTTCGCGGCGAAGAGGCAGTGGCGGCCGTTCCCTTCGACGTCGTGGACCATCAGGCAGAAGGGCTGCTGCGACTGGCGGATCCACGCGTATGGCGGGTTCTTGGTTCGAGACTGGTAGTCCACGACAGAGTAGTTGAACATCATCGGCCACATGTCCATCAGCGACCACCAGAGCACGCCCGTCTTGCGCCACCTGCGACAGCGCGAATGTTCGATGGCGAACTTGAACATATCGGCACAGATGATGTTGATGCCCGTGGCCAGTTCTTCCCACGGTTCGATCGAGAACTCCCGGCCGAAGAAATGCCTGAGGCGCTTGCGCGCGGCATCTTTCCACGTGAGAAAGTGCCCGTCCGTCTGGTGGCGGTCCAGCGTGTAAGGCCTCCCGGCCATCGGCACGTCCCAGAGCCTGCGGGCGCGCGGCAACTCCCGCGCGACAATCTCGGGGGTCTGCGACATCGCGTTGATGAAGAAGGGCCCGGTCTCCCCGAGGAAATGCGCGGGCGAGGACCTGTAGGCGGCGCGGAAGCCCTCATTGCCCGGATACAGGTGCGATTCGGGCGAGAATGCGCTCGGGCGCGCGCCGGGGAGGCGCCGGCTGACAACGATTTCATCGTTGACGTAGGGCGAGCTTGGCACGTAGGGCCTGTACGGATCGTGCGAGAGCACGGCGTCCCTGAGCACTTTCCGGGTGATCTCGTTGTGCGACGGAAGGAGATGGCTCGGGATCAGCGTGCCCCAGCCGAAGGTCGAGTCCACCTCGTTGTCGCCGCACCAGAGGGCAAGCGATGCGTGATTGCGCAGGCGCTTGACGACGGCTTCCGCCTCGCGCGCCACGGCCTTCTGGAAGGATTCGTCCCGCGGGGGAAACTCGCAGGCGAACATGAAATCCTGCCAGACCAACAGCCCGTGCTCGTCGCAGTAGTCGAAGAAATCGTGATCCTCGTAGACGCCCCCGCCCCAGACGCGGACCATGTTGCAGTGCAGGTCCACGCACAAGTCGAGCGCCCCCCGCACCCTGCGGGCCGCGCGCGAGTGCAGCGCGTCCTTGGGCTTCCAGTTGGTGCCGCGGACGTAGATTCTCTCGCCGTTGCAGACGAAGACGAATTCGCCTTCGCCCTTCTCATTCGTGACTTCGGTGCGGATCAGGTCTAACTCGCGGATGCCGAACCGCGTGCCCCACTGCGCGACGACGATGCCGTCCTTCAGGAGCTGGAGCGACAGGTCATAGAGCGAGGGCTCCCCGTAGCCGTAAGGCCACCACAGACGCACCGACTCTCGCGGCAGGTTGCAGTCCACTCTTCCGGCGATGAAGTCCACGTTGAACTCGGACTCGTGCGCCACCTCGCCGTCGAGAGACAGAACCAGCCTGCCGCTGTAGGGTGAGAGATCAACGTCCGGCGTGTCGATGGCCCAGTTGACGCCGATTGCCACGGAGTCTTCCGTGACCTTCTTGGTGTAGGCATAGACTTCCGAGAAGCGGATGGCCGGGCGTACAAGGACGTAGGCCGGCCTCCAGATCCCGGCGCTCAGGAGCCGGGGCGCGTTGTCCCAGCCCCACATGTGGCGCGCCTTGCGCAGATAGGCCGCCGCCTGCCGATGCTCCCGCGCCACCTGGAAGGCGTCATGCGTGAAGCGCCGGGCGAACAGCTCGGGGCTGTATATGCGCACGGCCAGCGCGTTTCCCTTTGACTTGAGTTTCCCGGTCACCTCGGCGGAATGCGGGATGAACATGTTCTCGCAGCGGAGCACCTGCTCCCCGTTGAGGGTCACGTCGGCAATCGTGTCAATGCCCTCGAAGACCAGGTGCACCGTCTCGCCTGTGTTGGCGGGCGGAGCGTCGAACCGCGTCTCGTACGTCCAATCGTCAACGCGCTCGGAGTCGCGCATCGCTCCCACGTCGTCGGGCGGATACGGGTCGTCGATGAGCCCCTCCCGCTCCAGATCGATTTCCACATTGCCGGGGACCGTCGCGGGCACTCGAAGGCACTGTCCCGTGACCGGATGCGTGAACGAAAGGGTCCAGCCACCGTCCAGCAGGGCGCGACGCTCTCCCATGGCCGATGCTCCGGCGTTCACCGAATCGCTCACTGCTCAATCTCCGTAGCGTTCCTTATAAATTCCTCCAGCCCGGCGTCCGTCGCAGGATGGCTGAGCATGCCCCTGAACACGGGGTACGTTACGGCCACTGCGTGGGCGCCGGCCTTGATCGCTTCGACGGCTTGCCGGGCGTCCTTGATGCTGGCCCCGACGATGCAGGTACCGATGCCGAACGCATCGTAGCACTTACGGATGTCGCGGATGACGGCTATGCCGTCGCCGCCCATCATCACCGCCCTACCGATGAAAGGACTGATGTAGGGCGAGCCGGCCAGCCCGGCGGCCAGGCCCTGGCCGGGGTTGAAGACGAGCGTGGCGTTCGTCGCGACGCCCTGCGGGACCAGCCGCGTGATCGCCTTTAATCCCTCGAACGTCGTGGGTATCTTCACGGCAAGGTTCGGGCCGAGGCCGTTCAGCCGGAGGCCGTCCGCCTCCAGCTCGTCGGCAGTCCGGCCGAGCGCCTGGAGCGCAATCGGCCCGTCGAAGAAGCTCCGTATCTCGTCCACCACGTCCTGCGGCTTGATTCCCGAACGCATGAGCTTGTTCGGATTCGTGGCAACGCCGGCAATGATGCCGGTGGCCACCGCTTCACGGATCTCAGCGACGTCGGCAGTATCCAGGAACAACCTCGGATAGCTCATCTCACGCCTCCTTTGTCTCTGATGAAGTCCATCGCCTCCCGGATCGGCGGCGAGGATCGGTCCAGCCCGGTTGTGTTGACCAGCGCATCCTCCAGGTCCGGTGCCTCCGCGCCCGGCGCGGGCCACCGGTCTGCTTCGTTCTCCAACGCGAATAGCGCGGCGGCACCGATCAGCCGGCCGAACCCGTCCGTGGGCTGGCCGTGGCGCTGAAGCAGCCTCAGCGCGCCGACCATTCGTTCCTGCGGCCCGAGCTTCCTGGCCGGATCGCGGCAGACCCGCGCGATCGTGTCGCCGAGCGCCCGGTTGGCGAAGCGTTCGCCCAGCAGCGAGCGGACGTGTGCCTCCAGCTCACGGGCCGACCAGACGTCGTATTCCTCCGCGAGGGCAGCGCAGAAGCATTTGAGCCACGCCGCAAGCAACGACTCTATCTCGGCGTCCTCGGTCGACTCCCACACGAACCGATATCCCTTCATGGCGCCCAGGTATCCGAGCACGGCATGCCCGAAGTTGTTCGTGTACTTCTTTCTGTCGAAATACGCACCTATGTCCTCGACAAACCCGAGCCCTGGCCACTCCGGCCGCGGGCCATACCAGCTTCCGCCCTCCGCAAACAGTGGGCTGTACGCTTCCGCGTGGACGCGGAAGTGCCCCTGCGCGTCCGCCTCGGCCCCGGCCACCATGCGTTCCACGGAGCACTGAACGCAGCCGGGCGCGCGATCGCCCCGCACCGCCAACTGCCTTCGCAGTCTCTCAGCGCCGCCGCGGTCGTTCTCACAGACCAGCACGTTCCAGGGACCCCTCTCCCGCCCGCTGCATGCTGATGCGAGCGTCCGGCCCACGTCCTCGAGGTTCGCCGGGCCCACGGCCGTCGCGCACACCTGTGCCCGTCGCAGTGCCTCGCTCGCCTCCGCGCTTCCCGTCGCATGGACCTCGAAGGGGCCGATGCGTCGCACGGTTGCCCTTCCTGCGCCGTGCAGGTGCAGGGCGTACTCGCCCTCGGCGGACAGCGACGCCACCGCGCCGGGATCGGCCTCGATGAAGACGATGGACAACCCGGCGTCCTGGAACAGCTCGCCCAGCAGCCCCTTCCCGATGTTGCCCGCGCCAAAGATGACGCCGATCGGACGCGCGTCTTTCACAACGGCGCCTTTCTCAATCACGTATCACATAGTCCCGCGCGGGCACGGACACGCCGTCCGCCCTGCGCTCCTCATCCGCGAAGTTGACCACGACGGCCCGGCCCGATGACCACTCGGTCTGCTCCACGAGGAAGTCATCGGTCAGGTACGCGTGGTTGACCATTTCATCCCGCCCGATCTGCGCGTGCCAGTCGTCCACGTAGAACGATTTGGCAAACGCCTCCCGATGCTGCGGCCAGTTCTCGGCAGTGAATCCCCCGAACACGAGCGCCCATCCCCAGAGCACGTTCTCCAGGCAGCGCAGGCGGTACTGGTCCGGGGAGAGCCCCGGCGCGTTGCGGAAGCCGACGACGCAGTCGTGGTAGACCAGCGCCCAGAGCGGGACGGACTCGCCCGGCGTCCGCGTGTGCTTGCCGTGCGGCGCGCTGTCCAGGTGGGGGACGCCGAAATCGCAGCCGTCCTCGCTGCTGAAGATCACGCCCTGGTCCTTGAAGAAGGCCATAGTGCGGCGCTTCCACTCCAGGTCCTCGGCGCGCGTGAGCGTGTTGCCCTCCTCGTAGGACTGCTTGAGGATCTCGGACGTTAGGGTGTCGGAGTATATGTTCGCGGCCCCGAGCGAGCCCAGGTGCGGCCAATTGCGCCGGGCGCGGTCGAGCGCGTCCTTCGAGTTGAGGATGTACGCCTGCCCGCCGCGCCAGAAACCGGCGGGCAGCGGGCTGCCGTCCCTGCGGCGGCAGGTCCCGGCCGGGAAGCTCGCCGACTGCTCGTAGATGTCCTGGTAGTTGTCGTGCAAGCAGGCCACGAACGGCTCCTCCGGCGTGCACAGCGCCCTCAGCTCCTCCACCGTGCCCAGCGCCGGCTCCGGCGGCCAGACGTCCGGGTGCGATTCGTCGTATCCCCCGTTGATCCAGCCGTGGTAGCTGAACACGCCGCGCTTCATCCCCAGTTGCCTGGCGTCCTCGATGATCCGGGCGGCCTGGCGGAAGGTGATCAACGGCACCACGCCTTCCTCACGCCCGGCCAGCTCGTCGGGCACGGGTGACCAGACCTCGTCGTAACGGGAACGCCGGAACATCCAGCCCATCATGAAGTGCAGGTTCCGTCCGCCGATGAGTCCGGCGACTGCCGGGACCTCGTCGATCTTCTCGTCCAGCGTCTTGAACAGGCCGTGGTCCTTCGCCCACTGCCGGAAGGCCTTGGCCAGGCCGACGCAGCCACCTTCGACGAAACGGTACCGGATCCTCCGGGGGCTGTTCCAGTGGCCCAGGGACTTGAGCCACAGCGGCGCCGCCCGCGAGCCGGCCTGGAGGATGCCCGCGTCCTCGACCCCGTCCTGAACGATGCACATCCACCCGCTCGTCCCGCGCAGGCCGCCGAACCAGCGCATGTTGAGGTGGCCCCCGGCGTAGCGATAGACGCGATGCTCGAAGCGGTTCAAAGGCTCCCGCACAAGGCGCCCCTGCTTCATGGGCAGGACCATGGCCTCGCACTCGATGGGCGGCGGAAAGACCAGGCTCGGAATCTCCTCGCTTATCTCGGGGACCTCGACCTCGAGCCAGGGACCGTCCAGCCGGAAGCGACAGCGGAAGGCGCCGACCTCCCGACCGAGGCGCCCCAGCAGGGCCAGGCGGATCGTGTCGCCCTCGCGCTGCGCACGGAACCGGCCGGCATAGCGCTCGCCGAAGGCCCGCATCGTCCGCTGCCAGGCGTGGCCTTCCTCCATCGTGTCCATATCCTGAACCGCCAGGGGCGGCATACGCCACGCCCGATTGGCCGCCTTGTCCAACAACTCACCGGACGCATCGGCGCCGAACTCGAAGCGCAGATGCTCGTTCTCCAGGCTCAGTATCGGCTCGGTCCGTTCCATGGTCCTGTCCTTCCTTCCTGGATCTCAGCCATCCTGTTTCTGCGCCCGGCGGAGGGTCCGGGCGTTCAATCCTCAGCATCGGCGATCAGTTCCAGGTTGGCCGCCTGAAACAACGCCCCATTCCCATCGAGCCGGAAGCGTGTCTCAACTGGCCTTCCACGGGGCAAAGCAGGAAGCGTGACGTAGGCCGTGAAGGGCCCCTCGCCGGCGCCCTTGTGCCATGCGATGTACCTGCCGTCGTGCTTCTTGACCGCCGCCCACGCCCCTCGCTCGATTGATACTTCGAGCAGGACCGCTGCACTGCCGCCCTGGCTGAAGCCTTCGGCCAGCCAGGAGTAACGCAGGCGGGCCTTTCGCAGGCCCGACAGGTCAACCGTCCGCGCGGCCGTCGCGCCGTCTGAGCGCAATCGAATCATGTCTCCCTCGGCCGCGGCGTCGGCGAGCTGCCAGGGCCCGATGCGGCCCGATGCTTCGCCATATGCCTCCGGATGGTAGGATTCAAGCGTCTCACGTACGGCGAAGAACGCCGGCTTCGCGCGCCCCTGCTCGTCGAACAGGTAGGGGCGGCCAGGGATCGGCGTCCCGTTCCACTTGGCGTCCATCACGCCCCACATCTTGATGCCCTTGAAGTTGTCGAAGTCCAGGCAGACTTCCGTCAGGCGCCGGTAGAGATCCGCCTGGAGTGCGAGTTCGGCGTCGAGGTCCTTCTCGGCGTCGATGCCGAAGTCCAGCTCCGTGCCCCATGCCTCCAGACCGAAGTCCCCGAGGCGGTGGACGTTCTCGCGGATGCTGTCGAAGTAATCGTCCGTCGTGGCCCAGCCGTGCCCGGCGTTCGCGTCCCAGTCCCGCTTCAGGTTCGTGTTCATGTGCATCTGGAAGCCGACGCCGCCCACGGGCGCCCCGGCGGCCCGGAGCGTCCTGACCAGTTCGATGATCTTGTTGGACGTGGGGCAGACCGTCTCGTTGCTGAAGTCCAGGTAAATCAACCTTGCCTCGGGATCGGCCTCGTGGGCCAGCTTGAAGGTCCGGGCCATCCATTCGACGCCCGCAGTCGGCCCCTGCAGATCGCCCCGGTAGGCCTCGACGTAAGGGAAGGGAACGCTCTTCCGGGCTTCTCTGTCCCAGCCGGCCGTCAGGTAACGGGACGACTGGTATTGCCCGCCCGGAGCTACGTGCTCGTTGCAGACGTCCCACAGATGCACGCGTCCCTTGAAGTGTGTCATCGTGTCGCGCACGTAACGCTCGTAGATGCGGCGGACCTCGGCCCGCTGCTCTTCGGTCTGCCACGGCAGGTTCTTGAACCAGCCCACGCGGTGATTGTATCCCAGGCCGTGGCCGTGGACGGCGATGGCGGTCTCCTCGCACCACTCGATGAAGGCATCGCTGCCGGCGTAGTCGTACCGGCCGTCACCGAGCCACGAATGGCCGGGGAACATCTCCCACCCGGCGCTCAGGATGGTGAAATGGTCCCTGGCAATCGCCTGCTCGTCAGCAATGGTGGAGCTAGACTTCCAGTTCATGGGGTCGTCCCCCAGCACGAGTCCGCCGAAGTTGCCTCCGAAGTGCTTGCGGCGCAGCACAAGCAACTCGCGCAGCGTCCTCCCCTCCGGCCGCATGTACTCGGCCGAGCACGCCAGCACGCCCGTCAGCAGGAACAGCAGCAGAGAGGCCCTTGTCGTCATGGTTTCCCCTGTCGGCCGGACGCTCGATCAGTCGTGCCCGCCTTCCATCGGTTCAATGACCAGGTCACCGTCGCGCGCCTCCACGCTGAGTGGCACGAGGCCGAGTCTGGCCCCGAACGGTGCGGTCCTGTCGCTGCCGAACATGGTCGCCCACCAGTTGCCCGCTTTGTCCTTGAAGACGCTGGACGCCCCGCCGTGCGGCACCGCCAGGCGTGGGGGCGAGTACGGCCCGAGCGGCTTGTCGGCGTAACAGTACATGAAGTCATAGGTGCCCCAGTTGTGGTAGCGCTCCTTCGAGCCCAGGTGCACCACGTCGGGCGGCTCGCCGTGCCAGTCGGTATAGAAGAGCACGTACTTGCCCGCCATCTTCTCCATGTACACGCCCTCGTAGCCGAACCGGGACCCGTCCGCCGGCCCGATGGGGCGCGGGGGTGCCTCGAAGCCCGTCATGTCGGGCTTCATCCTGGCGATCCGCATGACGCCGAAGCCGAGGATCATGTAGACCGTTCCGTCGTCGTCCTCGAAGAAAGCCGCGTCCGCCGTCCAGTCGATCGGACCGGCGATGCACTCGTAGGGGCCCTCCGAGTTGCCGCTGACGCTCTTCAGTATCCCGGTGCCGTTGCTGAACATGCCGAAGGGGATCCAGTAAGTGCCTTTCATGTAGCAGATGTCCGGACCCCACAGGTCGCGGACTTCGGGGTGATCGGGCCGGCCGGGCAGTTGAATACACTTCGCCGACCACTCGGCCTGGTCGCAGTACCAGACGGCGCCGTGTTCGTCGCCCACCGTCTGCCAGGTCACCAAGTCGGGCGACTTCCACAGGCGCACCGCGCCGCAGCGGACGATCTGGCGCTCGGTCGTCCCGGTCAGGTAGTAGTTGCCGTCCGGAGCGAGCAGCACGTGCGGGTCGCGCAGTCCTCCGTAGTCGCCGGGCAGCTCGATCGGCTGCAGTTGCGCCACCGGGCCGCCTTCCGTGATAACCCAGCCCCGCTTGTTGACGTGCTTCAGGAAGTTGTCCTTCACCAGCGGAACGATTGAAGGCCGGTCCCGGAAGATGGCGAACTCGTCGCAGCCGCTGAAAGTCGCATAGAACCGACCGGCCTCGTCCCGGAACACGGTCGTCTGACCGCCGTGCGGCATCATCATGTAGCGGATGCTATAGGGGCCGTAGATGCTGTCCGATACGGCGACGAAGGTGTCATAACAGGCGCTCTTTCCGCCCAGCCGCTCCGTGTAGTCCGCACAGGCCAGGTGGTAAACACCGCCCACCTTGAACAGGAACGCCCCCGCGCTGCCCACCTGCCCCGGATAGTCGCCGAGCTTGCCGACCGGCTTCGGCTGGAGCAGGCGGGGCCTCTCGGCCAAGGCCGTCATGCCGTCGTCCATGCGCGCGATCCACCCGCCGTCGTAGAGCCAGTAGACCTGGCCGTCATCGTCCTCGAACAGGGAGGGGTCGCCGCCGAGGGTCGTGATCTGGCCGACGAACTCGTACGACCTCTTCGCCTCCCCCGTCTTGCTCTTCAGGAGCCCCGTGCCCTTGCCGTTCATCGAGAACGCGATCCAGAAGGTCCCCTTCAGGTAATGGACCTCCGGCGCGCTGACGCCCCAGGCGCGGGGCCCCTCCGGCCGGTCCGCCGGGATGCGGTACGTGCGTTGCCAGCGCTGCCAGATGTCGGGGTCCCTTTCCAGGCTCCAGACCGGCCCCAGGGGCTCCCACGAGACCATGTCCGACGACTTCCAGAGCCGAACGGTCCGGTCGTTCTCGAAATCCATCGTCCCGTCCGCCCGCACCGCGGCCCCCGTCCCCGTCATGTAGTAGATCCCGTCGGGCCCGCGGCAGACGCTGGCATCGCGCAGCGGCCCATCCATGACGGGACGCAGTGGGACCCTTGTCTGCCACCTCTGGCCGCTGCGGCCCGTCTCGTTGTCGATGCCCATCTCTTGCGCGCGCACGATCTCCAGCGGGTGATGCATCGCCTCCTCCTCGGCGCGCGCCGGCAGACAGGCGAGGCAGAGCAACTCGGCCAGAAGAAGGACGGCTTGCCCCAACTGATGCCTGCCGGCCGTCAGGACGACCCATCGAGCCCGTTGCAAGTTCCACATAGTCCCTCACTCCTTTGTGCGAACCATGGCCGTCGGCAGCACGTCGGGCGACCGGGCCGACGCTCAAGAGAACCCGGCGGCCTTCATGACGGCTTCCCAGTCCAGCACGCCCACTCGTTCCTCCCAGGCTTCGTACCGGGCGAGGAGTCCGCGCACTACGCCCGGCTGCGTTTCGGCCGAGTTGCTCAGCTCCGTCCGGTCGGCCTGGATGTCGTACAGTTCCCAACGGCCCGTCCGCTTGCCCGTGCCGACGTTGAACTCATGGTCCTCGTTGTAATAGCACGTCAGTTTCCACCTGCCGTCGCGGATGGCGCGGTTGCCTTCGTGCTCCCAATAGACCGGCTCATTGCGGGCCGAGCGCGGGTCGAGAAGGGAATGAAGCAGGCTCTTACCTTCGAGCGGCCGGATGGCGTTGCCCTGGAACGTCTCGGGGTACTCCGCGCCGGCGGCTTCCAGGCAGGTCGGCATGATATCCTTCACGTGCCCGATCTGCCGTCGGTTGAGGGCGCCGCCCCCTATCGCATCGGGCCAGCAGGCGATGAAGGGCGTCGCGATGCCGCCTTCGTGGACCCAGTGCTTGAACAAGCGGAAGGGCGTGTTGCTGGCGTTGGCCCACGGGAGCAAGTAGCCGACGTAGGAGTCCTCCGGGCCGGGCTCGTCCTCCTTCTCCCTGCCCAAGGGTTCAGCGCAGCCGCCGTTGTCGCTCAGGAACATGATGAGCGTGTTCTTCTCGATGCCCTTCCGGCGCAAGGCGTCGAGCAGGTGGCCGACGCCCTGGTCAACCCGGTCAATCATGGCGGCGTAGACGGCCATCTTCAGGTCCATGCGCTGCTTGTCGGGCTCGTCCTCCCAGGGGTAGCTTTCTTCGTCGCGGGGGGAGAGCTTCAGGCCGCGCCCGAAGAGGCCGAGCCGTTTCTGGCGCGCCAGGCGATTCTCCCGCAGCTCGTCCCAGCCCTTCGTGTAGTTGCCCGCGTACCGGACGATGTCCTCCGGCCAGGCGTGCAGCGGCCAGTGCGGCGCGTTGTAGGCCACGTAGAGGAAGAAGGGCCTGCCCGGGTCAGCCTCCTCGATGAACCGGACGGCGTAGCGCGTGAAGTAATCGGTGGTGTAGAAGTCGCCCGGCAGATTCGTGACGGGCTCATCGCCGTGCCGGAGGGTTTTTCCTCCGGGCCGCCAGTAGTTGCAGGCGCCCCCGATGATCCCGTAGTAGCGATCGAAACCGCGCTGGAGCGGCCGCTGGCCTTCGCCCCCGCCCACGTGCCACTTGCCGGTCATAAGGGTCTGGTAGCCCGCCGTCCTCAGCACCTCGGCGATGGTCACGCAGTTGCGGTTCAGGAATCCCTGGTACTGCGGCGTCGGGCGGTTGTCCATCAGGCCCTTGTTGTAACGGTTGGTCGGCTCCATGTAGCCGATCCCGGCCTGGTGTGGGTAGAGGCCCGTCAGGGCCGATGCGCGGGTGGGACAGCACCGCGCGCAGTTGTAGAACTGCGTGTGGCGCACGCCGCGCTCGGCCAGGCCGTCGAGGTTGGGCGTCCCGATCTCGGCGCCGTAGCAGCCGATGTCCGAGAAGCCCATGTCATCCAACAGGATGAGCACGATGTTGGGCCGCCGCGGCGGAGATGCTGCGCGGGTCATTCGGGTCCTCCGTTTCCCTTGGTCAATGCTACGCCCCCCTGCGCGGGAGCCTGTTGCGAGAGGCGGAACTGATCTTCCAGCGAGCGGTTCATGTCCTCGGCGCTTTCAAGGGGGCGGTAGCGGAAATGCTCGAACCTGGCCCGCCCCCGGCCGCAGACGAACAGCGCCGGCCGCAGGTTCCACGGCGTCGAGACGGCCACGCTCACGTCCATGCTGGGCTGCACGATGCGCCACCGCCCGGCGTCGTCCCTGTAGTAGAAACGGGCGTCATGCTTGTCATTGACGATGCGGAGCTCGACGCGCGTCCGCCCGATGCGCGGCTCGACCATCCAGTGGTATCGCTTGTGTCCCTCCTGCACGCGCAGGACGGTGCCGTCGCGGGAGATGCCCGAGCCGATGTAGGACTGCGGGCTGTAGAAGAGCATCAGCCCGGCCGTGGCATCGCCCTCGACCTCCAGCGCCGTCTCGATCTCGTAGGCCCGGTGCATCGGCTGGATGGTGAGGGGCATCGAGTCGCCGGGGTCCTGCCCACGTCCCTCCAGAGTCAACGCCCCGTCCGACACCGTGAAGCGCCCCGGATCCCACTCCCGGTGGAACTGCCACTGGATTCCGAGCCGGTCGCCGTCAAACTCGTCGCTCATGGGCATCTCGACTTTGACAGGCTCCTCCCAGCCGTCCGGCCACCGGTCGGCCACACGGAACCAGCCGTCCTCGGTCCACTCGATCGGCTCGATGACAGTGCAGCGGCCCAGGGAGCGATAGCCGTTCATGATGGCGTGCAGGATGCAGAACCACTGCCCGTCCGGCCCCTCGACGAGTTGCCCATGTCCCTTCGACCACCAGGGCTCCTCGCGGCTCCAGGTGCGGATGATGGGGTTGTGCAGGGAGTTCTCCCACGGGCCGAACGGACTGGGCGCGCGGGCCGAGACGACCATGTGGCTGGTCGAAGGCCCGAACGTCCCCCCCTGGGCCTCCATCAGGTGCCACCAGCCGTCGCGGCGTATGATCTTGGGCGCCTCCAGGCAGGGATATGCCTCGACGGCCCAATCCTCGGGATAGGGCCAGCCGGAGTAGACGTTGCGCGTCTCCCCCGCCGCCGCCAGCCTGTCCGGCGCCAGTCTCGTCAGGTCCCCTCCCCCGGTGAAGAGGTAACGGCGGCCTTCGTCGCCCCCGGCAAAGACGGCGTCCGGCGGCAGCCCCGGCGGCGTCGGCTCCGACCAGGGACCCTCCATCGAATCCGCGGTGAGCACGTGACAGCCGGTCCCCGGGTCCCAGTCCCTCAGGAAGAGGATGTAATAGCGCCCGTCGACCTTCACAAGGTCGGTCAGCCAGATGGTCCCCTCGAAGTTCTCAACCGCGTAGGTCAGCGGCCTCCAGGTGTGAAGGTCCTTCGAGTGCCAGATGAGAATGCCCGGTCGGTACCAGCCGCTCGAATGGACCAGGTAATACTCCTCGCCGTCCTTCAGGACGCCGATGTCGGCCCACTCGCCTATCAGCATGGGCTTTGCCAGGGTCGCACGCCGGACGCACTTCCACTCGTCCATGCGCGATTCATGGGGCGCTGCCATGTCGCGGTCCTCCTTGCAGGTGTGTTGCTCTCGTCACGGGAGTTCATCCTTGAGTTCAACGCAGATCTGGCCCTCTTCCAGCCTCACGTCGAAGACCAGCACCCCGGGGTAGTTCCACCAGGGCCCGGTCGAATCGTTCCCGAAGAACAGGCCGTACCAGCGCCCGTCCGGGCCCTGGATGGGCGGGCAGGAATGGCCGCAGTGCGGCATGGCATAGGCGCGTCGCGGCATCTCGTACGGCCCCTCCAGCGTGTCCGACTGCCAGTAGACCCAGTCGTACGTGCCGTCTATCCGGTAGTTCTCGCCGTACGTGCCGCCGCACCAGCCTGTGCCGAAGATCACATACTTGCCGTGGATCTTCGTCAGGTTGGTGGCGACGTCGCCCTTGGTGAAGCCGGTGCCGGCCGTGGTCTGGAGCGTGACCTGGCTGCCCTGTATCGTGCTGCCCCGGGGATCCCAGGTCTCCAGTCTGCCGTTGTAGAAGATGTACGTCGAGCCGTCGTCGTCCGTGAAAGCGCTGCACTGGGAGCGCGCCCGGTCCACGTATTCATATGGCCCCTCGGCCCTGCCCGTCGTGCTGCGCAGCCACATGACGCCGTTCCAGGGCGGGCTGCCGTCCAGCTTCTTCTTGCCGCCCATGCCGTACAGGCTGGTGAAGATGTGAAATGTGTCGGCAACGCAGTATATCTCGCTGTCCATGTACTTCGCCTGCAATCCCTCGTGCGCCCTCGGCCCCTCGAAGCGCAGGCGATAGTCCTCTTCGGTGACGCTCGGGATGCTCATGAAGTCGAACTGCACGTCCACGGGCTCGCAGTCCCGCATGTCCTTCGAGCGGAACACCATGATTCTGCCGGCGTAGGCCTCATCGGTGCCCGAACCCGTCAGGTAGGCGTAGCCGTCCGGCGCCATGCTGAACTGAAGGTCACGGATGTGAAAGGGCGCCACCTTCTGCACGCGGTCCCAGGGACCGAACTCCGTGACGATGTCGAAGCTCTTGCGGGGGAAGGGGTCCGGCGCCGCCCGGCCGTAGAGGACCGAGTTATCAAAGACCAGGGGAACGACGGCCGGCCGGTCGCGGAAGACCGCCCGACTGTCGCGGCCGCTGAAGGTGGCATAGAGCGTCCCGTCCGGCCCAGGAAAGACCGTGGTCTGCCCCCCGTGCGCTATCATCTGGTTCGGGGAGCTGTACGGCCCCATGACGTCGTCGGCGCCGGCAACGAACGTATCGTAGCAGCCGACGCCGATGCGGTCCCGGACGTCGGCGGCCGTGAGCCAGTACCGGCAGTTGGCCTTGAACAGGTGCGCGCCGGCCATGCCCGCGTAACGGGGCGCGTGGGGCGATTCCATCGCATGGGCGCCGCGCTCCTGGGCGGGAAAAGGCGCAACGCGCAGCAGGCGCGGGTGCTCGGCCAGCGCCGTCCGGTCGGCGTTCATGGGCGCGATCCAGCCCTGACCGACCAGCCAGTATGCCGTCCCGTCGTCGTCAAGGAAGATGGACGCGTCGCTGCCCTGCTCGGTGATGCAGCCGAGGTCCTCGTAAGGCCCCTCGGGCCTGCCGCTCGAGCTCTTCAACAGACCCGTCCCCTGCGCGTTCATGCTGTAGGTGAGCCAGCAGCTGCCCTCGAAGCAGTGCACCTCCGGCGAGGTGATACCGCGCACCAGCCCCCCCTCCGGATCGTCTGGGTTGACGCGCCGCTCCCGCTGCCAGGCGCTCTGCGGCTTCGTGGCGTCGCGCTCGATGCTCCAGACCTGCCCGAGCCCTTCCCAGGTCGACAGATCGTCGGAGCGCCAGAGTCGGATGCCGTCGTTGTCCTGGAAGCTGCCGTCTGGGCCGGCCACGGTGCCTGTGAGATACCAGGCTCCGTCGGCCCCCTTGCACACGCTCGTGTCGCGGAGCGGCGTGTCGAAGAGCGGCTTCAGGCGCACGCGCTGCCCGCTGGCGAGCATCACGGGTTCCCAGTCTGCCGACGACGACGACGGCGCCAGCAGCAGGGCCAGACAGACCCAACGGGTGAGATGCCGGGCAGCACGTTCATGCGCGCTCATCGTCGGCCACCTCCTCTCCATCCGCTGGGATAGTGCAGACGCGTGGAGCACCGTCGCAGGGCCGGCTCGAAACAGCGTGCCAGGCACCGTCGTAATCCCGGAAGACCGAGACCGGGCCCGTGCCGGCGAGCACGACCGATGTCTCCCGATATGGTCCGTAGAGCGATCCGGCCGTCCAGAGCACGGCATCGTGGCTCGGCTTGCCGTCGCGCACCTGCCAGCGCGCGGCCAGGACGCAGTAGCGGCCGTCCCGCTTGAACAGGCTCACGCCGGCATCGCCGAGGGTCAGTCGCCCCGAGCCCGGCCGTTCCGGCGGTTCGGGCAGCAGCGGACGCGGCGGTTCCGCCAGTCCATGGAGATCGTCCGCGAGGGGCGCGATCCAGCCGTCAGCGAAGACCAGGTACACCGCGTCGCCGTCGGGAAAGAGCGAGGGGGTGCCCCCGCGTGTCGCCAGGTAGGCAAAGTCATCGTACGGCCCCTCGGGCTTGCCGTTGACGCTCTTCTGCAGGATGATGTTCTGCCCGTTCATGGCGCAGATGATGTACCAGCCGTCACCGATCCGGTGCAGTCCGGGCGTCGTCGTGGCCTGGGCGAGCAGGCCGTCGATGCGGCCGGCCGGCGCGCTCCAGTCGGTCCAGATGCCGAGCTTCGGCCGGCCGCGCCCGAAGTGCGCGACGCGGTCCCATGCGAAGCCCAGGCACTGCCACGTCTTCAGGTCAGCCGAGCGCCATAGCGGCACGCCCTGGTTGTAGTCGAAGTCTGGCCGGCCCGCCCGGTCCAGCGTGCCGGCGGTGCCTGTCAGATAGTAGGCGCCCTGACCGTCGGGGCAGATCCGGGCATCCTTCAGCAGGTCCAACCGCAGCGCGTCCGGCGGGTCGCCGCCGACCGTCGCGAGTTCCTCCATGCCCCCCACCGTTACGGAACCCGATTGCACCAGGCACGCACACATCAGGAGCGCCCCGCCCGCCAGGGCCCCCCTGACCAATCGGCTCGTCACGTGGCCGCCTTGTGACCTGCGCCTCATCATGTTCATCGTCGCTGTACCTCTCAGTTCCCCGGTCAATCGCTAATCGGTGTCTCCATGCTCGCTTCCCGCTCCTTCAGCGCTCGTTCCGCATAGTCGGGCAGCTTCTCCGAGAGCCGTATGATCAGTTCCCCGCCCTCCATCTTCACCTCGCAGGGCGCGATAGAGGCCGTCTGCACGCCCCAGCATGGGAAGGCTTGAGAGCCCTCGCAGCCGAAGACAGGGACCCACCAGTTGCCGAACCGGTCCTGGACGACCCCGCTGTGGCCCGTGTGCGGCCCGATAACTCGCTCCCGGCTCCACGGTCCCGTAAGCTTGTCGGACGTCATGTAGTTCCAGATGTAACAGCCTATCTCGCTCGTGCTGTCCCAGACTTTGCTGAACCCGTCCTGGCCGCACGTGAAGGCGACGTACTTGCCGTTGATTTTCGCAAGCTGACCTGCACAGTCCCCGATGTTGCTGGTGCCGTCCGCCGACCAGAACGGATACCGGCTCTTCTTGTCGATCGGGCCCCTCATGTCCTGCCTCCAGGGGACGATCTGGTTGTTGGAGCCGTAATAGACAGTCCCATCGTCATCCTGGAAGAAGGACGGCTGACACCAATGCTCGCCGGGGACGCTGACGTACGGGCCTTCGGGCTTGCCGGTCGTGCTCTTCAGCATGTACTGGCCCGGCTCGGAGCCATAGACCGAGTAGCCGATGTAGAGAGTGTCATTCAGGTACCAGATCTCCGTGTCCATGTAACTGAAGACACCCGCATTCTCCGATTCGCGCGGGTCCGGGAAGGGCTCGGCGAACAGATCTTTCTGCCGGTCCCAGTCCCAGACCTCTATCTCCTTCCAGTTGACCATGTCCATGGACCTGTAGATGAATAGCTTGCCCCCACAGCGCCGTTCGACGTGCGACCCGGTGTAGTAGACGGCGCCGTCGGGGCCGCAGCAGGCCTGCACGTCGCGCAGCATGTACCGGCTGACGGGCGTCAGACGGTGCCAGGGATAGCGCTCGGTGTTGACGCACAGGAGCTTGCGCGGGAAATCCGCGTCCGGCCGGAACGTCGTCGGATGGTCGTTGCGCGTCCAGCCCAGCGGCACGATCCCCGGCCGGGCGCGGAAGGCTGCATGCGGGTCGTTGCCGCAGTACGTGGCGAGGAGTTGTCCGGCCGGCCCTTCGAACACGGTCGTCTGGCCGCAGTGGGGGATGCTCCAGCGCCGCTCGGAATAGGGACCATAGATGTTGTCCGACCACGCCACGTAGACATCCTGACAGGACTCGCCGGCCCGGGTCACCCAATCCGTCGCGAAGAGGTAGTACTTGCCTTTCATTCGCTTCAGGAAGTAGCCGTCCGAGCCCACCTGCAGGGGGTAGTCCATGGCGTTCTCACCCGCCTTTTCCGGGTTGCTGCAGAGCAACATCCGCGGCGGTTCTGCGAAAGCGGTCAGGTCACCGTTGAGTCTCGCGATATGGCCGTTCCCGTAAAGCAGATACACGGAGCCGTCCTCGTCCTCGAACAGGGACGGCGAGCCGCCCTTGATGAACAGGCGCCTGGTGCCTTTGCCCCATCCCTCCTTCTCGCCAAGGAAGCTCCAATCCACGTACGGCCCCTCCGGCTTCCCGCTCTCGCTCTTGAGCAGACCGCCCCCGGCCCCGCTGATGGAATAGACGATCCAGAACGTGTCCTTGAGATAGCAAATCTCCGGCGCCTGGACGCCGCGCACCATCGGCGAGTCCGGGACGCCCGTCACCGCCACGGGACGCCGCCGCCAGCTCTTGTTGCCGCCCGGCGAGTCGTCCGGGTGCCTCATCACGCTCAACCCGAGATCAAGGGCCTTGCCGACCAGGTCCCAGTTCGCCAGGTCCCTGGATTTCCAGACGCGGATGCCGTCGTTGTTGAGGAAATCCGGATTGTCCGCATCGCCCAGGATCGCCGTGCCATCCGTGCCCGTCATGTAGTACCAGCCGTCAGGCCCCTTGCAGATGCTCGGGTCGCGCAGGGGGTGGTCGATGAGCGGCTTCACTTGCTCGCGACTGGCAGTGAACCTCTGGCTGAGCCCGTCCGGCACGTACCACCAGTCAATCAGCGAACAGATGTCGACGGCCTGAAGCGTCTGCGCGAACAGGCCGACACTCAATGTGCAGATCATGATCGCCATGCGCCCTGCTTTCATCCCGCTGCTCCCTGCTGCCGTTGAAGATGGAGAACCCCGTCCGGGCAACACGTCTCACATCTCACTCATTCCGCTCGTACCTGTGTATATGGATGCCTGGTCACCACGTCCCAAATGGTGTCGTTGACGATCCTTGCTCGCTCCGGCGTAATCTCAAGCAGCTTGCCCAAGTCGGGCTGGTGAACGTAGGACGAACCGATCACTCCCGGCAGCGTCCTGACGTTCTCATTGGTGTAGTTCGCCAGGCCGTTGTAGATCGAGTAATCCAGCACGCGCGGATGGCGCCGGAACATGACGGCGAAGCATGTGGCGGCCAACGTGTAGCGGGGCAGGCCGGCGCGTACGTGTCCGCCGTCGCGCGAGAAGAGACCGATGTTTTCGATCCCGGGGACCTGGCCCGCGCCCATCTTCTTGTCCAGCTCGTAGAAGACCTCGCCGTTGGGGATCAGGGCCAGGCGCCCTTCCTGCCACATCCTCGGGAAGCGAGCCCTCAATCCCTCCATCAGTCTGGCGCAGTAGTCGCGTGTGTGGCTTGTGCCCGCAGTGCCGTCGTACTCTCTCAACCACTGCTCGGCATAGTTGAAACTGCGCAGCAACGGCTCCAGTTCCTCGAAGGTCAGCTTTCTCTCTCTGATCTGGTTCAGCGTCTCCTCGCGAGTCTCGCCCCGGCTGCTGGCCGACTCCAGGAGTTCCTCCTCGACTCGCTTCCTGAACTCAGCCGCGCCGGGGATGCCGGGCCAGGAGTTGTAGATGAAGACGCGGCCGTCCGGGTGGGCGCCTTGATGGAGCTCGATGATACGCGCGGCGCTGGCGATGTCCCCCATATCCCGCGGCGGGTTGAACCAGTGCCGCCCGGGCCCGTCCCAGCAGTAAGGCGTCACGTTCTCCAGGACCTGGGCGAAATGCTGGATGACCACCGCGTTGCAGTCTTCGGAGAAAAGATCCCTTCTGGCTCCCCAGCGGCTCTTCTGCATGGCGTCCACGTTCAGCCAGATCGGCCAGCCCGGCCCCATGGACGTGCGCACAGTCATGTTCAGGCCGGCGCTCTGTGCCAGGGTTGGCTGGAACCACGGAATGGAGTTCTCCAGGAAACTGTTGCCGTAGTAGATAGCATTCAGCTCCTGTGGCAGCGCAGCGGCAGACGGGCCTGCGATGGAACCTGCGAGGCAAGCGAAGATCATAACCCCCAGACTCATTCTGCGTTTCATCTCCATGCCTCCGTGTAGTCGCATTTCATTCGGACGCCGTTCCCACGCCGGCATATGGGTGTCCCGTGACCACGTCCCAGATCACGTCGTTCGCTGCTTCGGCCAGCTCTGCGGTTATCGGCAAGTGTTCGCCGAAGTCGGGGACGTGGGCGTAGAACCAGTTGGGTCCTCCCAGCTGCCCGTAGGCGTCCGAATCGTTGTAGAGCGACCAGTCCAGCGCGTGCGGCCTGTCCTGGAAGAGAACCGCATACATGGTAGCGGCAATGACGTAGCGCGGCAGGCCGGTGCGCTGGTGCACTGTGTCCGAGTAGAACGACGTGACGCCGTCCGGGGCGGGGAACTTCCCCGCGCGGATTCTCTTCTCGATGACGTTGTATACCTCGCCCACCGGGATGCAGCACAGGTTGCCGTCATTCCACTTCTCGGGGAAGCACGCCTTGAGTCCCTCCATCAACTGGCGTGTGTAGTCGCGTGTGCCGCTCGTGCGGCCGCCTTCGCCCTGGGCGGGGTCGTATCTGACGGTTTCCCAGTGTCTCACGTAATCGAACCCCTCGCGGTCGGGAGCCGGTTCCGGACCGGCCGCGGTATCCTGCATCACAAGAGCGCCGTCGGGCCCCGTCTCCGTCTCGAGCTCCGGCAGGCCTTCGAAGACAATCAGCTCTCCTCCCGGATGTCGCTCCAGAAAGAACCGGAACAGCGCCGAGGCGCTCGCGACGTCACCGAAGTCGTCTGTTTTCAGGTCGTCGCTCATCTGTTCGCGATACCAGGGCCCCATCTGCTCGCCGCCGCGATGCAGGCCGATCCATCCGGACGGCTGCACGACCAGTGCGTCCCAGGGCCTTTCCTCGAAGACCTTCTTCAGTTTGCCTCGTCCTGCAGTGGTCCAGACGTCTGTGTCGCCATAGGCCCAGTCTTTGGCAAACGAGTAGAGATCCATGTAGAGCATCAGGCCCAGATCGCTGCGCACGCCGACGCTCCATTCCCTGCCGGCGCTCTGGCCCAGTTCGTCATGGAACGGCGGCATCGAGTTGTCGAGCAACCAGTTCCCCACGTAGAAGGCCGACATCTTCGGGCGCGCGGGGGGCTCGACTCCGCCTGCCGGCTCAGCCCACGCGAACGCGGCTACCAACGCCCCGAGAGTCACAACTTGCCGGACACCTGCGTTCCTTGCCATCCGTTTTCCTGTTCTCATTGCCTAGCAGCCCGTTGAAAAATGTAGCTCAGCCGCCCCCGGCTGAGAACGCCACAGGCGAGGGCGCCTGTGCTACACCGACACGGCCCCTCGCGCAGGCACTCTCCGGGGAATCCTCCTTCTT
>Ga0180432_10001180_pt1 | contig 41840 bp, 29 predicted proteins | sample SS_ome_10_FD_132414 | JGI IMG/M metagenome (GOLD analysis project Ga0180432, IMG submission 132414) | Hypersaline lake sediment archaeal communities from the Salton Sea, California, USA - SS_1_MS_2 metaG | ecosystem: Environmental > Aquatic > Non-marine Saline and Alkaline > Hypersaline >... | reverse complement strand
TCGGGCCTCCGGCCCTCGGGCTGACAACGATCTCGTCGCTGACCTGGGGCTTACCCTCCTTCGCTAAGGCTACGGAGGGCCGGCGCCCCAGGCTACCCGCTGTCGGGCCTATGGCCCTCATGACGGTACGATGCGGGTGAGGCCTCTTTTTTAGCAGCCTGCTAACGCCACTATAGCGCGAGACGGGCGGGGGGTGAAGCGCTTTTGGCTTGGCCGTCGGCGGCGTGCGCTGCTAGAGTGGCGGCGCGAAGCGAGCATGAGGCGGAACAGATGGGCAGCAGGCGACGCGCGCGCGAGCTCGCGATGCAGTTCCTTTACAGTTTGGAGCTCAACCCGGGCGGTCTCGACGAGCGCCTCGAGCGGTTCTGGGCCATGAACCTGCTGGAGGACGACGGGGGCGAGGAGAGACCCGCCGATGAAGGGGTGCGCGAGTTTGCCACGGCGCTGGCGCGCGGCACGGTCGAGCACCTCGAGGAGATCGATGCGCTCATCCAACGCTACACGCTCAACTGGGACCTCGAGCGAATCACCTTGATTGACCGTGCGTGCCTCAGGCTGGCGCTTTACGAGATGCTTCATTGCGACGATATCCCGCCGGTGGTTTCGATCAACGAGGCGGTGGACATTGCGAAGCGGTTCTCGACGGCGGAGTCGGGCAAGTTCGTCAACGGCATCCTGGACAAGGTAAAGATCGAGGAGCTGGCGCCGTGAGGGGCGGGTCCACGGAGCTGCAGGCCGAGGCGAGGGCGGTGTTCGGCGAGGCCGCTCGCTTCGGCGAGCCGATGGCGCGCTACACGCTGTACCGGATCGGCGGGCCGGCGGCGCTCTTCGTGCACGCCACGAGCCGGGCGCTGCTTCAGGCGGCGCCGGTGTTCGCGGCGAAACACGAGCTTCCCCTGTTCGTGATCGGGCTGGGTTCGAACCTGCTCGTGCCGGACGGCGGGCTGGACGGGGTGGTGGTCAGGGTGGAGATCGAGACGCTGCGCGTCGAGGGCGCGGCGCTTGCGGCGGGCGCGGGGGTGCCGCTGGGGCAGGCGGCGCGGGCGGCGCTGGAGCACACGCTGAGCGGGCTGGAGTTCTGCGTGGGCATTCCGGGCTCGATGGGCGGCGCGCTGGTGATGAACGCGGGCTGCCGGGGGTGCGAGATCGGCACGCTCGTCGAGCAGGTCGAGGTGGTTGGGTGGGACGGGACGCTGCGGACGGTTGGGCGGGAGGCGTGCGCGTTTTCGTATCGCTCGAGCGACCTGCACGCGTTGGGGGCGGCGGTGGCGGGGGCGACGCTGCGGCTCGAGCCGGACGACGCGGCCGCGATCGAGCGGCGGATGGACGAGCACCGGATGTGGCGGATGAGCACGCAGCCGCTGGGGCTGCCGAACGCGGGCAGCGTGTTCAAGAACCCGCCGGGCGACGCGGCGGGGCGCCTGATTGACGCGGCGGGCTGCAAGGGCCTGCGTGTGGGCGGGGCGGAGGTCTCGGACGCGCACGCCAACTTCATCGTCAACCGCGGGGGCGCGACGTGCGCCGACGTGAGCGCGCTGATCGAGACGATGCGCGCGCGCGTCGAGCAACAGTTCGGCGTCCCGCTCGAGCTCGAGCTGGTTGATCTCGGCGCCGGCGGCAAGGGAGCGACCCGGTGAGAGTGCACGTGACAGTGCCGGCCCGGATCAACATCCTGGGCAATCCGACCGACGGTAACGAGGGGGACTTCTACACGATCAGCGCGGCGGTGAACATCTACGGCGGCGCGGTGGTGGAGCCGTCGGAGCGGCTGACGTTCCGGTACGTGGCGGGCCCGGCGTCGAGGAACGTGCTGACGTGGACTGCGGTCGAGGATTCCGCCGCGCTGCAGGTGGGCAAGGACGATCAGTTCGGCCTGTTCGCGGCGACGCTGCGGGGCCTGACGAAGTTTCACAAGCCGGTGCGGGCATGTGTTGGGGAGAAGCCGGTGTGCACGTCGCTCTGGACGAAGGTGCCGCGCCAGAGCGGGCTGGGGGGCTCGTCGGTGCTGGTGCTGGCGTTGCTCAACGGGCTGCGGGCGTACTACGGGCTCGACCCGCGGGTGCTGCACGACTACGCGCTCGCGGAGCTGACGCAGCGGATCGAGGAGCTCGAGATGGGGGTGACGTGCGGGTACGCGGACCGGTACGTGCCGCAGCTCGGGGGGCTAGCCTACATTGATTACCGCGACAAGCTGCACCACCGGCCGATCGGCGAGGAGCCGCTGGCGACCTACGAGCGGCTCGACGCGCTGGTGGCGCCGCCGGCGTTCATCGTCGGGTTCAGCGGAGTGAGCCGGGAATCGGGCGACGTGCACTCGGTGATGCGGGGCCGCTACCTGGAGGACTGGACGCGGCGGCAGCGCGAGCCGGGGTTCGCCTCGACGGTGCTGGACCGGTTCCGGGACGTGGCCGAGACGGCGCGCGCGGGCAAGGTGTGCCTGCTGCGGGGGGACCTCGAGGGCTTTGGCCGGCTGATGAACGAGAACCATGCGCTCGTGGACGCCATCATGCACGATTGCGGGTTCGCCGGGGGCGCGGGTGAGGAAAACAACCGGCTCATCGAGGCGGCGCGCGCGGCGGGGGCGCTCGGCGCGAAGCTCAGCGGCGCGGGCGGCGGCGGCTCGGTCCTGATTCTGCCGGAGCCGGGCGGTGCGCGGCGGATGCTGGGGGCCTTGCGCGCGGAGGCGCGGCGCTCGGGGATGCGGCGCGCGAAGTTTTTTGCGGTGCGGGTCGTCAAGCGCGGCGTGCGGGTCAAGGTGGAGGAGTAGTGTCTGGTTGCGAAAGCGGTGGCATGCTCAGACGGGCTTTCTGTCGCAGCTACCCGGCCCTGGCGCGCCTTCGGCGCTCGACAAGTTCTATGTAAGCCCTTCAGGCTAGAATTTGTTTTTTTGGCGTTCCGGCACCCAGGGTGGCGCTTTGCCCCTCGACGGGCTCGGGGCAAAGCTGACCCTGGGCTGCTACTATATAGCCCCTTTGGGGCAAGGTCCTTAGGGCGACGCCTTCAGGGCAAGGCCTTCAGGGCAAGGGCTTCAGGGCAAGGGCTTCAGGGCAAGGCCTTCAGGGCAAGGGCTTCAGGGCAAGGGCTTCAGGGCAAGGGCTTCAGGGCAAGGGCTTCAGGGCAAGGGGCAAGAAGGTGTGGACGTGGCCTTTTCAACATGGGCTTACGCCCCAGGCTAGGTTCTGTGGCCGCTTCGCGGCTAGGCCGAAGGCCACGCAAACTGACTCAAGCAGGGAGTAGGCGGTGATCGGGATCGTTCTGGCTGCCGGGCTGGGGACGCGGCTGCGGCCATACACGACTTTCGTGAGCAAGGCGGCGCTGCCGGTGGCGGGGGTGGCGATCGCGGTGCGGGTGATCGAGCAGTTGCGCGCGGCGGGCGGGGCGGAGCGCGTGATCGTGATCGCGCAGTCGCCCGAGCACGACGTGGTGCCGCTCATCGAGGCGCACGCGCGGCGGCACGGCTACGAGGTGGCCTTCGGCACTCAGCGGCGGCCGCGAGGCTCGGCACACGCGCTGATGCACGTGCCGGGGCGGGAGGGGCTCGACGAGGACGTGGTGATCGGCGCGTGCGACAATCTGTATGAGCCTGATGAGCTCGGGCGGTTCGTGGCGCAGCATCGGGCGAGCGGGGCCGACGGGACGATGGCCGTGCTGCGCGCGGCGCCGGAGGGGATGGGCGCGTCGTCGAACGTGGTGGTCGAGGGCGCGCGCGTGGTGCGGGTGATCGAGAAGCCGGCGCCGGAGGCGGTGGCCTCGCCGTTCGCGGGGCCGCAGTTGTATGCGTTCTCGCCGAAGGTGCTGTCTTTTCTCGGTGCCGTGTCAGAATCGCCGCGCGGGGAGTTCGAGTTCCAGGACGCGATCCAGGCGTTCATCGCCGACGGGGCGCGCGTGGGGTGGTTCGAGTTCTCGGGCCGCGCGACGCTGACGACGCCGGCGGACCTGCTGGCGCTGAACGAGCGTTTTTTTAAGTCTGCGGGTGAAACGCGTCAGGTGAGTGGAGCCACGGTCGTTGAGCCAGTGGTGATTGATCCGGGCGTGGAGATCGGGCCGGGGAGCACGGTGGGGCCGAATGCGCACCTGATGCGGGGGTGCCGCGTGGGGCGTGGGGCGACGGTGCGGCATGCGCTGGTCTTTCCCGGTGCCGTTGTCGAGGACGGGGCGAGTGTTGAGCACGCGCTCGTCGTGCCAGCGTAAGAATCCTCTCGCAGAGACGCAGAGAACGCAGAGAAGGGACTACTTTTCGGCGACGACGATGGCGGAGGCGTTCGCGCGGGTGTTGGAGAGGGAGAGGTGGATGCGGGTGATGCCGAGGCGGTGGCAGACGTCGGCGGCGCGGCCGGAGAGGGCGAGGCGGGGCGCGCCCGAGGCGTCGCACTCGACCTCGAAGTCGTGCCAGCTGAGCGCGTGGGCAAGGTCGTCGCGGGGCGCGGGGTCGTCGCGGGGCGCGGGGTCGTCGCGGGGCGCGAGGTCGTCGCGGGGCGCGGGGTCGTAGCGGAAGGCTTTGAAGGCGGCTTCCTTGGTGGCGAAGCGGGCGGCGTAGCACTCGATGCGGTTCTGGGGGTCGGCTTCGCAGTATTGGATCTCGGCGGGGGAGTAGATGCGGTCGAGGAAGCGTTCGCCGTAGGTGTCGAGGGCGCGGGCGATGCGGGAGAGCTGAACGATGTCGACGCCGATACCGTGGATCATAGGCAGCTGCTCCAGTACACGCGCTGAGCGGGGCGGCCCCCTGGGGCGCAGACGCGGAACATGCAGGAAGGGGGACTTGAACCCCCACGGGGTTTTCACCCCACTAGGCCCTCAACCTAGCGCGTATGCCAATTCCGCCATTCCTGCGTAGTGACCTGGTTTAGTTCGCCGGGATGTCCTCGACCCGGAGGATGTACACGGCGCTGGTGCCTTCGGGCGTGACGAGGCCGTAGCCGCCGACCGCCTTGAGCACACTCAGACACTCTAGCAGCGGGGTGACAAGTTCGTCAACCTGCTCTTGCATGTCCTCGCCGGCGCCCTGCATCTCGGCCATTTCGACGAACCAGTCAACGACCTCGCGGCCGGCTTTCATCGCCTCGGTCATGTTGATGAAGAAGACGCTGTTGGTCTTCTCGGGGATGCCCAGCGAGCGGTACAGGGGCGAGTTGAGAATACTGGTACCGGCCTTGGCGGCGTCGAGGGTGGCCTTGGCGTAGTCGCGGCCGCTGCTGATGAGGAGGAAGTTTTCCGTGATGCCGATCGTGGGGGTGAGTTCGATGCCGGGCCCCATGGAGACGGCGACGGTCTTGAGCTTGGCGCCCTGGTGTGCGAGGTCGGTCACGGTGATCGGCACCTGGGGCGGGGCGGCCTCCTCGAGGAGAGCGATGACTTTATCTATGAGCGTCTGGGCCTTGGCCGTGTCCTTGACCTGGAGGAGGAGGGTCATTCTGGGCAAGGGGAACGGCCTGTCTTCCACGTCGAGGCCCTCGAGGGTGAAGGCGAACTCCGTGCCGATGTTATCGAGGAGATCGGCCTTGAAATCGAGGTCGAGTGCGAGCTCGATCTGTTCGGTCACGTCGCGGACGATTTCGTCGAAGCCGAACTTGGCCCACTGCTTCATCGTGTGGGGCCAGAGCTCGCCGAGCGGCGGCATGCTGTTGGCGCCGAAGTACATGAGCGCGTCGGGCGGGACGTACTTGGCGTGGGTGCCTGCCGAGGGCGCGGCCTTGCTCGTGAGCTTCATCAGTTCGGCGCCCTCGGCGCCCGGTTTCATGGCGAGCTTGATGCGCAGGCCGCGGTCGAGGCGGGTGGTCAGGGTGAAGGCCTCGGCGGAGGCGCTCATGATGTCGAGCATGTTGATGAGGGGGGCGAGCTCGGGCTCGTCGCCGCCGTACTCGGTGAGCACGCGCCGGCACTCGCCGAGGTCGAAGTACATCTCGCTGAAGAAGGTGCCGTGGTCCTGGCGGGCCATGCCGAGGAGCTTGTTGACGTCCTTGTTGGCGGCCAGGGGCGCGCCTTCGCCCGCCATGCAGTCGAGGCAGCCCTCGATGTTGGGCGGGCCGTTGCCGATGCCGGCGATGAGGACGCCCTTGCTCATCGTCCAGCGGAGCTGGATCGGGGGGATGCCGCTTTTCGTCCTGATCGTGCGGATTTTGGCGTCGCGGTGCTCGACGGCGGAGATGACGACGTCGTCGCCCTGGCCCTTGGCGCGCTCGACGAGCTTGTCCACCATCGTCTCGACGGCGTCGGCGGGGTTCATGCGGCACACGACGATGAGCTCGACCTTGGCGCCGGTCTCGTGCTCTTCGCCTGCGTCGAGGTAGAGGGCGACGGCGAACTCTTTGCCGAAGACGGCCATGACGTTCTCGGTGCTGAACTCGAAGCCGAGGGAGTCGGCAAAGCCGTCCCGGAAGTCGTCGTACCAGTCGAAGTCCACGTCGTCCCAGAGCTCGAGGCGGGTGAGCCTGGTCCAGAAGTTGGAGCGTTCGATGCCGCGCCAGACGCTTTCGAAGTTCTGGGTGGTGGCGTAGAGGACGGCGCCCTCGGGCAGGACGCGGGCGAAGGTTTCGGGCTGCTGGGCGGTCGCCGGGGTCAGAATGGCGACGGCGAGAATGAGGTACACGAGATAAAGCGGCGTGCGTTTCATGGCCTTCTCCTTTCAAGACACGCGTTCGGGTACAGCAGTCGGTCAAGTGATCGGGAAAATGATAGCGCGGCTTGAGCGTGGGGCGTCAAGGCAAATCGGGGGCGGGCGGGAAAGCAAGATGAAGAGAGACTCACCGCAGAGGTCGCGGAGAGCGCAGAGACGGGACAATGACCACGGAGGGCACGGAGGGCACGGAGCAAGAATTCGCTGCGTTCTGCGCGACCTCTGCGGTTGACACTCTCCTCGGCGAGGGGGGTTAGTGCGGTGGGGCCTCCGGCGGGGGCGGTTCGGGTTCGGGCGGCTTGGGTTCGGGCTGCTCGGCGGGGGGGGTCTTGTCCTCGGCGTTGTCCTTGTGGCTCGAGGGGATGAAGCGCTTGACGTCGTGGAAGGTGACGTAGAGGAAGAAGGCGATGATGAGCACGGCGAAGACGTTGGTGACGATGGCCATGGTTTTTTCGCGCACGGGCTTGCGGCGGATTTTCTCGATGATGCTGAACATGATGTGTCCGCCGTCCACGACGGGGATGGGCAAGAGGTTGATGACGGCGAGGCTGAGGCTGATGAAGGCGGCCCACCACAGGAACGAGGTGAACGAGACGCGTAGCGAGTAGGTGATGACGCCGACGATGCCGACGGGCCCGGACAGGCCTTTGGCCTTGACGCGCCGGGTCAGCAGCCCCTTGAGTGTCCGCCCCATTATGTTGAAGCAGTAGGCCGAGGCTTCGACCGGGTCCTCCCAGATCCACACGTACACGCGCGCCATAACGAAGCCGAGGACGGGCGGTTCGTCGCCCTTGGCCCGGGGCATGGTCCCGGTGAGGGTGAGGGGCTTGCCGGCGCGCTCCACCGTGATGGTGAATTCGCTCCCCGCCCGTTCGCGCAGCTCTTTCTGCCACTCGGCGGCGCCGCTGTAGATGGGCTGGTGGTCGAGCTGCAGCAGCAGGTCGCCCTTCTGGAGCCCCATCCGCTCGGCCTCGGTGCCCGGTTGCACCCTGTAGACGATGATGGGTTGTTCCGCGGCGACGCCCATGACGCGGGCGCCGGCTTTCGGGTGCTCCTTCGGCCTGACCTGCTTATGGAGGATGAAGCGCTTGTGCTTGACCTGAACACGGAGCGGCTTGCCGCTCGCCAAGGCGCGTACGATTTCTTGCCACCTGCTTACCGTCCGGCCCGAACTGCTGACGACGATGACGCGGCGAGCGCGCTCGATCTCGACGTCGAGCGTCCTGGGCCCGAGGGCGACGCCCATCATCACGTCGTACCACTTGCTCACCGGGCGGCCATCGATGCTCAGGATGCGATCGCCGGGCTGGAGGCCGGCCTCCTCAGCGGCCGAGCCCTCTTCCGTGCCGCCGATAACGGTGGTAGCTTCGCCTTGGGGCACCTTGCGCCCGGTGCCCCACAGGATGAAGAAGAGGGCGAAGGCGAGGACGGCGTTCATGAAGGGTCCGGCGAAGGTGGTGAAGATGCGGCGCTCGGGCGTGGCGGCGTAGAAGCCGCGCTCGATCTCTTGGGGTGTTTTGTCGGGGGTGCCTTCCATGCCGGCGAACTTGACGTAGCCGCCGAAGAGGATGGCGCTGAGCCGGTACTCGGTTTCGCCGATCGTCTTGCGCCACAGGATGGGTCCGAAGCCGATGCTGAAGGCTTCGGCGCGGATGCCGGCGCGTCGGCCGGCCATGAAGTGGCCCCATTCGTGGGCGAAGACGACGACGCCCAAAGCGACGATGGCGACGACGATGAGGCCGATCAGCTCAAGGGTCCCGAGGAGGGAGGCGGCAACCAGGACGATCATGCGACGGACTGAAGCTCCTTGCGTACCGCGGCGTCCACGCGGAGGACGTCGTGGATGTCCGGGGCGGTGTTGACGGTGTGGGCGCGCATGCTGCGGCGTATGCGCCGGGGGATATCGGTCAAGGCGATCTCGCCGTTGAGGAACTTCTCGACGGCGACTTCGTTGGCGGCGTTGAGCACGGTGGGCATGGTGCCGCCGGCGCGTGCGGCCTCGTAGGCGAGGGCGAGGCAGGGGAATTTCTCGAGGTCGGGCGGCTCGAACGTGAGGGTCGGGTGGGCGGTGAAGTCGAAGGGCTCGACGGGGCGCTCGACGCGCTCGGGCCAGGTGAGCGCGTACTGGATGGGGCCTTTCATGTCGGGCTCGGCGATCTGGGCGAGGATGGAGCCGTCGGTGAACTCGACCATGGAGTGGACGAGGCTCTGGCGGTGCACGACGACGTCAATCTGGTCGGGCCGGAGGCCGAAGAGCCACATGGCCTCGATGACTTCGAGGCCCTTGTTCATCATGGTGGCGGAGTCAATGGTGACCTTGGCGCCCATGGCCCAGTTGGGGTGGTTGAGGGCCTGCTCGACGGTGACGCCGGCGAGCTCGCCGGGCGCGGAGTCCACGAACGGCCCGCCGGAGGCGGTGAGCACGATGCGGCGCACGGTGCGGCGCACGGCGCGGGCGGGCTCGCCTCGGAGGCACTGGAAGACGGCGCTGTGCTCGCTGTCGACGGGGATGAGCGACACGCCGGTGGAGCGGACGAGGTCCATGACCACGGAGCCGGCGGCGACCAGCGTCTCCTTGTTGGCGAGGGCGATGTGCTTGCCGGCGCGGATGGCCTCGAGGGTCGGGAGCACGCCGGCGGCGCCGACGATGGCCGAGACGACCATGTCGGCTTCGTCGAAGGCGGCGACGCGGTTGAGGCCCTCGGGGCCGGCGGCGACCTCGATGCCGTCGAGGGCGCCCGCGAGTTCGGTGGAGGCCGAGAGTCCGGCGGCGCGCGATTCGTCGGCGACGGCGACGAGCTTGGGGTGGAACTCCCTGGCCTGGGCGGCGAGGCGCTCGACGTTGGCGCCGGCGGCGAGTGCGACGACGCGCACGCGGTCGCCGAGTTCGCGGGCGACCTCGCAGGTGCTCAGGCCGATGGAGCCGGTCGAGCCGAGGATGGCGATGCGGCGTGGGCTCACGGCTTGCTCCGAGGTGTGCGCTTGTCGTCTCTGGTCATGAGGTAGTCCTCGAGCGCCATGATGGCTTTTTCGAGGGCGAGGCCGCGGTGGCTGATGCGGTTTTTCAGTTCGAGGGAGAGCTCGGCGAAGGTCCGGGTGTAGTCGTCTTTGACGAACAGGGGATCGTAGCCGAAGCCCTCGGTGCCGCGCTCTTCGGCGGCGATGCGGCCGTCGCAGACGCCCTCGACGACGGCGATGAGTTTTTGGGGGGTGGCCAGGGCGATGGCGCATCGGAACCGGGCGGTGCGATCGGGCTCGGGCACGCCGGTGAGCTCGGCGAGAAGTTTTTCGTTGTTTTCCTTGTCGGTGGCGTCGGGTCCGGCGTAGCGGGCCGACATCACACCCGGGCGGCCGTCGAGGGCGTCCACCTCGAGGCCGGAGTCGTCGGCGATGGTGAGGAGCCCGGTGTGTTTGGCGAGCGCGACGGCCTTGGTGGTGGCGTTCTCGCGGAAGGTGGCGCCCTGCTCGGGGATGGCGGGCAGGTTGTTGAAGTCCCTGTATGAGAGCAGCGTCAAGGCCGTGTCCTCGAGCAGCGCTTGGAGCTCGCGCACCTTGTTTCGATTTCGTGTTGCGACGAACAATTCCATGTGGACGCTTTCTTGCAGGGTCAGGTTCCGGGCGCGGGTGAGTGTATCACAGGCGGGCGGAAGTCTCACGCAAAGACGCCAAGGCGCAAAGGGGGTGAAGGATTTGTGTGAACGCGAGGGCCGGAGCGGGGTCTGAATATGATGAAATGCGCCGTGCGGCGACAGCCCCTTGCGCGTTATGGGGAAATGGGCCGTGCGGCGAAAGCCCCTTGCGCGAAGGGGTGACAGGTGGTAAGGTACTCGTTGCGGAGGAGAACGGCGGAGGAGAACGGCGGAGGAACGCGGATGCACAAGCCGATTCACGAGGTCCTGGCCAAAGTGCACGCGGTCCGGGCGCGTATGCGTCTGGCCGCCGCCGTGCACGGGGGGCTGACGGGGCTGGCGTTTGGGTGCGCGCTGTGCCTGGTGGTGTTTCGGACCCGGATTCCGGTGCTTGAGCGCAATCCGCTGGCGGTGTTGCCCTTGAGGCCCGGGCTGGCGGTGGCGGTGCTCGCGGCGGCTGCGGTGATCGGCGCGGCGGTGGCGCTGACGAGGCGCGTTTCGATGATCCACGCTGCGGCGGTGATTGACCGGGCCTCCGGGCTGCAGGACCGAACGAACAGCGCCGTGGATTTCATCAGGCGCCATGTCGAGAGCCCCCTGGTGGAGCTGCAGATCAGCGATGCGGACGGGCGTGTGCATGAGGTGCACGCACGGCGGGTGGTTCGGTTCTTTCCGGGGGCGGCGCGTCGGCGGGCGTTGTGGAGTATCGTGGCGGTGGCGGTGCTGGCGGCCTTCTGGGGTGTGAACCTGCTCGTGCCGAAGCCCGTGGAGGCGGTGGTGTTGCCGGACGAGGCGGTGATGCAGGCGGGGCGCGATCTGAAGGAGGTGGCCGACGCCGTGCGGGAGCGGATCGAGAACGTGCGTCTCAAGGAGGCGAAGGAGCTGCTCGAGAAGCTCGACCGGCTGGCGGAGGAGCTGGCCCAGGGCGAGATGACGAAGAAGCAGGTGCTCTCGGAGGTCACGAAGATCCAGGAGGAGGCCGAGGAGCAGCAGGCCAAGACGCGCAAGGACCTCACGTCGGCCAAGGAGGACTTGAAGGAAGCGGCCAAGGAGCTGCAGGACGAGGAGCTGAGCCGGAAGCTGGCCGAGGCGATGCGCAAGGGCGAGCTGAAGAAGGCGAGCGATGAGATGGAGAAGTTCGCCGACGCGCTCAAGGAGCACAAGGACAAGCGCAAGCTGATGCGCCGGAAGTTGAGGAAGGCGGCCGAGAAGATGGACGCCAAGGAGCTCGCCAAGTTGGCCGAGTACCTGGTGAAGGCGTCGGACTACCTCGATACCGGCGACATGGAGATAACGGAGCAGGAGCTGGACCTGGCGGCGCTCGAGCTTCTGAACATCGAGGACCTGGAGATCCTGGAGGGGATCCTGGCCGACATCATGGACGGGGCGATGGTGGCCAAGCTCAACCTGGGCAAGGGGAAGCTGGTGCTGGCGAAGGGGTGCAAAGGGTGTATGGGGCTGCGGCTGCCGATCAAGATGATCGGTCCGGGTGGGGCCCGTAAGTCCAACAGCCCGAGCAACTCGGCCGGCACGGCCACGGACAATGCGCCCTATGGCAAGCGGACGGACCTCGATGCGGGGCGGCGCGTGGAGGGGTTGCACGGCGAGGTCGGCAAGGAGGGCGAGACGTTCGTCGAGATCAGCAAGGTGGCAGAATCGAAGGAGACGAGCTCGACGGCGTACCGGGAGGCGTTCTCGGAGTACGCGAAGGCGGCGCTGGAGGCGCTGTCGTACGAGGAGATCCCTCTGGGGTACCGCTACTACGTGCGGAGCTACTTCGAGAGCATCCGGCCCGGCGGTGACGGGGGCGCTGCCGGGGATGGCGGGCCCGAGGGTGCGGCGGTGACCGGGGGGGCGGAGGAAACTGAATAAATTTGGCTTGACTTGGGGCCCGGCCTCCTATAGATAGTTAATACTTGGCCAAAAGAGGGAAGAAGCGGCACGTTTACATGAGGAGATGGAGGAGACAATGCTGAGACTAGCTGCTTTGGTTTGCGTACTCGGGGTGGCGGGCCTGCTGATCGTCGGCGGCTGCACGCCCGAGTCGGACAGGACGTGGAGCGAGTCGACGGACTTCTCCGACTATCAAGTTTCGGACTGGTCCGGGCCCTACACTGTCACGGCCAGCCTTGACGACGAGTTCACGAACATGAACATCTACCAGACGGGCAGCAGCCTGCAGGGCTTCGACAACTTCCGGCGGAGTTGGTTCGGAAGCCTCAGCGCTTCCACGACGCCGGGGCTCAATTTGGAGACGAGTGACGGCCCGCGCGGCACGGAAGTAATCGTTGGGAATTTCGTGCTCTTCGAAACCCTGGCCGGCACATTCAAGGGCGCCCAGGGGACGCACTGGGCGTCGCCTCGCACGGGCGTCATCGAGATGATGGGACCTGCGGTGGCGGCCGCCCCGTAATCGGGTTCCGGGAAGAGAACGCAGCCGTTGTTTGCCGCCCGGTAGAGCCGGGTTTTGTGGCAGGAGACTGAAATAGGCCGCAGGCGGACGATGCCTGCGGCCTTTTTTTGTGTGCAGTCGGACGACGCGGCGTTCAGTCGGCGCTGAGGATGTAGCAGCGCAGGGGGACGTCGCCGGGGGCGTGGCCGGTCATGTCGGGGTCGGTGCCCTTGTCGGTCCAGGTCCAGGTGCCGTCGCCGTTGTCCACGACGTCGGCCAGGGCCGGGCCGTCGAGGGTGTCCCACGAGCGTGCGCCGCCGGGCGGGTCGGCGGTCCAGTAGATCGTCACCACGTCCGGGCTCGCTCCCGACCATGTGATCTCGACCCACTCGGCGTTCGAGGCGGCAATCCCGATCGCGACGACGTCGATGTTGTAGGCCGGTGTGAGTTCTGCGGTCGCGTAGCCGGTCTTGCGGCGTGGGACGGTCACGATGGGGTCGGGCGACGGGACCGTCTCGAACAGGCCGTCGCCGTCGAGGTCGTGGACGAAGTCGGCGCTGGTGATCGTGCCGTCCGCCTTGGCGCGCACGTGCACGGCGAGGGAGACGAACACCTGTTTCGGGACGCCGGGCTGGAAGAGGGCGGCGCCGTCGGTGAGGTCCACGGCGACGCGTTTCGCGTCGGTGATGGCGATGGCGGTGCCGCCATCGTCGGCGATCGGCTCGGGGCCGGTGAACTCGGGGGAATCGGTGGGGCCGATGCCGCCGCCGTATGTGATGCGGCCTCGCTGGTCGTGGTTGAGGCCGGCGACGGCGTAGAGCGTGGGCCCGTACTGAGGGCGGTCGTCGTTGTAGTAGGCACTGGGGCCGAACGTGCCTTCGAGGAACATCCGGTAGGCGACCCAGAAGAAGCCTCTGGAGCCGGTTTCGGTGCTGTTGTACCAGCCCCAGGTCGAGCCCCAACTGTTGGCCACGAGGAAGGCGCCGTAGTGGGTCTGGCCGTCGCGGTGGTCTGTGTAGCTGCGGTCGTCGTCGTAGCCGACGATGGTGACGGCGTGGCCGCCGGCGATCAGGCCGGCCGGGGCGTAGTAGACGCGGTTGTTGATGCCGGTCGTGTTGTCCGGGTAGATGTCGTAGACGTTGTCGTAGACGGTGAAGCGGACGGCGGCCACGTTGCCGTTGGCGACGTGCTGCTTGATGGCGTCGAGGCCCGACTGGGTGCTGCCGCTGATGGTGTGGGCCGTGCTGGTGCGTCGGCCGAGCGCCTCGACCCACGCCGCCTCGGTGGGCCAGGAGGTGTAGTCGTACTGGTCGTAGGGCTTGAGCGCCCAACTACAGCAGCCGACGTCGTTGAGACGCGCGACGGCGTACGCGGTGACGGCGCCGTCGTCGCTCCCGTCGTTGATGAGGGGATAGAGGAACGCGGGGCTGCAGATGCGCGTGTTGTCGCCGCCGGAGACGTCGAGCTCGTGGTCGCGGGCCTGGGTGAAGGTGTTGTAGTAGTAGCAGGCGGCCCAGCAGGTGCAGGAGCCCTGGCCGCCCTGGCTGCGGATGGGCGGGAAGTACATGAGCGTGCTGTTGTCCACCGCCGAGGAAACGGCGGCAGCCGCGTCGAGCGAGCTGCCGGCGGGGACGGTGTGTGAAATGGCCCTGGCCGTCGAGAGCGCGTTGGGGCGGACGGTCCGCACTTCGACCAGGTGCTCGTCGAGGTAGGCTTGCTCCCTGGGCGTCGGGGGTCGGTCCCCCAGGCCGTACGGCTGGGCCTGGGTTGGGAACGCTGCAAGGACGACGGCCAGGCCGATGGCACAGCGACGCGCACGGCGGTGGTTTCGGGAGCCAACACAGGAACGCCTGACATAGGGATCGACCACGGTTTGTGTCCTTACATGACGCGGTCATCGCCGGCCGCACCGCGCGGCCAACACCGTCGGAGTGTCGTGCGGCCCCGAATCCCCTGGCCGGGCCTGACATCTGACTCAGATATAACAGCGAAACCGCCTCGCGTCAAGACGAGCGGGCGGCGAATTTTGGTCGGTAGACGACTTGAGGAGGGCACGATGGCAGCGTCGTGCATGCTGTGGTAATGTTTGTGTTGTTCTTCAGGCGAACGCGTTCAAGAGAACGCGTTGAGGACAACGCGTTGAAGACAACGGGTTGAGGACAACGCGTTGAAGACAACGGGTTGAGGACAACGCGTTGAGGACAACGGGTTCAAGAGAACGCGTTCAGGAGAACGGGTTGAGGACAACGCGTTGAAGACAACGGGTTGAAGACAACGCGTTGAGGACAACGGGGCAGCTTGGAGAGGCGTGCTCTCGTCAAGGGAAAGGACGTGCAACGTGGGGATATGGGCATGAATGCGCGCCGACTACGAACGACGTTTTTGGAACTGCTGCGGCTCAACGCGCCGTCGCGGAAGGAGAAGCCGGTGGCCGACTACGTCAAGGCGGCGCTCGAGGCCGTGGCGGACGAGTTCACGGAGGACGGTGCGGGGAAGGCGATCGGCGGCAACGCGAACAACCTGATCTTCCGGCTGCGGGGGGCGCACCCGACGGCGCCGGCGCTGGCGTTCGAGGCGCATATGGACACGGTCGAGCCGACGCGGGAGCTGAGGGTGCGGCGCCGGGGCAGCGTGGTGTCGAGCTCGGGGGCGACGGTGCTCGGCGCGGACGACAAGGCGGGCGTGGCGGTGATGATCGAGGCGGCACGGGCGCTGGGGCGGGCGAGGAAGCGCTACAGCGTGCTCGAGTTCGTGTTCGCGGTGGCCGAGGAGGTCGGGTTGGTTGGGGTGGAGCACCTCGATTACGGGCTGATCGAGAGCGGGCTGTGCTACGTGCTCGACAGCAACACGCCGGTGGGGAGCATCGTGACGTCGGCGCCGTCGTCGGACACGATCGAGGCGCGCCTCCGGGGCCGGAAGGCGCACGCGGGCTTCGAGCCGGAGAAGGGGGTGAACGCGATCGCGGCGGCGGCGAGGGCGATCGCCCGGATGAAGCAGGGGCGGCTGGACGAGGAGACGACGGCGAACATCGGCCTGATCCGGGGCGGGACGGCGACGAACGTGGTGCCGGATGAGGCGGTGGTGCGCGGCGAGGCGCGGAGCTTTTCGGAGCGGAAGCTGGCGCGGCAGGTGGCGCATATGAAGCGGTGCTTCCTGGAGGCGGGTGAGGCGTTCGGGGCCGAGGTGAAGATCGAGACGACGCGGGCGTTCACGACGTTTTGCGTGCCGAAGACGCACCGGCTGGTGCGGGCGGCGTCGCGCGCGGCGCGGGCGGTGGGCCGGCGGGCCAAGGTCTTGCGCAGCGGGGGCGGCAGCGATGCGAGCGTGTTCAACGAGCACGGGGTCGAGGCCGTGGTGCTGGGGCTCGGGTACCGGAACCCGCACACGAAGAAGGAGAGTATTGACCTGGTCGAGATGGACGCTGCGGCGCGGTGGGTGATCGAGATCGTGGAGACGCTTGGGAGCGGGCGCAGCCCGACGGCGGAGTAAGCACATGTCACCCCCTGCGGGGATTCGGACGTCGCTGCGAAGACCCTTTCCCACGGGCTGACGGGCCTGTTGAAGAAACCGCGACCAGCACGTCCTGCAGGGCGCGACGCACGTGGTCCCATGCCCCGAAGGGGCGGAACGTGAGTAGCCGTAGGCGTAAGCCTACGGGCAGGAGGCGACAGATGGAGGTTTTCTTTCTCGACGGGCGACCGGCCCCGTTCGGGCCGGTCGCCCGTCGAGGAAGGTTGGTTGTTCCTCGCTCGCGGTCCGTAGGCTGACGCCTACGGCTACGCACGTGGTGCCCCTACGGGGCGTCGGGGCACAGGTTTTTGAGCAGGCCCTCACGCCCGAGGCTACAGGATGTCGCCCTCTGCGAGGGCTGAGGTAACAAGGTCCGGAAGCCGATGGAAGAATAGGGACGGTCCCCTGTTTTTCCTAACCAGCCGGAGGGGTTGCCTGCAGGAGGCGGCGCAAGAAAAATAGGTGACTGTCCCTATTTTTTCGGAGACGTATGGATACGGCACGCTTTTTTGTGCGCACCTACGGGTGCCAGATGAACGAGCTCGACTCGGAGTGCATCGCGGGCGACCTGGTCGAGCGCGGGCTGGCGCCGGCGGCGGACATGGAGAGCGCCGACGTGGTGGTGCTCAACACGTGCGCCGTGCGGGAGTCGGCGGAGCGGAAGGCGCTCGGGTTGCTCGGGCTGCTGGCGAAGCGCAAGCGGGAGGCGCGGCCGGGACTGGTGCTGGCGCTGTGCGGGTGCGTGGCGCAGGCGAAACGGGAGGCGCTTTTCGACGCGGTGCCGGAGCTCGACGTGGTGTGCGGCACGCGGCGCATCCACCGGCTGGCCGATCTCGTTGCGGAGGCGCTCGATGGGGGGCGCCGCTGCATTGACGTGGCCGAGGAGGGCGCGCCGGAGCTGCACGTCGAGACGGCGCGGCGCTCGAGCCGGGTCAAGGCGTTCGTGTCGGTGATGCGCGGGTGCGACAATTACTGCTCGTACTGCATCGTGCCGTACGTGCGCGGGCGCGAGATGAGCCGGCCGCCGGACGAGATCGTCCGGGAGGTGCGGCACCTGGTCGGGCGCGGGGTGCGCGAGGTGACGCTGCTGGGGCAGAACGTGAACGCGTACGGCCGGGGGCTGAGCGAGGAGCTCGACTTTGCGGGGCTGCTCGAGCGGGTGAGCGGCGTGGTGGGCCTCGAGCGGGTGCGGTTTGTGACGTCGCACCCGAAGGACGTCAGCGGGCGCCTGATCGAGGCGATGGCCGAGTTGGGGCCGGTGTGCGAGGCGCTGCACTTTCCGGCGCAGTCGGGGAGCGACGCGGTGCTCGAGCGGATGAACCGCAGGTACACACGGGCCCATTACCTCGGGCTGGTGGAGCGGCTGCGCAAGCGGGTGCCCGGCATCGCGCTGGCGACGGACCTGATTGTGGGGTTCCCGGGTGAGACGGAGGCGGAATTCGAGGAGACGGTCTCGCTCATCGAGCGGGTGCGGTACGACAGCGCGTTTATTTTCAAGTACTCGCCGCGCGCGGGGACGGCGGCGGCGGAGCTCGCGGACGATGTGCCGCTCGAGGTGAAGAAGGCGCGGCTTGCGCGGCTGCTGGCGCTCGTGGACGAGGTTTTTCTTGGGAAGAACCGGGGGCTCGTGGGACGGCGGATGGAGGTGCTCGTCGAGGGGCCGAGCCGCAAGCGGGCGGATCGGTACACGGGTCGGACGCGGTGCAACCGGATTGCGGTGTTCGAGCCGTGCCCGGAGCTCGTCGGGGAGCTCGTGACGGTGGAGGTGCTCGACGCGACGCCGCACACGCTGCACGCGCGCCTTATGTGAGCTTTCCGGGACTGTGGCCTCAGTGGAGGCGGGGTTCGACCATCTTGACCTGGAACGTGGTTTTGTGGTCGGTGATTTTCTTGACCGTGCGGCCGGCGGGGGTGTCCACGGTGAGGATGAAGGGGCTGGTGGTCAGGACGGTGATGGTGCGGGGGCCGTTGGGGTAGACGGGCTTATCGCAGACGAGGCCGACGACGTTGTCGCCGAAGCGCAGGTTTTCGATGCCGTGGCGGCCGGGCTCGCGCACGCGCCAGACGAGGGAGTCGGTCGGGCCGTCGGCGTGGATGCCGAGGACGTTCTCGATGAGCATGGCGATCGGGCCGCAGCCCGACCAGCCGACGAAGTCGCGGCGCGCGGGCTCGCCGGGCGCGGCGCTGTCGGGCGCGTAGTTTTCCCAGATGGTGCCGGTGGCCTTGAAGACGTGCGTCATCATGGTGAGGTGGTTCAGGGCGATGAGGCGGGCTTCGTCGTGCTCGCCGCAGGTCTCGAGGCCTTTGACGATCATGAAGTTGGTGGGCGCCCAGACGGAACCGCGCCAGTAGCCGCCGCGCGGGCTGTAGTCGGGGTGGTCGGCGCTGAGGGTGGGGACGCGGTGTGCGCGGAGGAACTCGTCGCCGCTGCGCAGGTGGCCGACGAGGAGCCTGGCGCGTTCGGGGCCGGGGATGCCGGCGAGCAGGGGCCAGAAGGCGGCGACGGTCTTGACGGCGACGCGCTCGCCGTTCTCGTCGAGGTCGTAGTAGATCATGTCGTTGTCGTCCCAGCAGTGCTGCTCGATGGCGTTGCGCAGGCGGGTGTATTCGCGGCCGTAGTAGCGCTGGCGCTGGAGGTCGTGGAGCTGGGCGGCGATGGAGCTGATGGTGAAGGCGGCGTGGGCCTGCTGGGCGGCGAGGTCCACCCATCCGAGGCCGTGGCGGGGCGAGTTGTCCATGCCGGAGCCGAGATTGGACTGGCGGGGCAGGCCGCGGATGCCGGGCCGGTTGGCGGCGATCCAGTCGTAGTAGCGCGCGAGCACGGGGAGCACGGCGGCCAGGCGTGAGGCGTCGCCGGTGTGCCGGTAGTAGCGCCACTCGGCCCAGGCGAACAGCGGGGGGTTGATGGCCTGGTCGGAGTGCCAGGAGTGGAAGTCGCTGCCGTCGCGCTCGCGGATCTCGCGGCAGATGAAGCCGTCGTCGTGCTGCTTGCGGTAGAAGTTGTCGAGCGACTCGACGCCGGGCAGGGCGCCCTGGGCGTAGATGGCGAACATGGCCATGAAGCAGGTGTCCCACTGGAAGATATTGGCGTTGAAGCCCTCGTCGAGGTAGGCGGGGACGAAGCCGTTGGCGGCGGTGCCGGTCTGGACCTTGGTGCGGGCGATTTCCCAGGCTTTCCAGTAGAGGGCGACGTAGTCGGGGCGGTCGTCGAGGATGGGGCGGGGCAGCGCGGCGCGCAGGGCGTCGCCGGCGGCGAGCTCGCCGTGGTCGTTGACGGCGAGGTCGTCGACGATGGTGCCGCCGCCGACGTGGGCGAAGCCGATGCCGCCCGAGGCGCGCCACCGCGGGCCGAGGGGGTGGCTGACCTGGTAGGCGGGGGGCTCGGGCTCGCCGACGCGCCAGGCCTTGGCCGCGATGCGGAGGCCGTCGGTGCGGACGCGGAGCCTGTACCAGGCGCCGCGCTTGATCTCGATCGGGCAGCTCGTCGCGACGGCGCCGTCGCGCACGAGGGTCAGGGAGCCGAAGGCGGGGTGCTCGCGGCCGTACGCGATGGCGGCGCCGCAGCGGGTGTCGGCGTGGCGCTGCTTGAGGAGCAGGCCGACCTCGTCGCGCTTTGTGTTGACGGTGCTTGGGATAAAGACGCGGCCCCTGACGTCCACGTTGTTGGAGAACCGCCGCTTGCTGACGAACCAGCCCGAGCCGACAAACACCATGCGGCGGCGGCGCGGGTCGTGGCGCACCTTGCCCTGGATTTCGTAGTTGTTTTTGATTGCGTCGGCGTTGCTGAAGTCATCGCGCAGGTTGCCGGGCGGCTCCCTTTTTCTCGCCGCTCTTCCGGCCGCGTGCGCCGGCGGCGGGGCGAGCGAGGCGGCCGCGAACGCAAGTGCGGCCAGGGCGACGACGGCATAGCGGATCGTTGGCATGCGGGCCATCTTCCACGTTGAGATGAGCGCTGATTCAGCGTATCATGGGGTACGGTGTTCGGGCAATCATGCACGATGACGCCGGGCGTCGCGGTTTTCGTGACGACGATTCCCCCGCCTGTCGCTTTTGCTCGTCGTGATAAGGGTGGCTGTCGGAAGGCGGCCTTGGGAAGGCGGCCTTCGGAAGGCGGCCTTCGGAAGGCGGCCTTGGAAGAGCGGCCCTGGAGAGGCTTGGATGTCACAGGGATATTCGGTCCAGCTCGAGATCGACAAGTGCACGAAGTGCGGCAAGTGCCTGGCCGTGTGTCCGTCGTATATCGAGACGCGCGACGAGGTGCGCGTGGCGCGCGGGCGGATCGCTTTGTTCGACGCCGTGCTTGCCGGGCGCTTGCCGTACACGAAGCGGGTGGCGGAGTCGGCGCAGTCGTGCCTGGCGTGCCTGCGATGTTCGTACGTGTGCCAGAACGACGTGCAGTTCGACCGTGTGATCACGGAGCTCAAGCGGCGGATGCCGATGGCGGGCGGGCTGTCGTGGTGGAACCGGCTGCTGTTCCGGTGGGTGCTGACGCGGCGCCGGCTCATGGACGCGCTGGTGCGCGGGGCGGCGGCGTTGCAGAAGCTGCTGCCCCGGGGCAAGGGGATGACGCGGCACCTGCCGCTGCTCTTCAAGGGTGGGCGGCGATTGCCGGAGCTGTCGAAACGCACGGCGCTCGACGCGCTGGGCACGGCGCGCAGGGCCGACGCATCCAAGGCGGTGTATTTCTTCACGGGCTGCATGATGAACTACGCGTACTCGGAGGTGGCGGGGTCGATCGTCAATGTGCTGGGCCACTTCGGCTTCGAGGTGATCGTGCCGCGCGGGCAGGTCTGCTGCGGCACGCCCGTGTTGTCGCTCGGCGACGTGGCGCAGGCGAGGCGGCTCGCGCGGATCAACATGCGCGCCATGCCGGGCGAGGCGGCGATTGTCACCGGGTGCGCCTCGTGCGGCGAGACGCTGAAGAAGGCGTACCGCGACCTGCTGGGCGAGGAGGCGGAGGCGTTCTCGTCGAGGGTGTACGATTTCGCGGAGTTCCTCGACCGGTTCGTGGACTTTCCGGCGCTTGGGATTTCGACCAAGGTCGTCTATCACGACCCGTGCCACCTGCGGTTCGGGCAGCGGATCGCGGACGCGCCGCGGCGGCTGCTCGAGGCGGCGGCGCAGTACGAGGAGATGGAGGGCGCCGACTATTGCTGCGGCATGGCCGGGCTGTTCAGCGTGCATCAGTACGGGCTGGCGACGAGGATCGCCCGGCGCAAAACCAACGCGCTGCGCCGCGTCGAGGCGGAGGTCGTGGCGACGGAATGCCCCGGGTGCGTGCTGCAGTTGCGCGACCGGCTGGCGGCCGACGGCGTGCCGATCCGTGTGCGGCACGTGGCGGAAGTGCTCGAGGAGGCGCTCGGTCTCGAGCGGGCGCCGGAGCGATGACGGTCCGGATTGACGACGAGGCGAAGACGATCTCGCTCAGCGTGCGCGACCTGGCGGCGGAGGGGCCCGCGGGCAGCATTTCGGCCGAGGCGATGCCGGCGGCCCGGGCGGCGCTCGGACGTGACGTGCACGCGGCCCACCACGAGGCGCGCGCAGCCACCCACAAGACCTACCAGGGCGAGACGGCGCTGACGCACACGTTTCCGTTCGACGGATGGACCGTGACGGTGCAGGGGCGGATTGACGGGTTGTACGTGGACCGGGGCCGGACCGTGGTCGAGGAGGTGAAGTCGGTCCACTCGGTCGAGCATGCGGCTGCGCGTCTCGAGGAGGGCGCGTACCGCTCGTGGACGCTGCAGCTCAGGCTCTACATGCTTTTCCTCGCGCGCGAGTCCGGCAAGGAGACGCGGGGGTACCTCGTGCTGGCGGAGGTTCGCAGCGGCGCCACGCGGCGCGTGGCCGTCGAGCTCGACGAGGAGGGGCTCGAAGCAGCGATCGCCGCGCGGCTTCGCGCCATCGTCGTCGAGCACGAAGAGCGGCGTGCGTGGCACGAGCGCCTGGCGGAGCTCGCGGACGCGGTGCCGTTCCCGTTCGAGGCGATGCGGCCACACCAGGATGAGATGATCCGGCTCGTGGAGCAAGCGCTCGAGTCGCGGGCGCACGTGCTGGTGTCGGCGCCGACGGGGATCGGCAAGACGGCGGCGGTACTGTGGCCCGCGGTGCGGCTGGCGATGCGCCGTGAGCTGCGCGTGTTCTTTCTCACGTCGAAGACGACGCAGCAGCACCTCGTCGTCGAGACGCTGCGCAAGATGCGGACCGATGAGGAGGGCTTCGTCGCTTTGCACCTGCGTGCGCGCGAGAAGATGTGCGCGAACGACGTGTACTTCTGCCACCCGGAGTTCTGCCGGTTCGCGCGGGGCTATTACGAGCGGCTGGCGAACTCGACGGCGCTCGACGATCTCGCGGCGCTCGGCGTGATTGCGCCCGAGGACTGCTACGACCGGGCGGTCGAGGAGACGCTCTGCCCGTTCGAGCTGGCGCTCGACGCGTCGCTGCGGGCGGACGTGATCGTGTGCGACTACAACTACGTATTCGATCCGGCCGTGTACCTGCGCCGGTATTTCCTCGAGCGGCGCACCGACGACACGATCCTGGTTGTGGACGAGGCGCACAATCTGTATGCGCGCGGCCGCGAGTACTACTCGCCCGAGCTGCATCGGGCGAGCCTGCACGGGGCGATCGAGCTCGGCGAGCGGTCGCAGGCGCCCGTGCTGCATCGGCTGGCGCAGTGGTGCCGCGCGGTGGACGAGGCGCTGGTCGCGGTCTCGCGGCGGCCGGTCGATGAGGGCGCACAGGGGGCGAAGTACCTCGTCGAGCCGGACACGGCGTTCTTCGACGCGCAGCAGGCGTTGCTCGAGGACATCATCGTGGAGTATGCCGAGCACTGCCGCGCGACGGCGACGTTCGGGCCAAACGATCCGGTGCACGAGCTGTTCTTCGCCTACATCGCGTTCAACCGGGTGTTGCAGCTTGGCGGCGAGGAGTTCTCGTGCATCTGGGACACGACGCAGGGCGGCGGGTCGCTGAACATTTTGTGCACAGACCCGTCGCGGCAGCTCGGCGTGCGGCTCGACGAGTGCTACGCGGCGGTCGGGATGTCGGCGACGCTCATGCCGCTGACGTTTTACCGCGACGTGCTCGGGTTCGACCGCGACCGGACGCGGCTGGTGGCGCTGCCGTCGCCGTTTCCGAAGGAGCACCTGCGGGTGCTCGTGGCGGCGGATGTTTCGACGCGGTACCGGCACCGGCCGCGGTCGTACGAGCCGGTGGCGCGGCTCGTCGAGCAGGTGGCGGCGGCGCGGGGGGGCAACTACTTCGTGTTCTTCCCGAGCTTCGAGTACCTCGACGCGGTGGCGCAGACCCTCGCGCCGGAAGGCGTGACGGTGTTGCGGCAGGCGCGCTCGATGTCGGAACGGGACCGCGCGCGGCTGCTCGACCGGCTGCGCGACGAGGCGGAGGGCCATCTCGTGCTCGCCGTGCAGGGCGGCATTTTCGCCGAGGGGGTGGACTATCCCGGCGGGATGCTCATCGGGGCGATCGTCGTGGGGCCCGGCTTGCCGCGCGTGTGCTTCGAGCAGGAGCTGATGCGCGCCTACTTCGCCGAGCGGTACGGGATGGGGTTCGAGTACGCGTACCTGTTCGTCGGGATGAACCGGGTGATTCAGTCGGTCGGCCGGCTGATCCGTTCCGAGCGCGACACGGGCGTCGCGGTGCTCGTCGGGCAGCGGTTCGCCACGCCGGCGTATGCGGAGTTGTTTCCGCCGGACTGGTACGACGCGTCGCCGGCGGAGCTGGTCTCGCGCGACATCGCGGGCGATGCGGCGGCGTTCTGGCGGGAGGTCGAGGCGGAAGACGCGCTACGTGCTGACGAGGGATAGCCTGCCGGAGAAGCGGCGGCGGAGCTCGGCGCGGAGACGGCTGCGCACCTCGTCGGTGATCTCCACCTCGCCGTCCACGATCTTCCTCGCCTCGTCGCGGGCGAGGCGCATGAGCTCGACGTCGCTGAGGGGGTCACCGATGCGGAGGCCGGGCAGGCCGCTCTGGCGGGTGCCGAAGAACTCGCCGCAGCCACGCATGCGCAGGTCCTCGTCGGCGAGCTGGAAGCCGTCCGACGTGGATTCAATGATGCGCAGGCGTTCGCGTCCGGCGTCGGTGCGGGGCGTGTCCACGAGGAGACAGCAGGACGGGTGCGTGCCGCGGCCCACGCGGCCGCGGAGCTGGTGGAGTTGGGCGAGGCCGAAGCGGCCCGCGTTCTCGACGAGCATGACGGTTGCGTTGGGTACGTCGAGGCCGACCTCGACGACGGTGGTTGAGACGAGGACGTTGAGCTCGCCACGGGCGAAGCGCTGCATGACGGCGTGTTTTTCTTCCGCCGGCATCGGGCCGTAGAGCAGGCCGACGCGGTAGGCGCGGAGCACGTCGTTGCTGAGCGTGGCGTGCATGGCTTTGGCGGCCTTGAGCTCGAGGTCGGGGTTTTCCTCGATGACGGGGTAAACGACGTAGGCCTGGCGTCCGGCGTCGAGCTCGCGGCGGACGAGGGCGAAGGCTTTCTGGAGCTGGCTGTTGCGGAGCCAGCGGGTCTCGATCGGGCGGCGTCCGGGCGGCATCTCGTCGAGGACGGAGACGTCCATGTCGCCATAGAGCGTGATCGAGAGCGTGCGCGGGATGGGGGTAGCGCTCATGGCGAGCACGTCGGGGTGCGCCGCCTTGTTGAGGAGCCGGAGTCGCTGCATGACGCCGAACTTGTGCTGCTCGTCAATGACGACGAGGCCGAGATTTCCGAAGGCGACGCGCTGCTGGAACAGGGCGTGCGTGCCGACGGTGAGATCGATCTCGCCCGAGGCCATGCCCTCGACGATGGGGCGCCGCGTCGCGGTGGGCAAGCCGCCGACGAGGAGGGCGGTGCGCACGGGCAGGCCGTCGAGGTAGGCGGCGATCCTGGCGGCGTGCTGGCGGGCGAGGACCTCGGTCGGCGCCATGATGGCGGCCTGGAGGCCGGCGTCGCACGCGCGGAGCATGGCGTGGATGGCGAGGACCGTCTTGCCCGAGCCGACGTCGCCCTCGAGGAGGCGGTTCATCGGGTAGGGCTGCTCGAGGTCGCGGGCGATCTCGGCGGCGACCCTTTTCTGGGCGGCGGTGAACTCGAAGGGGAGGCGGTCGAGGAAGCGCCGGGCGAGGCCGTCGGCGCGCCGGGGCGGCCGGGGCTTGGCGAGGCCGCGCACGGTGCGGCGTCGGATGGCGACCCCGAGCTGGAGCACGAAGAACTCCTCGAAGACCAGGCGGCGGCGCGCGGCGGCGAGCGCCTCGAAGTTTTTTGGGAAATGCGTCTCGCGGACGGCGTCGGCGAAGCGTGGCAGGGCGTGGCGTTCGAGCAGTGCGGGCGGGAGCACGTCGGGCAAGGCGTCGGCCTCGTCGCGCACGAGGGTAAAGAGGATGCGCCGCAGGACCTTTTGGGGGAGGCCTTCGGTGAGTGGATAGACGGGGACGATGCGGCGCAGGTGGATGGCGTCCTCCTCGTCGTCGCCGAGGAGTTCCCATTCGGGCTGGACGATCTGCAGCTCGTCCTTCGAGTTGCGGCGGAGCGCGCCGGCGACGACGAGGCGGTCGCCGCGCTTGAACTGCTCGCGCAGGTAGGGCTGGTTGAACCAGGCGAGCGAGAGTTCGCCGGTGCCGTCGTCGAGCCGGACGGTGACCACGCTCCTGCGCCAGGTGAAGCGCTTGCGGCGGACGGAGGTGATGGCGCCGATGGCGGTGGCTTCGTCGCCTTCGTGGCACTCGCCGATGGGCGTGATGGTGCGACGGTCCTTGTAGGCGCGCGGGCAGTACCACAGCGCGTCCCGCACGGTGCGCACGCCGAGGCGGGCGAGCAGCCGGGCACGGGCCGGCCCAACGCCTTTGATGTCGTGGATGGTCTGATCGAGCCGGGCAGCGGTCATGGACGCGCGCTTCAGCGTGAGTGTGACGAGGTTCGGCGAGAGTCTAGCGCGGGGCCGCGCGGCGGGTCTAGTCGTTTTCCTCGTCGTCGAGGCCGAGGATTTTCTGGGTGGTTTTGAAGTGCAGTTTGGCCACCTTGGTGAGCTGCTGGATGCCGCGCTTCTCGGTGAAGCGGCGGCCCTGCTCGACGACTTTGTCGGAGGCGCCCTTGGGGAGCTCGATGTTGAACATGTCGCTGAGTTTTTTTAGGCGGGTGAGGAACTTGGCGCGGGCGATGACCGAGGCGGCGGCGACGACGACGTCGCTTTCGGCGCCGTGCGTCTGCTCGAGTTCGACGGTGCGGCCTTTTTTCATGAGCGCGTTTCGGACGAGCGATTTGTCGCCGAACTGGTCGAGGACGACTTTGCGGCAGGGGACCTCGGAGAGGATGTTCTCGATGACGCGCGCGTGGCCCCAGGCGAGGATCTTGTTGAGGTTGCCCATGCCGTTGTAGAGCATGTTGTACTTTTCCGGGCCGACGATGACGATTTTGGTTTTGAGCTTGGAGTGGATGATGGGGGCGAGCTTGAGGGCGCGCTGGTCGGAGATCTTCTTGCTTTCGCGGACCTTGAGCTCGTGGAGGATCTTGACGCCGGAGGCGTCGGCGTGCACGCCGGCGATGACGAGGGGCCCGAAGTAGTCGCCCTTGCCGCTTTCGTCCACGCCGATGCGTTCCTCGATGGAGAGGTTCTCTTCGAGCAGGTGCTCGTAGCCGAACTTGATTTCCTTGAGCAGTTGGGGTTCGAGGTAGTAGCGGACGAAGTCGGGGGTGCCCTTGCCCTGCACGAGGAGTTTGCCGTTGGTGTAGGCGGTGAGGCTCAGGTCGTTGCGCGAGGCGGCGAAGTGTGTGTACTTGACGCGGCGGAAGGTAAAGCCTTTCTCGTCGAGGTATTGGCGCAGTTCGGCGAACTGCTCGCGGGTGAGCGAGACGACGTAGTTGGTGAGTGTCTCGACTTCGGTCACGGGCGTCCCATGCGAAGAGTGTCTATTCCTTCCGTGGGTGATGATAGTCACCTCAAGGGGGTGCTGTCAAGCGGCGTTTTTGGTGTTTTCGCGCGGGGTGGTTTCGCCCGACGAGGCGGGGCCGTTCGGACGGTGACGAATTGTTCGTCGGCGGGGAGTCCTTCGGCGGCGTGGCGGGCGTCCTCGAAGTGGAAGCGATAGGTGAGGCTGCCGTCCGCGCCGGCGGGCAGGTGCAGGTTGAGGCCGTAGCGTTTGCCGGCGAGGAAGTCGAGCTCGTCGGGCTCGACGGGCGCCATGAGGAAGCGCTCGACGGGGGCGTACTCGCCGTCGCGGTCGAGGTCGAGCCAGAGCTGGGTGACGCGCGGGAAGTCGCCGTCGACGTCGGCGTAGGTGACGCGGAACTGCACGAGGGTGCGCGCGGTCGGGGCGTCGGGGTGGATGCCGTCGGCCTCGAAGCCGGGGTCGCCGGTCCAGCGCAGGGTGGGGGGCGCGGTGTTGTCGGTGGTGTGGAATTTGAGGGCGCGCTCGAGGTTCATGCGGCCGAAGGCGTAGGCGCGGTCGAATCCGGGCGGGCCGAGGTCGTCGCACGACTGGAGCAGCACGGCGCGCACGTCGCGTGGCGTGAAGGCGGGTTCGTGGGAGCGGATCATGGCGACGCCGCCGGCGACGTGGGGCGCGGCCATCGAGGTGCCGCTGGCGGCGACGAAGCGGCGGCCGGGCAGGGTCGAGAGGATTTCGGCGCCCGGCGCGGCGAGGTCACACCAGTGGCCGTAGTTGGAGAAGAAGACGCGATGGTCGTCGTGGTCGGTGGCGATGACGCTGACGACCTCGGGGAAGGCGGCGGGGAAGTGCATGCGGTCAACGCCGCTGTTGCCGGAGGCGGCGACGGGCACGACGCCGTTGGCGACGGCGTAGCGGAGCGTGAGGTACTGGGTGGGGGAGGGCCAGAAGCTGCCGAAGCTCATGTTGAGCACGTGCGCGCCGTTCATGGTGGCGTAGAGCACACCGCGGGAGGTGGCGCTGACGGGGACCGAACCGATGCCCCAGCGGGTGAGGAAGCCGGTGCGCACGGCCATGATGCGGCAGTGCCAGACGACGCCGGCGACGCCGTAGGTGTTGTCGGTGACGGCGCCGACGGTGCCGCTGCAATGGGTGCCGTGGCCGAGGAAGTCCATGGGGTCGTTGTCGGGCTGGCTGGCGTCCTCGCCGGGCCAGGCGATCCGCGGGTCCTCGTCGACGAAATCCCAGCCGCGCACGTCGTCCACGTAGCCGTTTGCGTCGTCGTCGAGGCCGTTGTCGGGGATCTCGTCGGTGTTGATCCAGATGTTGCGTGCGAGGTCGGGGTGGGTGTAGTCCACGCCGCTGTCGATGACGGCGACGATGATTTCGGGGCCGCCGGTTTCGGTGTCCCAGGCGGGGGCGGCGTGGATGTCGGCGCCGGGTGTGCCGCCGGTCTGGCCGGTGTTGCGCAGGGCCCATTGGCGGCGGAAGAGCTCGTCGTTTGGCAGCCGCAGCATGGTCTGGTAGCGGTTGAGCTCGACGTAGTCTACGTGGGGCGAGGCGGCGTAGGCGTCGAGGGCGCGCATGGCGTCGAAGCCGTCGGGGAAGGTGATATGATAAACACGGAGGAGTTGGCGTTCGAGCTCACGGATGCGCTCGGCGCTGACGTCCGGGCGCAGGCTGCGGGCGAGCTCGGGGAAGAGCCGGGTGATGCCCTCGACGCGGTAGGTCTGGTTGAGGAGCGCGAGGTGGGGCCACTGCTCGGCGTAGTGGTCGTCGCGGCCGGGCACGAGGCGTTCGAGGTCAATGTCGCTGGTGGTCTTGACGATGAGCTCGTTCTCGACGTAGTCGCGCCGAGGCGGGGGCGGTGCTTGCGCCGAGGCACCGGCCGCGAGCGCAAGCGCGCAGCACATGACGGGCAGGCAAACGGTTGGGCGAAGGAACATGCGAGCTGATCGTCCTTGTTCCGTGGTCTCGTTCACCGGACGTGATGAAGTGTAGCGCGCGCGGGGCGGCGTGTCCAGCGTTTACTTGTCGGGGCGGGGGGGCGCCTCCTCGATGGCGATGAGCTGGTCGGGGTCTTCGATCAGCGGCGAGCGGAGTGGGAGCCGGCGGCGCAGCCTGGTGGTGTCGACGTGGGTGGGGATCGTGATGGTGACCGTCGTGCCCGCGTCCTGGGCGCTGTCGAACTCGATGGCGCCGCCGTGGAGCTCGATGGTCCGCTTGGCGACGGAGAGGCCGATACCCGAGCCGGTCTTCTTGGTCGTGAACCCGATTTTGAAGACTTTGGCGGCGTGGGCCGCGGGCACGCCGGCGCCCGTGTCGGCGATGGTGAGCGCGATGGCTTCGGGATGTGTCGGCGTCGGCCCGAGCAGGGCGGTGGTGCAGATGACCGTGCCGCGTTCACCGATGGCCTCGATGGCGTTGAGCAGGACGTTGCCGAGGGCTTCGGCGAGGGCGGCCTGGTCGGCCAGGACGGGGGGGACGCGCTCGTCGAAGCGGGCGGCGAACTCGATGCGGGTGCCGACGCGGCGCCGGAAGGAGGCGACGAGCTCGGTGAGCAAGGTGTTGAGGTGCACTTCCTCGATGCTGGGCTCGTCGCTCTTCATGGTCATGAGGTAGGTGGCCATCTGCTTGAAGAGCTCGTCGTGGTCGGCGACGATGCGGTCGAGCCGCCGGCGTTGTTGCTCGGGGGCGTCGCGGCGGCCGAGTTTCCTGACGAGGTTGCGCAGGCGGGCGCCGAGGGCGCCGAGCGCGTTCTTGAGCCGGTGGCCGCGGTGGTAGAGGGCCTCGTAGACCTGGGCGCGTCCGATGTCGGTGAGGACGGCGATGTATTTCTGCGCGCGCTGGGGGTCGGTGTTCACGCAGCGCATGAGGCACTCCTGGGCCTCGTCCCACCGGGCGCTGCCGGCGTAGACGACGGCGAGGTTGTAGGTGGCGTCGACGTCGGCCGGGTTGATGGCGATGGCCTGGCGGAGGTCGGCGATGGCGCTCTCGTAGTCGTCGAGGTAGAAGTGGACGATGCCGCGGTTGGAGTAGGCGCGGGAGTGGCCGTGGAAGCGCTCGATGGCGTTGGTGAAGGCGTCGAGGGCGGCGGGGTAGTCGCGTTCGTCGCGGGCGATGAGTCCGAGGACGAAGGGGGGTCCGGCGCCGGTGGGATTGAGCTCGGCGGCGCGGCGCAGGGCGGCCTTCGCTTGGTCGAAGTGGCCCTCCTTGTAGTAGGCGACGCCGAGGTTGTGGTGGGCGCCGGCGAACTCGGGTTCCTGCTCGATCACCTTTCGGAAGGCCTGTGCGGCGGTGGCGAAGTCGCCGCGCTGGATCGAGTAGTTGCCGAGCATGACGAGGTGGTGGGCGTTGTGGTGGTCGGGCGGTTCGGGCATCGGCAGCCTCTCCGGCAGAGCTCGCGGTAGAGTTTACAGCATTTTGCGCAGGCGTTCGATTGAGAAGTTGCGGCCGGGGCAGAGGGTGTCGGCTTCGACGACGTCGCGGTGGCCGATGACGTTGCGCGCCGGGATGTGGTAGCGGCGCTGGAGGCGGCGCACGAGGGCGACGAGGGCGCGCATCTGCTCGTCGGTCGGGTGAGTTTCCTCGAAGTTGCCGACGAGGCAGATGCCGATGCCGATCTGGTTCATGCGGTTGCCGGGCGACTTGGCGTGTGCGCCGTGAAGCTGCTTGGCCCAGCGGGGGCCGACCTCGATGAAGCCGTCGGGGGTGGGGCTGCCGTTGCCGATGACGAAGTGGTAGCCGAGGCCGTTGGGCCAGCCGCGGCCGGTGAGGTGGAAGTCGTGCATGCTGCGTGCGCTGCCGGAGGGGGCCGCGCTGTGGTGCACGACGATGTAGCGCCAGCGGCGCCGGTGGACGCCGGGCGGGACGCGGGTGATGGCGGCGACGCGCTGGCTGAGCGAGGCGGGCAGGCGCGCCTCGGGTCCCATGGGCACGAGGAGGACCTGGTCGGGGTAGATGCGCGAGGGGTCGGCGAGGCGGTTGAGGGAGGCGACGGCCTCGGGTGTCACGGCGAAGCGCCGCGCGATCTGCGAGAGGGTGTCGCCTTGCGCGACGACGACGAGCTGGGTGTCGGCGCGCTCGGTGCGTCCGACGGCCGCCAGATAGACGACGAGGACAAGGGCGATGACGGGCACGGCGGCGAGCACGGCGCCCAGGAACCTTTTTTTCGGCTTGCGTCGGCGCATTGTGGGTGCCTATCCGGTGTGGGTGGTTTCGGGCGCGTGCATTGCGGCCTGGAGCACGGGCAGCGGGTAGAGGAAGTAGGGGAAGTCGCGCGCGCCGAGTCGCCGCTGGGCCGCAAGCGCGGCGCGCGCGGCGGCAAGCTCGGCGTCGTTCGCCTGGCGCGGGCCGGCGATCCGGGCGAGGAGGCGCCGCCGCACGGATTCGATGCGCTCGTGCTCGGGGCGGGTCAGGTGCTCGCCGGCGCCGGCGAGTATGCGCGCTTTCTCGCGGCGCAGCTCGTTTAAGGGGGCAACGAACTCGTCGGGGTTCCACGTCATGCGGCGCGCGCGGTCGGCGAGGCGGCGGACGCGGCGGTCGAGGTCGTCGTCGAACACGAGCGGCAGGCGCAGGCTGAGCGACGCGACGGCGTAGGCGGGCGGCTCGATGCCGAAGCGGTCGCGGATGATCGCGTCCGTGATGCGGTCGTAGTTGCCGCCGCTGACGCCGTGAATGAACAGGTCGCCGAGGCAGAGCCGCAGGAACATGGTGAGGGTGGCGGCCTTCGGGCGCAGCGGCACGTCGGCGAGGAGGGCGTCGAGCTCCGGGCGCGTGGTGAAGGCGCCGAGCGGGGTGCGGTAGGCGCGCAGGGCTGTTCGGCCGTCGGCGAGCTCGATGAAAAGGGGCGAGCGGCGGCCGTCGTCGCCGATGTGCCAGAGCGGGGCTTCGACGGCGGTTCCGTCGCGGCGGAGGTCGGGGAACGGGTTGATCGTCGTGCGGATGCGGCGTTCGCGGCGGTAGCGGGCGAGGGCGGCGTTGTGTGCGGCGAGGACGCCTTCGGTTTCCTCGATGAGGGCGGCGGCGACGGTGCGGAACTCGTCGGTCTCGCAGAGTGAGGTGAGGAAGACGTCGCGCACGTGGGGCGTGGGGAAGTAGCGGGCGCGGTAGGCGGCGATCAATGCGGCGAGCGAGTCGTGCCGGGGGTACTCCTCGCGGTGGATGGCGACGAAGCGGTCGAGGGCCTCGAGGACCTCGTCGGAGCCGAGGGTCGCGGCGGCCCGGCGTGCGCGGCTGAGGGCGTCTTCGAAGGCGCGGCGGTCGGGCCTGGGCGCGCGGGCGAGGACGACGCGTCGCTCGGTGCGTGCAAGGGGAATTTCCTCGACGGAGACGTGGTCGCCGCGGCGGGCGGGGACGCGGGCGGTGAGGAGCTCGGCGGTGTCGCTGTCGACGACGACGTTGACGCAGACGGCCGCGGGGGCAAGCTGCTCGAGGACGGCGCGCTTGAAGAGGATGCCCGGGTGATCGAGGCCGGGCTGGTGGCCTGAGACGATGAGGGGGCGGTCGTCGTCGGGGTCGCACCCGGCGAGGGCGAGGACGCGGCGACGGAGGCCGTCGCGGAGCCGGGCGAGGGGCACGCCGCCGATGGCGGCATCGGTTTCGTCGAGACGCGTGCGGTTGGCGATCGCCGTGGGGAGAAGCTCGCCGAACGGGGGGACGAGGAGGCCCTCGTTTGGATTGGCCGGGACGGTGAAGTGCACTCGGGGACGCCTCGCGTGCGGTCCACGTGATCTGCACGTCAGTGTAGCAGAACGCGGCGGGAAGGGGAAGCGGCGGCTAGAGGGGGTTTGAAAAACCTGCGCCCTCGACGCCCCGTAGGGGCGCCACGTGAGTAGCCGTAGGCGTGAGCCTACGGATCGCGAGCGAGGCACAACCAACCTTTCTCGACGGGCGACCGGCCCCGTCCGGGCCGGGCGCCCGTCGAGAAAGAGGACCTTTATCGGTCGCCTCCTGCCCGTAGGCTTACGCCTACGGCTACTCACGTTCGGCCCCTTCGGGGCATGGGACGACGTGGGTCGCGCCCTGGAGGACGTGCTGGTGGCGGTTTCTTCAACAGGCCCTTAGGCCCCAGGCTAGGTTCCGTCGGGCCTTCGGCCCTTATGGCGGCAGGATTCGGGTAAGGGTCACCTTTTCAGTAGCCTGCTGGTATCGCGTCTCGGGAATACCTGACATAGGTGCAGCTTCCCATCACCTGTGTTGAGAAAGCCCTTTGGGCGTTTGGTTTTCTGATAGGGCACCTGGCCCTTCTGCTAACGAAGTTGCGGGACGGGATACTAGAGGGTGATGGCGCTTTCCGGGGCGCCGGCCGGTGCGTGCGTCAGCAGGGGGCGGACGGTTTCGCGGAGGTACTGGTCGACTTGCTGGGGGGCGCGGCCCACGTGGAGCTCGGGGCGCATGAGCTCGTCGAGGGCGGCCCTGTCGAGGCCGAAGTGCTTGCTGTCCTTGGCCAGCCGCTCGACGAGGTCCGAGGGCTTGCCGGCCTTGATGCGTTCGGCCGCCTTGAGCGAGTGCTCGCGGATGCGGGCGTGCAGGGCCTGGCGGTCGCCGCCGCGCTTGACGGCGGCCATGAGCACGGCCTCGGTGGCGATGAAGGGGAGCTCGGCCTCGAGCCGCGCCCGGATGACCTCGGGCCGGACGACGAGGCCGCCGGCGACGTTGGCGGTGAGCTTGAGGACGGCGTCGGCGGCGAGGAACGCGTGCGGGATGGTGATGCGGCGGTTGGCCGAGTCGTCGAGGGTGCGCTCGAACCACTGCGTCGCCGCCGTCTGGTGTGCGTTGGTGACGAGGCTCATGAGGTAGCGCGCAAGCGAGGCGGCGCGTTCGGACCGCATCGGGTTGCGCTTGTAGGCCATGGCCGACGAGCCGACCTGGGTCTTTTCGAAGGGCTCCTCGACCTCGCGCAGGTGGCAGAGCAGGCGCACGTCGTTGGTGAACTTGTGCACGCTCTGGCCGATGCCGGCGAGCGCCTCGAGGACGTACGTGTCGATCTTGCGCGTGTAGGTTTGGCCCGTGATCGTCAGTACCGTTGAGAACCCCATCGCCTCGGCGACCATCGCGTCGAGCTTGACGACCTTGTCGTGGTCGCCGTCGAAGAGGGCGAGGAAGCTCGCCTGCGTGCCGGTGGCGCCCTTGACGCCTCGGAAGGGGAGCTCGTCGAGTCGGCGGGTGGCCTCGCGGTAGTCGCCCACACAATCCTGGAGCCAGAGGCAGGCGCGCTTGCCCACGGTCGTGAGCTGGGCGGGCTGGAAGTGGGTGAAGCCGAGCGTCGGCAGTGCCTTGTGCTGGTCGGCGAACGCGGCGAGGGCGCGGAGGCACTGGGCGAGCCGGGCCTGGACGAGTTTCAGCCCCTCGCGCATCTGGATGAGGTCGGTGTTGTCGCCGACGAAGGCGCTCGTGGCGCCGAGGTGGATGATGGCTTTCGCCTTCGGGCACTGCTCGGCGTAGGCGGCGACGTGGGCCATGACGTCGTGGCGCAGATCGCGCTCTTTGGCCTCGGCGACGTCGTAGTTGATGTCGTCGACGTGGGCTTCGAGCTCGACGAGCTGCTCGTCGGTGATGGGCAGGCCGAGGGCCTGCTCGGCTCGGGCAAGCGCCACCCAGAGCTTTCGCCACGTGCGGAACTTGAAGTCGTCCGAGAAGATTGCGGCCATTTCCTTGCTTGCATAGCGCTCGATGAGCGGATCGCTGTAGAGATTGCGGCTCATGGGGTAGCTCCTTCGAGGCGCCGGCCGGTGTCGGGGTCGAAGAGGTGCGCGTTGGAGAGCGCGAGACCTACGGGGACCGTCTCGTCGGGCCGGACGGGGGTGTCGGGTGCGACGCGCGCGACCCATTCGGCGGGGCCGAGGCGCACGTGGACGTGTGTCTCGGCGCCCATGGGCTCGACAACCTCGACGACGGCCTCGACGACCTCGACGGCGGCGTCGACGACCTCGACGCCTGCCGCCGGTCGTGAGGGCGCGAGCGAGAGGTGTTCGGGCCGGAGGCCGAGCACGACGGTTTTCCCGGGGGCGACGCGGGCGGCGGCCGGTACGGCATCGAGCGGCACGACGAGGGCGTCTGCGACGAGGGCGTCTGCGACGGGGGCGTCTGCGACGGGGGCGTCTGCCACCAACGCGGGCCGGCCGTTGCGCTGCTCGACGGCGCCCTCGAGGAAGTTCATCGGGGGGCTGCCGATGAAGCCGGCGACGAAGCGGTCGGCCGGGCGCGCGTAGACTTCCTCGGGCGAGGCGACCTGGTGGATGATGCCGTCGCGCATGACGGCGATGCGGTGGCCGAGGGTCATGGCCTCGAGCTGGTCGTGTGTGACGTAGATGATGGTGGCGCCGAGGCGCCGGTGGAGGCGGCTGAGCTCGGCGCGCATCTGCACGCGCAGCTTGGCGTCGAGGTTGCTCAGGGGCTCGTCGAAGAGGAAGGCCTTGGGCTCGCGCACGATGGCGCGGCCGAGGGCGACGCGCTGTCGCTCGCCGCCCGAGAGGGCACGGGGCCGGCGGTTGAGCAGGTCGGTCAGGCCGAGGATCCGGGCGGCCTCGTTGACGCGCCGGGCGATTTCGGCCTTGGGGTAGCGGCGCAGGGTGAGGCCGAAGGCGAGGTTGGCGCGGGCGGTCATGTGGGGGTAGAGGGCGTAGTTCTGGAAGACCATCGAGATGTCGCGTTCCTTGGGCGGGCGGTCGTTGACGCGCTCGCCGCCGATGTGGATTTCGCCGTCGGTGCAGGTCTCGAGCCCGGCGATGAGCCGCAGCGTGGTGGACTTGCCGCAGCCGCTGGGCCCGACGAGGACGACGAACTCGCCGTCGGCCACGTCGAGCGAGACGTCCTTGACGGCCACCACGTCGGGCGGGAAGGTTTTCGTGACGTTGGAAAGCGTAACCGTGGCCATACCACCCTCGGCGTGGGAACGTTCAGCGAGAGTTTTACACACTCCCGGCGTCCGGGTCAATGCCGGGCTCGACAGGCTCAGCGCCGGCTCGGCCGTCCGTGCAGTCGAACTTGATCTTCCAGCGTGCGGACTTGCTGGTGAGGCTTCGCAGGGTGAGGCGCAGGGTGACCGGCGTCTGGTGCCGGGCGCGTACGTCGGCGATGTCGGCCTCGCCGCCGATGAATTCGAAGTCGGGGGGGACGTGGATGGTCATGGTGTAGTCGTCGTCGGCGACGAGGCGCGAGGTGCCGGCGAGCTCGCAGCGGTCGGGGTCCCAGGCGAGGTGCTCGAGGTCCACGCCGCCCTGGGTGACGTGGCGGCTGGTGCTGAGGAGCTGGGGCACGCCGCGTGCCGGATGGACGGCGAGCACGACGCAGTCGGCCAGCCGCACGAGCACCTTGAGCCGGCCGCTGTGCGCGCCGAGGAAGCGGTTATCCCAGAAATCGTAGACGAGGTATTCTTTGGGCGGGTCGAGGCCGAGGTCGAGGTTGAGGCGGTCGAAGTGGAGCATGATGTTCTTGAACCGGGCGGAGGGGCGCACGGGGTGCAGCGGCTCGAGGAGCTCGAGCGGCGGCCGGCCGAAGGTGTCGTCGGCCAGGCGGCGCTCCAGGCGGGCGTTCTCGTCGCGGATCAGGCGGTTGGTCGAGGCGATGGCCTCGAGCTCGGCGCGTGTGCGGCGGCGGCCCTCGACGGCGTCGTTGGCGCGGAGGCGGCGGGCGTTGTGCTCGATGGTGCGCGCGCGGGTGCGCTTGATCTCGCGCGGGGTGGTGTCCCAGTTGAACAGGCCGACGACGTGCCATCGCTCGTCGTCGGCCTCGACGGGCAGGTGCCATACCTCGGGGAGCTCGCGATCGAAGAGGTCCACGGGGCGCGCGCCGGCGCCGTAGGCGGGCATGACGCGTTTGAGCACGTCGAGGCGTTCGGCGGGCAGGGCGTGCATGCGGTCGCCGGCGATGACCATGCCGCCGGTGAGGGCGCAGAAGGACGCCCACGCGCGCGCTTGCCCGAGCGTGAGCGGCCGGCGCACGGCGACGGCGCCGGGGTCGTTGGCCCACCAGCGGCCGTGGAGGGCGTAGCGGGCGGCGATTGCCTTGACGGTGTGCTCCTTGACGAGGCGCCAGTCGTCGGCGTCCACGTCCTGGGCGGCGCGGGTGCTGTCCACGACGCCGAGGCCGGCGCCGAGCGTGAGGTTGCTCGCGCCGAGGGCGCGTGCGTGGCCGAGGCCGTCGCGGACGGCGGCGACGGTGAGCCGGAGGGCCTCGACGGCGGGGACGGCCGCCTCGTCGGGCAGGAACGAGTCGTCACGCTCGAACGCGTCGTCGTGGAGGAGGCCGATGTTGAGAAGGTCGAAGCCGTCGCGCTCGGCGAGGCGGCGCACCTCGTTGCGGAGCGTGGTGCGTGTGAATTCGCTGGAGGGGTCGAGCCGGTGGCCGTCCACTTCGAGGGGCCTGATCCAGAGGCCGGGGCGGAAGCCGCGCTCGCGGAGTTGCGCGGCGAGCCACTGCATGCCGTGCGGGAACGAGTCGCCCGCGCGCCAGGGGCCGCCGCTGAGGTCGCCGCGCGCCTGCCAGCCGGGGCCGATCAGGATGGTGTCGAGGCCGTACGGCTTGAGCGTGTCGGCGAGGAACTCGGCGTTGCGCAGCACTTCGGCCTCGGACACGTTGGCGTGGCAGCAGGGCCACGAGGACCAGCCGCACGGCACCGGACGCCGCGCGGCGCCGGCGGCCCGGGCGCTGCATTCGGCGTAGTGCTCGAAGGCGGTGTGGCCGTCCGCGGCGAAGACCAGCACGATGTGCTCCGGCGCGAAGCGTGCGCCCGGCGGAAGGGTGATGCTGGAGGTGCGGGAGGCGCCGACGGGCGTGGCCTGGATCGCGTCGAGGCGGTAGGTGGGCGGCGCGGACTCGACGAGCTCGAGGCGGAAGGTGGTGAAGGACCTGGCGGGCCCGAGGATGCCGGCGGCGAGGGCGGTGTGCGCTGAGGTGTCCACGAGGACGAAGGAGACGGGGCTTTCGCACACGGAGCCGGCGTCCACACGGCGCACGCCGGTGCGGCCCGACGTGCGTTCCGACGCGTTCGACAACAGGCGCGTCGTCTTGAGCGAGCGGCCGAGGCGGAGGCGGCCTTCGGCGGGCGTGACGAGCGGGCGGACCTCGCGCAGCTCGATCTCCTCGTCGGCGTTGTTGTGGAGCTCGAGGGCGATGGCGACGGCGTCGAACGCGTCGTGGAGGCAGAACGAGAGCGACCAGTGGAGGGGGCCTTCGGTTTGGGCGGGCTGGAGGACGAGTTGCCTGCCCGGGCCCAGCGGACCGGGAGGCGCCTCGGTGTGCCAGCGGTGGGGTCGGACGGCCGTGGTGCGGACGGTCTGTCCGTCGGCGAGGAAGCAGGCGTCGGCGCCCTCGATGGTGCACGCGTCGCCGTGGGTGACGGCGTACCGGCCCGTGCGGAGGTCGTAGTCGAGGCAGAGCGTGCCTCGGTGCATGCGGACGCGGTTGCCGTCGCCCTCGCAGACGATCGCTTCGCGGGTCACGGCCTCCTCCTCTCCCCGGGGGCCGCGGGGCTGCCCCCTAGGACCTCGGCACGACGATAGCAGCTTCGGCTCGTGGCCGCAACCGGCGAGGGGCGGCGCACTTGACACTGTCGCACCCGGCCCGTAGGGTGCTCGTCGAGAAGGGCGCACCGCACGGGAGGAAGGCCGGCATGCTGGGAGGCATAGACTGGGCCGTCATCGGGCTGTACTTCGCGATCATTGCCGCGATCGGCGTCTGGGCCGGCCGGAAGGGCAGGACGACGGAGGACTTCTTCCTCGGCGGCCGCCGCATGCCGTGGACGACGGCGATGCTCTCGCTGCTGGCGACGGAGGCGAGCGCGGTGACCTTCATCGGCGCGCCGGGCGACTCGTACGGCGGCAACATGTGGTACGCGCAGATGGCGATCGGCTCGCTCGTGGCGCGCATCATCGTGGCCACCGTGTTCCTCACTGCGTTCTACAAGTTCAAGGTCACGACGGTGTACGAGTTTCTCAGGCACCGGTTCGGCGAGGCGACGCGCGGGACGGGCTCGGCGTTCTTCATCGTGACGCGTTTGCTGGCGAGCGGGGTGCGGCTGTGCGTGATGGCCAAGGTCGTCAACGTGGTGGTGGGGGTGAATTTCGCGGTGGCGCTCGGGCTGGTGGCGACGATCGCGATGGCGTACACGTTCTTCGGGGGCATCCGCGCGGTGATGTGGACGGACGTGGTGCAGTTCGTGATCTTCATCGGGGGCGCGTGGCTCGCGTTTGGGCTGCTGCTGAGCAAGATCGAGGGCGGCTGGTCGGGCATGATGGACATTGCCCGGGCCGAGGGCAAGGACCGCATCTTCGATTTCTCGTTCAGCTTCACGCGCGGCACGGTCTTCTGGGCCGCGGTGCTGTGCGGCCTGTTTCAGAGCATGGCGGCGTTCGGGACGGACCAGGACATGACGCAGCGGATGCTCACCTGCCGCAAGCCGTCGCTGGCCAAGCGCGGCCTGATTCTGACAGGCCTCATTGACTTCCCGGTCGTATTCACGTTCCTCCTGATAGGCCTGGGCCTCTATGCACTCAAGGCGCAGACAGGGTTTGCCGCAGGCCTCGAAGACGCTGACCACGTTTTCCCCACGTTCATCGTCACGTACTTGCCGATCGGCATCAAGGGCCTGATGCTGGCGGCGGTGTTTGCGGCGGCGATGTCGAGCCTGGACTCGGCGCTCAGCGCGTTGTCGTCGAGCGCGGTGGTGGATCTCTACAGGGCGTACGTGCGGCCGGGGGCGTCGGACCGGCACTACCTGGTGGTGTCACGCCTGTTCATCGTGCTGTTCGCGGCCGTGCTGGTCGCGGTGGCGTGGATGTGCAGGGACATAGAGGGGGTGCTGGTGCTGGCGTTTCGGATCGTTTCGTACACGTATGGGGGGTTGCTGGGCGTGTTCCTGCTCGGCCTGCTGACGAAGCGGGGCACGAACGTGACGAACATCATGGCGATGGTCTCGAGTGTCGTTCTGGTGGTTTTCCTCAACAGGATCCTTGGCAACGTCTGGCACGGGCTCGTTTTTGTGGGCGAGCTGCTGGCGAGAGTCCTGCCGTGGTTTTCGAAGGGGGACGTGGTGAGTTTCTTCGGCGAGGCGCCGGAGGTGGCGTGGCACTGGATGATCATTGTGGGGACGCTGTGGACGTTCGGCTTCGCCGCCATCTTTCGAGGAAAGCGGTTGAGCGATGAGCACGCGCGAGGCTGAGGCGTTTGCCGGGCGGCGGCTGGTCGTGGGCATTCCGGGGAGGGAGGCCGACGACGAGACGGTGGCGTTTCTCCGCGCGATCGGCGCGGGGGGCGTCATTCTCTACGAGCGCAACATCGAGTCGGTGGCGCAGACGACGCGGCTGATCGCGGCGCTGCGGGCGGCGTTGGACCGGCCGCTGCTGGTGACGATTGACCACGAGGGCGGGCTGATCGTGCGGTTCAAGCGCGGGGTGACGCTGTTTCCCGGCAACTCGGCGCTTGGTGCGGCGGCGTCGCCGGTGGACGCCGAGGCGGTGGGGCACGTGATGGGCGAGGAGCTGCGCGCGATCGGGTTCGACGTGAACCTGGCGCCCGTGCTGGACGTGCTGACGCCGGCGTACAGTCCGGGCATCACGATCCGTTCGTTCGGCGACGACCCGGCGCGCGTGGGGGAGCTGGGTGAGGCGATGATCCGCGGGATGCAGGCGGCGGGGCTGGCCGCGTGCGCGAAGCACCTGCCCGGCAAAGGCGCGGCCACGGTGGACGCGCACTTCGACCTTCCGGTCATCGAGCTGGCGCGTCCGGCGGCCGCCGAGCACCTGGGGCCGTTCCGCCGTGCGGCGAAGGCGAGGGTGGCGTGCATGATGACGTCGCACGTGATCGTGCCGGCCTGGGAGCGCGATGAGACGGTGCCGGCGACGTTTTCGCGCACGATCGCCACGGAGCTGGCGCGCGCGGACCTGCACCACGACGGGGTGCTGATCACCGACGACCTCGAGATGGGCGCCGTGATGACGGCGGGGCGGGGGCTCGGCGTGCCGGTCGAACAGGCCGCGGTGCGGGCCGTCGAGGCGGGGCACGATCTGCTGCTCGTCTGTCACCGGCGAGCGCGGATCCAGGCCGCGCACCGGACGCTGGCGGAGGCGTACGATGCGGGGCGGTTCGACGCGGCGTTCGTCGCGGCGAGCGACGCGCGGATCAAGGCGCTGCACCGGCGCTGCGGCGAGAAGGCGCGGCCGCGGGCGACGGATTCGCGGGGGGCGCGGCTGCTGCAGGCGCTCTTGGCGCAGCGGGCGCTCGAGGTCCGGCGCGGCGGCCACGCCCTGCTGCCGCTGCCGCCGGGGCGGCACGTGGCGGTGGTGTACCCGCTGCTCGAGGGGATCGAGGGGACGCTGGTCGAGGACGAGGTCGTGGACATGGGGCGGCTGATCGCGGCGTACTTCGAGCCGAGCGAGATCGCAGCGACGCTGCTGCCGTACCGGCTGGACGGCGGGCCGGACGAGGTGCGCGAGCTTTTTCAGGCGGCGAAGGGCTTCGAGGCGATCGTGCTGGTGTGCTTTCATGCGATGGCGTACGCGCACGAGCGGGAGCTGCTGCGGGCGTTCGAGGAGTTCGAGGACCGGCTCGCGGTGGTTTTTACGCGGAACCCGCTCGACGCGGAGCTGCTCGAGCGGTCGCCGACGGTGCTGATTACGCACGGGTTTCGGACGTTCCAGATCGGCGCGGCGATCGAGGCGCTGTGCGGGCGGCTCGGCTAGTAGATGAGCTTGTTGAGGGGGTACTCGATGATGCCCTCGGCGCCGGCGGCCTTGAGCTTGGGGATGATGTCGCGGATGACGCGCTCGTCGACGACGACCTCGATGGCGACCCAGCCTTCCTGGGTGAGCGA
>Ga0180432_10001179_pt1 | contig 41849 bp, 45 predicted proteins | sample SS_ome_10_FD_132414 | JGI IMG/M metagenome (GOLD analysis project Ga0180432, IMG submission 132414) | Hypersaline lake sediment archaeal communities from the Salton Sea, California, USA - SS_1_MS_2 metaG | ecosystem: Environmental > Aquatic > Non-marine Saline and Alkaline > Hypersaline >... | reverse complement strand
CCAAGCATTTCTTGGTGAGAGTAATCTAATAAATCCAAATGAGCTCTTTCATTGAAATATTCGATTTTAAAATCTGCATCTAAAATTTCTATCAAATCGGCAATATTTTCTGAAATTGTTCGATAAATCTCTTCAGTATCGTTTTCTTTTTGCTGGAGTTCATTCATTATACTTAATTGAATATTTCTAAAAGTTTAATATAAGAATTTATTTATATGTCTTACTTTTCCTAAAATTTTATATAGAAAACACGATGAGTGTTGGATTTATCCATCTTTACACGATTTCTTGTGATTATCATGTTACATCTCTATTTTATGAAAAGAAAAATAGCCCATGCTCTTATTTATTTTAAGGATAAAGTTATTAATTTGTGTTAATTTGCATAATTGTTAGAATTACCCATCATGTTGATTTAATGACAGAGAAAAAAAAAGATTATCAAAAAATACTAGCTTCCGTTCAAAAACCTGTAGTTGGAGAAGCAGGTAAAACCGGTAATTGGAGCAATCTAAAACCAATAATTGATTTGGAAAAATGCATCCCGGCAAAATCGGGAAGAAATGCCTGCTTTAATTGCTGGTTGTATTGTCCTGAGGCAGTAGTAACCAGAACAATCCCGCCAGAAATTGATTTTGTATATTGCAAGGGATGTGGAATTTGCATGGAGGAATGTCCTCCTAAAGCCATTAAAATGGTGGAGGTAGATTTAGAATGACTCAATCCGAACAATCCTCTTCTACTAAGAAAAAGAGAATAAAGATTTTAACGGGAAATCACTCCGCATCATATGCATTTAGGCAAGCTAGAGTAGGTGTCGTATCTGCGTATCCTATAACCCCTCAAAGCCCTGTTGTGGAGAAAGTATCAGAATATATTCGTGACGGCAAGTTAAAAGCTAAATTCATAATGGTTGAATCAGAACATTCTGCTGCTGCTGCCTGTTGTGCGGCGTCAGCTACGGGCTCTAGAGTTGGAACTGCCACTTCCGCACATGGATTAATGTTAATGTATGAAATGTTACCATGGGCATCAGGAACAAGGTTACCCATTGTAATTAATTTAGCCACTCGTAGCTGCGGAGCTCCATGGTCGGTATGGGACGATCATTCAGATTTCATTACAATAAGAGATGTTGGCTGGATACAATTCATGTGTGAGGATAATCAAGAAATTTACGATACTAATTTCCAAGCATTTAAAATTGCTGAAGATCCAAGAGTATACATTCCCACTATTGTTGCTTATGATGGATACATCTTATCCCATACCATGATGCCTATTCAATTAGAGGCTCAAGAAGACATTGACGAATTTTTACCCCCCTTAAAACATCACATTAATTTATCAGACATCTCAAAAGTAAAAGGAGTTGGTCCTGTTACAACTCCGAATGTAATAATAAGACCAGAAGGCACTGCACCCGGTTATTATGAATATAGATACGCATTGCAAAAGTCATTGGAAAATTCCATTGATGTTATCCTTGAGATACACGACGAATTTGCCAAGAAATTCGGGCGATCTTACGGTAATGGATTATTCAAAACATATAAAACCGAGGATGCTGATTCAATAATCTTTGCAATGGGTTCTGTCTCAGCTCAAGTAAGAACCGTAATAGATACTCTACGAGCAGAAGGATTAAAAATTGGACTAGTTAGCCTAAGACTATTTAGACCCTTTCCTATAGAGTGTTTAAGAGAGTTCTTTAAATACAAGAAGAATATTATCGTTTTTGATAGAGATATAGGATATGGTTATGAAGGAGTTTTATGTTATGAGTTAAAAGCGGCACTTTATGGTTTAAAAAATACCCCATTTATTAAAGGCTATATTGTAGGATTAGGCGGAAGAGACATCAAGAGTAATTACATTATTCAAGGTGTTCATCAAGCATTAGAAGAATCACAAAAAGGAGAAATTACCTACAAGACTGAATTTTTTGGATTAGAATTAGATAAATTAGATTTTTTAGATTGAGGAGAAATGAATATGAAAGTAATGGATATACGAGAAGAAGAATATATAAATCCTGGAACAAGAATGTGTAGCGGATGTAGTATGCAGCTTATATATAGATTTGCTCTTAAAGCTCTTGGACCAGATACAATATTAACGGTTCCAGCGTCATGCTTGACAGTTCTACATGGAATGCAGGGATTTTGCTCCACAAAACTCTCTGTTCTTCACACGCCCTTCGCTACTACAGGCGCTTCAGCTTCAGGTATAGTAGCATCATTGGAAGAGAAGGGATTAGCTGACAAGATATGCGTTTGCGCGTTTGCGGGAGACGGAGGTACGGCAGATATTGGAATTCAAGCGCTCAGTGGTGCCGCAGAAAGGGGGACTGACTTTATTTATGCGTGTTACGATAATGAGGCTTACATGAACACGGGAGTGCAACGCTCTGGTTCTACTCCACTAGGCGCAGCTACAGCAACAACACCAGGTGGAAAAGTAAGGCCTAAAAAAAACATGCCATTGATTCTAGAAGCACATGGTATTGCTTATGTTGCAACCGCAAATGGTTCATATCCCATGGATTTATATGAAAAATTCCAAAAGGCAAGAGAATTGAAAGGAGGAACGAGATATATTCATATTCTCTCACCATGCCCTCCCGGATGGGGTTACGATCCAAAAGATTCTATAAAAGTTGGAAGATTAGCGAATGAAACAGGATTCTGGCCACTATACGAAATAATAAATGGAAAATTCAAATTATCTAAAGATAGCAAGAAATATTTAGATCCCTCGAAAAGAAAACCAGTTGAAGAGTATTTAAACACTCAAAAGAGGTTTAAAGAGATATCCACAGAAGACATTGAGTATTATAAGAAATACATCAATGATTTGTGGGATGGAATTAAGAAGAGAATTGAAGAATAACAAAGTTATTAACACTACTTTTACTTACCAATTTTTTTATAACATGATACATTAAAACTAGTAAATCATGCTTCGAACTTTCATTTATCAAGACGAACATTGGGTAGAAGAAACCGAGCATCTATTGTTACATGACTGCGTGGCTTTTTTAGACGAAGAGGAAAGAACCGTGTATTTATGGAACGGTCCAAAAAGCACTAAAAAACGTCTTGAAATGAGTTATGATTCTGTAACAGATTTAATGATGGGGCTTCCAGACGATTCCCTTCAATTAACGGTTCTCCTCGACAATATTCCCGAAAAAATTCAGAATAAAATTGATGTCATGTTTGAGGGCGTGAGAAAGGAAAGGGAATCGCAAAAACACATTTTTAGCTCTTTAATTTCAATTAGATTATATTTAATTTTTTCAATTCTAGCACTCATGCTTCCCATTTTTTCAATATTGAACCTCCAAAACTTCTTTTATTACCCCGTTTCAGGCGGTGTTACCGAAATTTATTCAACCGCCTTTAATACACTTTTTACTGTTTCAAGCGTATTGACCATCATGACTTTAATTTTCTTTATATTTAATGTTATTATAGCATCATACGAACTGGATTATAAAGTAACCGTATTAGCTTTAACAAGCGTTATAACGTGCATCGGAATATTGTTATATCTCAGCCAAGGAATCTATCTATTTGTATTTCAACCGGGATCGACAGCCACGAGATATCTTATTTTAAAAATCGATCTATTTGCTTTTTTCGCCTTAAATGTATTCGCCGTGCTAATTTTTGGGATTCCTAATCTCTTGAAATTAACATCTTTCATAAGAACTTATCGTAGATACATTTTCTTGCGATAAGGTCTTCTTACATGATCTTTTTTTTTCAACAAATCTTTTAAGTGTTTAAGATGGATAGTATTTGTGACAGTAGCAGCAAAACTCTTGATGAAACTAGACAAGGAAGACTTCAGGATATTAATGGCAATTGAAATTGGAATGAAACGCTCGAAATATGTTACTGTTAATAATGTAAAGTTTTACTCCCGGTATCCGATGGAGGAAACGCTATTTAGGTTAAAAAAAGTTCACAAGCACGATTTAATAATTAGAAATACTACTAAACACGATATAGGGTACACTCTTAACTCACACGCTTACGATTTGTTAGCACTCCATGCTCTTGTTGAAAGAAATGTGATTAGCCAATTAGGACCGCTTTTAGGTAAAGGAAAAGAATCAGATGTTTATGGTTGCATGGACGATAATGAAGATATCCATGCGTTAAAAATTTATCGAATGGGCAGAACTAGCTTTAAAAATATAAAACGTTTGAGAAGTTTGATAGGTGAGAGAGGGCATTTATCTTGGTTATATGTAAATCGGCTTGCAGCAAAAAAGGAACACGAAGCACTTGAAAAAATTCACGCACTCAATTTAAACACTCCAAAACCAATTGGTTTTAACAGACACATAATTGTCATGGAATATTTAAGAGGAAAAGAGCTTGTCTATTGTAGAGATATAGAAGATCCTCTCTCTCTCTTTGAGGAAATTGTTTACCAAGCAAGAGTTATTTTTCAAAAAGCTCATATGATTCACGGAGATTTAGGCGAATTTAATATTGTAGTTGACGAAAATGGGAATATTTTAATAATTGACTGGTTACAATGGATTCCGAGCGATCACCCCAATGCAAGAATAGTTTTACAAAGAGACATTGAAAATATCTGTGAGTACTTCAGAAAAAAGTTTAATATTGAGAGCGATATGGATGAAATTATTGCTTCTTTTTATGAAGATTGAAACTCAGAATGATATCTTCGAAATCATCGTTTTCCATGAGTTCAAGGTTTTTTACCTGTAACTTGATATGAGATAATACTTCATCCAAATCTAATTTTTTTTTTAGAATCGAAAATTTTATGTCACCATTATTTCTCGTGACTCTAAATGATTCATTAATCCCAATATAAATGTTTGGTAAGTTTTGCAAGGATGTGAGCGAAATTATAGCGTGAAAGACGTCTTCTCTGAATGGTAAATTTTCTAAATCCGATAACACCAGGCAAACTTGATTTTTTACTATCTTTTCTTTTTTTTTCAGTTTCAACAAAAAAGTCTTTAACATGTTCCACGAGATATCTACCCCTAAGATACGATATCGCTTACCTGAATTAAGTAAAAAATGTTCTAAAAGAAAATCGTGAAAAAGCCCTGTTCCACATCCCGCATCTAATAAAAATTTGTCTTCGAAAGAAAACTTACTAATTATGAGGTTAAATTTTTCTTTTTGGATTTTCGAATATCTATCGTCGTAAAAATGTGCTGTAGAGTCATATTTTCCAATGATTTCTCGTTTCTTATTAGGATTCATTTTCAAAAAAATTTTTTTTTTAACCGAATGGTTTTAAAATCATAAAGTTATTCTTTAAATTATTACATTTATAATTATATTAAATTTGTTTTGTTAAAGGTAATAAAATGTCAAGAAACGATAATCAACAGAGATCTAAAAATCCCTTGACCATACTACAAAATGCTCAAAATTCTGTTATTTTACTTCGGTTAAAAGATGGAACCGAATACAAGGGAATGTTAAAAGAAATCGACGCATACATGAACATGATATTAGAGGATGCCACCGAAATAATGGATGGCTCTCCTGTTGCAAAATACAACGAGATCTTCATTCGAGGTAATAATTTGCTCTTCATCAAACCTGACGCCTCGGAATTGATGTAAAAATTCTCATATATCAGGATTTTGTTATTATTTGTTAAAAATTATATATTCATTTAAGATGATGAGTTAAATTGCCTCTTGATCTAATTTCTGTAGTGGGTTATGGAACATTTATTACAAAGGGTCACTGGAAAGATAAAGATAACGTGGAAGTATGCGTTGTGAAGAATTTTGTTAGGATCTTTCCAAAAGGAAATTGGTTTCCCTTCATACTCCCGGAAAAAGGAAATTCTTTTAAGGCTTTAAAATTTGATGTCAGAGAAGGAGAACTAAACGCTTTAGATCAATATGAAGGCGTTTCAGCGGATTTATATGATCGTGTTGAAACTCAAGTAATCCTTAAAAATAACGAAAAAATAAACGCATTTATCTATGTTCCTACTCAAAAAACCATCGAATCGCAAAAATTAACCCTTGAATTGGATAAAAATGACAGATGGAGAGAGGAAATTAAAAAATTTCCAGAGATTGTAAAAAAATTCCCTGAATTGATTTCATGAAACCTCGAGATTGTGCGGAAAGACCTTGTTATTTTTTATAATAGCATAAGAAGCAGGATTTGAATAATCAAAACCTCTGTAATTCGCAGAAGAAAATATGGATAACAATCGCCCCTTGAAAAACCACCGATATCCCTCCATGAAACACTCGTGGGCCCTTATAAGATAATCTAAATTGTTGTATTTCATGAACTCATTAAAAACATCTTCTCCAAAAAATTTGATATCCCCTCCTCGAAAACTCTGTTCAAATCCTCTTAAAGCTGGTTTTGGATCGTTCCACATGATCTGAAAAAGGTCTTCACTGATCTTATTAAAGGTTGTTTCATCAAGGTCTTCTCGGATTAATCCTTTCATATCCTTTAATATTTCTTGGTTTTCAGGAATGCCTCCGTGTAAGCATAATATTAAGTTATTTACAATAACACAGAATGGAAGAACATCATATACAGCTAGTAGTTGATTAAACTTCACCTGATCGTTAAATTTTTCCATGAACACTTGATAAAATCCATAATACTGGTTCATTTCTAATGTTTCGTGATTCCCTTTCAAGAGGATGTATCGCTCAGGTTCTAAAATTTTTAATGAAAGTACGATTAATAGGCACTCTAATTGTTTAGGTCCGCGATCTACAATATCTCCAAGAAATATAACATGCTTAGGGTTATTCTTGTTAATTATTTCCATTAATTCTGTTAATGAATTTAGGTTTCCATGGATATCGCCAATTATATATATTTCTTCATCGTTTATATCAATTTCTAACTCTATTAGCAATTTCTCCCTTGTTAAAATGCTTCTTGCATTTTGTAAAATCGGTAATATTTCTTCAAATGTTAAATTAGAGATCGAATCTGGATTTTTTATTAAATATCGCAAATCAGATGGCTTCATGATACTCATGATTCGACTTGTATGATCTATGGTGTGAAATTCCTATTATAATGAAGATTACAATCATAATTCTTATAATTTATTAGTAAGGATTGTTAAATGTAAAGCAAGGAATCATAATTATATTCTAAAATATCACATTGTTTCAATGAAAAAAGAAATAATTTCGGATTTTCAAGCCGGTTTTGATAAGATCATAGAGAACTTTGAAAATATAAAGGCTATCGAGCAGCAAACTGGAGTAGTATATACTCCAAATAAAATTGTTGAATGCATGGTAGATAACATTTTTGAAAGGTATTTCAAAGATAACATGCTCAATATCAGCTCCAATGAAAATCTTGAAACAAAAAAGAAATTACTTGAAAACCTTGATAAGATTAAAATTCTCGATCCATCATGTGGTTCTGGAAGATTTTTACTTCCAATTGCAAATTATATACTCAATATTTACAAATCATGCGAACTCGATGAAGGAGAATACGAACTAAAGAAAAAAATCCTTCTCAATAACATATATGGTGTTGAATTAGAAAGAGATGCATTCTTGATAACCAAGTTAAGATTAATCTCTTGGGTATTATCAAGTAATTCAGAGGCAGATGATAATGACTTATTTGATATTGAGGATTATAACAGTGATCTCTTAGATAACTATATAAAAAAGCATGATATTAACCTGAACATATATCAATCTGAGTTTTTATTAGCATTTAATGAGGAACAATATTTTGATATTATAATTGGAAATCCTCCTCATGTTGAAAATAAAAAAATCACAGATCTTCACTTGAAAGAAAAATTGAAGGAAACTTTCCATGCTGCTTATAAGTTATTTGACCTTTCAATCTTATTCATTGAAAAGGCTTTAACTCTTTTGAGAAATGGAGGATTGCTCTCTTTTTTGTTACCAAATAAGTTTTTAGCTGCGGATTATGGAATGCGAATAAGGGACTTATTAATAAATAACACTACTCTCATGGAGATAATTAATATTTCTTCTTTACCCGTTTTTACCAATGCCGCTGCTTATCCAATCATTATGACCCTGAAAAAAGACTCTTCACGAGAGGAAAATCAAATCTCCATGAAGAAATTTAATAACTTAGATAAAATGTTTAACTCCAGTCCAAAAGAATTATATATGTTGCCACAAACGCTTATAAAAAAGCTACCTGCCAATGTAATTCCCCTCTCTGGTGATTTTAACTTAATAAATTATTTATATTCAAATTATGAACCCATGATTGATGCATTCAAGAACTTGCGGGTTGTATATAGACCTTTTGGATTCTTAAATTGGGCTAAACATTTTGAAAATATTGACCGGAAAAAGAACTCTGATAAAGATTTATTATTAATAGGAACGGGAAACGTGGGGAAGTATCACATTAAGTTTGATAAAAGGATAACAATCGCTAAAAATGATATTGAAATCTCTTATTTTAAACATCATCCTAAATTTAGGGAAGTCTGGAATATCCTTAGCGAAGAGAAGTTAATTTTTCGAGAAATCGCGAAAGAATTAACCTGGGTTTACGATCCGGGAATTTTTACCAATATTACAGGGCTATATTTTTTAAGCATTCCGTCATTTGATACTGATAGATTATTTTGCTTGCTAACCATTCTAAATTCAAGATTGATGAACGATGTATTTAACACCTTATTTAGCACGCTCCACATGTCCGGTGGCTATTTAAGATATAACGGAAGTTTCATCAAGCGATTACCAATGCCAAAAAATTTTCCTCACTCTCTTTCGCGCCTAGGCAAGATTATACAGTTTCTAGAGCAGATTAAATATGATTTAACCGAGCAACCAATCTCATCTCTCTTGGATATCCTTCCATTCAAAAAAATTGATACTTACTTGAGTTTCTTTTATGAATTAACTGATTCGCTAGTTAATGTTTTATACTTACAAGAAATTCCTGAAATATCAACACAAGAGTTAAACTTTTTAAAAAAAATGTTATTCTCAGAAGAAATGTTTTCTAATATAGATTTTAAGTTTCTTAAATCCCGATTTGACTTACCAAAATTCAGATTAATTCAATTTGAAGAGTTTGAAAGTGAAATAGAAAAAATTGCACGTTGTTATTATAAACTACAACATTGAAATATAACTCAACATTATATCATATAATAAATATAACTTTTTTTAAAAAAATAACCACTCATTATAGATGATATTGAATGGAAGATCTTAAAGATAAGTATGTTCGAAGCATAATTAGTTTAGGAAATTCAAAAGCAATGACATTTCCTCAAGAATGGACAAACTTAGCCAATTTAGATGAGAAATCTGAAGTCAAACTATATCCCATTGATGAAAAAACTTTACTTATCAGGGTTGGGGATACAACCGAACCCATACGTTTTTACATAGATGAAGAATGGCCCATTCAACTGATAAAGAGAGCTATCATCTCCGCATTCAAATTAAACGTGGATGAAATTTATATAAAATATAACGAAAATACTGAAGATTCTCTGAATGAAAAATTGATCGAACTCGGGAGTGAACTTATTGGTTTGGATTATAAACACCTCAATGATCGCCAAGAAATTTACATTCGCTTTTTAGTCGATCCCTCAAAAACAACGCTTCCAGAAATATTAATGGATCTCTCCAATGTTTTCACAACTATTATTAAAAACGCAATAGAAGGCACAAAGAAGAAGAATGACTTTCTACTAGCAGAACTCGAAAAAAAATATCATCTCGGAAGAAGAATTTTAATTACTGGTTTATCAGATTTTCCCTCAAAAGGCTTAAAGAATACTCCAATCATTCGATTCTTAGGTGATCGTGTTGTCCTATTATATATTCGAGATTTTATCAATGAAGCTTTAGTTTTTCAATCGATATCCAATGAAATTATAATAAAATATTCAGAATTATTACTTCAAATCACTAATTTTCTCGGGGATATCATTGTTAACTACAATAACGTTAATTTAAACTCAATTTCAGATTTTAAAACAAATTTAGATAGACTTAAAGACACCTTAAAGGATATCGATTATGATACTTCAAATAACGAAGAAGTGGAAGTAAGAAACGTGATAAACTACTATTTACACAGTTTCAGTAACTTTTTTGATATTGGAATCACGAGATTAATTGAATCATTAATAGGCATCGCATGAAAATTACAATATCGAAGCCTATAAGTTTTTATTTAAAATCATGTTTTAATAGGTATGGATGCTAAAGAACCTATACTATTTAAATCCTTTCCCGCACTCAAGGAAAAAGTGCCTTGGATCTCGTTGTTAACGAATATCCCTACACCAGTAGATAAATTGACGGAGTTAGAAAAGCACTTTAACATGGCGAGCGATGGAAGTGTGTATATCAAGAGGGATGACATCGATCACGAAATTTACGGGGGAAATAAACTGCGGAAGTTCGAATTTCTCATTGGAGAAGCGCTCAAGAAAAAGAAAAAAGGAATTCAAACATTTGGCGGGGTTGGAACTAATCATGGTTTGGCGGCTGCGATCGTGACTAAAGAATTAGGATTAAAATGCGATTTATTCCTCGCTGACCAACCCCTCACGTGGCACGTACAACGCTCTCTGCTTCTCTTTGACCATTTTGGAGCGAGATTGCATTACTCAAAAGGATATGGAAGTATTGCGTTAAAAGGAGGAATTTTCAGGTTATTTCATCCCAAACACTTCATGATGCTACCCGGAGGCTCGCTTCTTCTTGGTAGAGGGTCTCCACTAGGAACAGTAGGTTTCATTAATGCGTTTTTTGAATTAAAAAGTCAAATTGATGGCGGAAAGCTTCCCAAACCTGACGTGATTTTCGTTGCCGGGGGTTCTACTGGAACAGCAGCAGGACTTATTGCAGGTTGCAAGCTTTTAGGATTAGATATTGACTTCAAGATTGTAGCAGTTAGCGATCCAATGTTCGTGAATCCTAAATCAATAACTACCAACTGCAATGTGACGCTTGAATACTTACAAGACATGGATGAGGCAATTCCAAAAGTAAAAGTGGAGGAAGATGACTTTGAGATCTACACGGACTACTTGGGCTCTGAATATGGAGTTAAAACCATAAGAGGCCAGAATGCCGTGGATACAATTATGGAATTAGAAGGTAAAAAGAAGGGATTCAAGTTAGAAACCACTTATACTGGGAAAACCGTCGCAGGCTTATTTGATTATCTTAATAAGGACGAGAACAAATCTAAAAATATTCTCTTCTGGAATACATATAATTCCCAGAACTTAGATGACTTGCTAAGAAAAATTGGATTTAACTGGAAAAATTTGCCAAAAAAGTTTTATAAATTCTACGAAACAAAGTTTCAGTGCTGGCAGATTACCGAGTGCCCCCAAGAGACGAGAAAAAAGTGTCCCGCATACTTGAACCACGAGTATAGATTTTGGAAAGTTACTAAGTGCTCTTTAGATGAAGAAAAGCAAAAAATAGCTAGAGATGCCTTAAGCAAAGTAATTGAATTAGAAGATACATGATTTATTTTTCATACTATAGTTATTATTCAAATATTCCCTTATTATTTTATTAATAGAAAAATTGAAATTAAATACAATATTTCACTACTAAATAATTAAAAATTAATTTTTTAATAAGTATTAAGAAAGTTGATTCTATGGCGAAGAAAAAAGCTGCGCCTCCTCTACCCGAAGAAGACGAAATCCCTAAAGGGAAGGTTGACGAAGATGGCGATGAAATTTTGGACCTTGACGAAGTGAAAGACAATCTTGACGACGATTTGGATTATGACTTAAGCCAGATCGAAGATGACATGCTTGCTGACGAAGACGAGGACGAAGAATTTGGTCCTGAAGTTGACGAGGTTATCAGCATGTTAAGAGCTGTCAAGTGCGCACCATGCCCCGGAAGTAAAAGCAAGGATTTTTGTCAGATACGCCACGATTACGGCTGTCCACCAGATAAGGCAGAGAAGTTCGTTCCTCTAACGGAAGCGCAGAGAAGGCGTAAGGCAAAAAAATAATAGTTTTTTCTTGCGAGTTTAAGAGACTTGGATCTATAAATGTAGGTCAAGTTTCGACGATTTATTTTTTTCTTTTCTTTTTATTTTGTTCCACTAATGAGTAAAAGTAAGAATGGACTGCTTTTTGGTTAATTCCATTATCATTTTTTTAGATATAGCGTTAACATTTAATTCTCCTATAACTTCTAATTTCTTCTTGAGACCATTTTTGAAGACATGCGATAGGTCTTCATATGACAAGTTTTCAACATTTTTACCGGGAAAATCCAATTTTATTGCTAATCGAATAATTCCACGGCAAGCGATCCCGGGTTTGTCAATTTCTTTCGCTAAAATGTCACCAAATAGGTTAATAATATCCACGATTATTCTCCTCGTAATTGCTTTATTATCTCTTCTTCAGACAACTCCTCTGTTTCTTCAACGATATAATTTCGATTGAAATATTGTTTTAATCTATCAGGCATGTACCAAGCGAAAAATTCCCCGAAAATTTGTATGAACTCCAAGAGATTAATGAGTAAAAGCGATAATTCGATACCCTCAATGACTGTTATAGTATCATAAGGGTTTATCACGAATAATGCTCCAATAATAATCGTGTTAATTGCATACGCGATTGTTATTTTGTATCTCATTTTAATCCAAGGTTCAACGTTGTTATCTTCCTTTATTTGCCTATACGCTTCAACTGCAGCGATTAATAACCAAGACACGATAATTATCACGAGAATCCCAAAGATTACACCATAAATTTGGTAAAAGAATAATCTCATTCCTACATCGTAACCAAAAAATAACCCACCTATCGTCGTCAGAGTTCCGCAAATCATTCCACCAGGTATAGTAATGCCTATTACTAATTTGTATACGCTTTTTCTACCCTTATAGAATGTTTCTTCAATGAAAAGAATGAAGAAAAAAGTTCCTATGATCATGAAATTAAAAAAAAGAAAGCTCACGCTAATGTTATTAGGAAGGATGCTTGTATCATCAAGTATTATGCCAATAAAAGCAAGACTAAAAAATATGAACGCTTGGCTTAACCGCTTTAACCCCAGGTTTCCCGTTTGATTGGATCTTTTATATAATGAATATGCTACAAAAGATCTTAGAATCATTAAAAACAAAGCCATATAAAATATAATGCTCATTTATTTAATCCCCATCATATATTCCCATAATTAGAATTTATATCAAGTAATAACAATAGAAATCATATATATTCAGAAAATATAAATATTTGTTACATAATAGTGAAATATCGTGTTGTCTAAATTCCAAAAACGCCTCATGCTCATTTATGTTGACATTATATTCTCAATGTTGATATGGAACATTAACGCCTCTTGGGGAAATAATTTCGAAACATGCTTCATTCTATCGACAACGACTTTTTTGATTGTTTTTACGCCATTCGAGATTTATTGGAGTTTTCGAGACATGTGGTTTGACCGATGGGTGTTTTTAAAATCAAAAAAAATTGAAATAAAAAAGGTTAATATTGAAATTAAAGGAGGAAAATTCTTACGTGCGAACTTGTTAACTCACACTAATAATGAAGGCATATTATCAAAAAACGCTATAATTGTCGTGTGCCACGGTTTTTCGGATGTAAAAGAAACACTTCAGTATTTATCTTATCCTTTTGCCCTTCAAGGATATGATGTTTTAACTTACGATGCTCGAGGCACGGGAAAATCCAAGCATGCTGGAAAAAGGAGTGATTTTATAAATCGGATTGAAGATTATAAGAAGATTATTGAATGGATTAAAACTGATCAAGAACTTAGCAAGAAAAGAATTTATACTATTGGGATAAGCATTGGTGCCATAACAGCCTTATGTGGAGGCTTTCCTAACGAAGACGTGGAAAAAATCGTTGCCATATCTGCCATGTCAAAGTATAGACAAAACTTACCAAAGTATAATCCCGTGGTAATGTTGAGCTATTTAATGAAAGGAGTAAATATCCATCCAAATGATGAAAAAAATCTCAAAGTGTCTCCCTACGCAATTGTAGAGGCTGTTAAAAATGAATTATCTGAGGATAAATGGAAAAACTTCTCCAAGAAAGTCTATTTGATCCACAGCCGAAACGACAGGGTGATAAAATTCAAGAATTTAACAGAGAACATCTTAATTTTAAATTCTCCTCTTGAAAATCAACTCATTCTGAAAAAAGGGGGTCATTCAATGAAAAAAAACGAAATAGTCTTAGTTGGAGCTTCGCTCAAGTTTTTTAACTCGTGATTAAAACAAGTTAATCATTTCCTTTATGGCTTCTATTGCCAATTCGAGGCTCACGTTTATGAAATCTAATTTTTTATTGAAGTAGTCTTTATCATTCTTGGATTTCTCAATTTCTTCAAAGATATCGAAAAACTGTTTTTGGCTTTCCAATTCCATCGAATAAAAATTTTTACGAGTTGTTGCATCGCTTAATTTCACGAAACAACCGTGATCGTGAAACGAATGATCGAACGCAGGAAAATATGTTTCCCACACCTTGTCTTTAAATTTATTATAGACATTTCTTGCTAATTCCTTGCAGTATTCTTCACTTCTATTGCTATATGCAAAATAGAATGGCAATTTACCATGATTTTTCGATATGTAATGAAGTAATTTCTCGAAAACTGTATCAAGTTGCTTCATGCTCAACTGAATGTGCGAATGATCTGCTGATGTACTACACTTGTAAAATAAGGGTTTCCGATAATATGGAATGTTGTATAACTTCATGACATTTAAGACTATTCCTTCCTTAAGCCAATGGTCGAACTTGTAGTAAAGCGTCAAATTCATGCTTAAATCTCTCGGAAACTTCTCAAGAAGAGATGTTTCGTGAAAATCAAGCAAAAATATCTTGATTTCTTCTTTTTCCCAATATTTCTTTAATAGCGCTTTAAAGAGAGTAACCTGCTCGGGAACTTCTAACTCATCTAAATCGTCTTCCCCGTTAACATATTCTGGAGCAAATGCCCTGCGCCAGAATCTATTCAGGTTAGTTCCATTCTTTAGGAAATATCCCGATTTATTCTCGCGTGAAGGATTCAAAAATCCAAAAGGATTCATGAGAGGGACAAATAGTAACACTTGGTCCTCTAATAGTATATCTTCTATGCTGACCTCTTTTTCTCTAATCATCGTTAAAAATTTTAGGATGCCGAAGAGTCCGTTATATTCGTTATGTTGGGCGCCTAAAAAAACCTTGACCGTTTTCACGTTGATAACATCAAGTGATCTTGCAATGTATATTATAGGAATGGTGCCATCAGAAATTTCAAGTTTCTCAAACCAAACATGTTCAATTTCATTGAGATCTTCTAATTGCTTTAGTATTTTTTCGAATAATTCTTGTCTGTTAGAGATATCCAATAGCGCTTTTAAAGTTTCGAGTTCCATTTTAACCAATAATTTTATCCCAATCCTCAAAATCCATAATTTTTTGGTAGTTTTTTGCAATGCTTGCGAATAAAGCACATCCAATAGAAAAAACATTCGCGATATCATCGAGAGTAAGGTTTAAAAGATCAGCGTTTTCAGGCGATATACCTCTTCCACGGAAAACCTCAATCTGACCGTCAAAGCCAGAGAGATTAACGACAAATTCTTGTTTATCTAACGTGCCGTGATAATTCCCACGTGCTATCCTTGCCAGGCCTCCTATAGGCGTAATAATGCCTTCCTCTTGTTGGGACATGTAGATCCTTATGTCAAACGTGTGCTTGCCCCCCATCCAGTCTATAAGGCTGAATTGTGCCATCTCTTGAATAGTATATGGGTATGGATCTCGATTTTTCATGAATTTCTTAAAGAATTCATCCTTGCTTTGCTCGATTAACCGTTGAATATTGTTAGGGTCCTCGTCAGGACCTATAGGTATTACTCCCGCACCTCCAGATCCTCCATTCGGTTTGATAATGAAAGGTCTCTTGTAGGTCGCGAGCACTTGTTTAATTTTTTCAACCAAATCCTCTTCATCATACGCCTTAGTAAAAAGAAGGTATTTGAGATTATACTTTTCAAGAATATCTTTTGCGTAATAACTGGCTAAATAGGTCAATGACTTATCATCAGTAACTCTGAAAACGGGGTTTACAATGATGGAATTTATTTGGCGGAAATCTTCTCTAATTAGTCTTGCGAATTCATTGTCGTGTAGTCTTCTTGCTATGCCATCTCCTATTAACACGCTAACTCTCGCGTCTTCCTTTATTGTAACCCAATCATCCGAAAAGGAAAGGTTATTTGATAATTGTTTATAATCTGCGATTAAAATGGCTACATCTACTTCAAATTCGCTGGAAAAATTATCGATATTATAGAATTTTACGCTTCTGTTTTTCTTTTTCAATCGATTTCTTATATATTCGAGCATGATGACTTTTTCGTGAATCAGTCCATCCTCAATTGGCACGCCCACAAGGACGAGAATCTTGTCATCTCCACGCTTATTTGAGTTTATAGCTTGATCAATTGCTCTATAATATCCATCGTACATTATTGCTTGTTGTTTTACTGTTAATATGGACAATCCTCTATTAGAACCACCATTCGTCTCGAGTAAAAAGAATTTTTTCCCTTCCGGCTCGTCAGATACCATGAAATCAATGCTACCAGCATAAAACAAATCGTTCGCAGTTAGTTCGTGATCTTTTTCTTTTTCCAATAACTCCAACGACTTGACTCTGATTTTATCTGTAAACTCCTCCTCTTGAGACAATCTTAAATCTGCTAACGAAAATAAATCTAATCCTAGCGATTCCCCTAATTTTACCAGTTCTAAATCTGAATCTGAAATCTTTGTTGTCATTAACTTTACAAACTTAGAAAGTCTATCGTCAGCCATGAAAATCACTTAGGTACTCTATAACATATAAAATTAAATTCATTAATAATTTGTATGGTTTTCTCTTTTAGACTAGTTATAAATACAAATAACCCTGATGATTTCCCTTGGTTGATAATCGTAGGCTTCCAAGAAGGATCTTCTTAATTTTTATCTGATCTTTATAGCTCAAGTCTGAAAAAAGCAAGATGTAGTTTTTCTCAATATTAGCCGTAAAAAGTAAACCAACATTTAACAAGTTCGAATTCTCGTCACATAATCCCACAATCACGTAATGATAAGGTAAGTGAATTAAATTCCTAATATCAATATTTACCTCAACAATTTCGTCAGATTCGTTGTTATAATCCCTCTTTATGAATTGTAAACCTTCTAAGGGCACGGTAATCTTTTTAAATTCCTCAAATACCTGGGCAAATCTACTTTGCCGTAAAAACCTGCGCTCTTCCTTCGATTTATCATAGAAAAATTTGTTTTCTTCTTTAATCAATAAAATTTGTCTATCTTTCCTTTCTCTAGCAATTCTTAATATGTCTTCGTATTCTTCAATTTCTTCATCGTGGAAAACGATTAATGCGTCGGGATCCACCTTTTTAATGAAGAAGTTCTTGTAAATACACCCTGCTTCAGTCTTGACCCATCCATCAGTGTCAATTAACACGAAATTTTCCTGATCCTGCATTTTTAGAAAATTCTCAATCATTTCTTTAGTGTAATGCGAGACTATGAATTTCAAGTTTCCTTTTGGAAAAGTAGCTCCTACAAAATGCCTTTCTCCTTCTTTAATTTCTTTAAGTGAAATGAAAGGATGTGTTAATACTCCAATCATTAGAGTTGTAGGTAAAACGATTTGTTGTCCTAGATCCGAATCTAAGTATGCTCCTTGAAATCCTTCTCTTATGAAATTATTTGCTAAATATGTTATGAGGGTAGTCTTGCCACTACTTATTCCCAATATCATTATTTTCAATGGTGGTTTGCCCTCATTTTTTTTTAGCATGTCTATTAACGAATCTTTAACTTTAATCCATTCATCTGATATCGTATTTTGAGAGATTAATTCAAGGTTTTCTTCGTTGTTCGTGTATAGTTCCAATTTTGAATCGTTTATAGCATAGAGAGGATAAGAAATTGCACTGGGGACGATGATTATGTTATTAGTATAACTGTTTTCCTTTGATGGAGATTCTTCCTTCTCAGGAAGTATAATCTTTCCTAACACCTCTAATTTCCCTTCTAATAAAGTGACTCTCGTGGGCCCACGAACAATAAGCGTACTTCCCTGTTTCACGTCTTTTTTCATGGTATATTCATTTAATCTTTTTATAAAATAATAGGGTTAATATTTAATTATATTTTGATTTCATAAAGTCAATTCAAAAATTCTAAAAACCTCTTCAAAACCTAGTTTTTTAAATAGTATCTTAGCTCCCTTGTCTAAACTCGTTTTTAAAGCCAACCTGATCGAATGAATGTGGTTTCTTCTAAAATAATCGACTGCGTGTCTCATTAATAGCTCGCCTATTCCAGTTCTTCTTTTTTCCTCCTTAACAATCAAGTTAGAAACGACTCCAAATCGAGAACCCTCGTCGGATACCCTTATTGAACAGTGCGCCATCCCTATAACTTGTTCGGTTAACTTGTCGAATGCAACGATAACCTCTAAATCTGAATCTTTTTTCATTCGATTTTCTATGCTATCTCTCCAGCGGATCTCGTCAAATTCTTGACCTTTAAGAGTGCACAATTTTTTCATTAATTCCGTAATCTCGTCAATGTCGTCAATGTCAAACTCTCGAATAATCATTTTTTGTAATGTTATGGAGTTAAAACTATCGAAATTGCTTAGTTAATTAAATTAAAAACCTAATAATAACTTTTTCTTAAAAGTCATGATTCTTTAAATGCCTCATCAGTAATGAAAGCTAGTATCTCCGACACGATCCTATCATGTTCGGGACATAAAAGTATGGGATGGTCTTGTTCTAACCATACTTTCTTTTTTTTTTGCGAAATTATGGCATCAAAAATGTTTTCCATGCTTATTTTTGCAATAACAGAGTCAAAACGCCCTTGCATTAACAAGGTTGGACATTTTATCGCGGGTAACGATTGTTTCATTTCTTTAAGCATTTTTAACATTTTATTTCCAATATTAACAGGTATTTTTTCGTATCCAATCCATTTTCCCCCAGTTTCTTCCTTGAGTTTTTCAAATTCAACCCCATGATATTTCACTCTGAATAATTTGGCGAGCGGTATTAACTTTGGAAGGATTCCCTTGAGTGCGTATGGTGCACTTATCGTGAAAATTCCGTCAAAAGAATATTTAGAAGCAAAAATAAGAGTTAAAACTCCTCCCATTGAATGCCCTCCCATGTAAATCTTTTCGCACTTTTTTTGGAGCGCTTTTACTTCCTTTTCCAAATGATCGTACCAATCCTGAATTGAAGTGTTCTTTAAGTCTTCTGGAGAGGTTCCATAACCAGGAAGCAATGGAACGCTTATCGTGTATCCACCTTTATCATGTAAATCTTTCGCAAGAGGTTTTAAATCAGCACAAGTCCCCCCTCCTCCTCCATGGATCATTATTATACCTGTTTTCCTTCCTTCATAATAGAAAGGTCCTGCACCCTCCATGATCTCTCCATTTGACATTAAAGATTATCCTCATTTACTTAATTTTTCATAACATGGAACGCATAATTTTTTATTTTCAAATTCCATTAGTCGCGTGCTCATGGTAAGCTCCCCACAGTTATCGCATGCAAGAGATTGGTGTATTTCTGCTTCATTTGGTGGTTTAAAGGATATCTTCTCAATTTTAAATATATCCTCAGGATGAGCTTTCAATAATTTCTCGAGCCGCTCTTCTCTCGACATATCTCTATCTCCAAAGGATAAAGCCTTTATGGAAAGTTTTACTGCCTTCTTATTTGTCCTATTGTAAAAAGAATAGTTGTTCTTTCCGTGATCTAAGTACTTTAAATTGCCTTTTCCAAATGTCGTTCCTAGAAGGGCCTGGATCGCGTCAACGCTACAATTATCGTTTTCCACGACGGCTACTAGTTCCTCATCGATAGAAAAATCGTTTCCATTTTCAAGAATATATTTGGATATTAATACTCCAATGGCCAAGCCAGGACACGAATGACCGTGGAATTTTACTGCTTTTTCCATTAATTCTTTTACTTCCATTTGTACTCTCTCACTAATAATGCTTCAATATGATAGTATTCCATATTTTATATAATGAATGTGTATATGTATTATTGAGATGAAATTTTTAACAGATTCGATGTTCGGAAAATTGACTAGATTTCTACGAATCTTCGGTCACGATACTGTTTATGCTGAAGAAATAATGGTGTCTGCTCCAGATTCTGAATTATTAAAATACGCTCTAGAAAATGACCGCATAATTCTTACCAGGGACAAGCCATTTTCTAAAATCGCAAAACTGAACAGCATATATTTAGAAGATATAGATGCTTATGAAAATTTATTGCGGCTTCAAAAAGAAATAAACTTGACCTTAAATTTTTCAATTAAAAACGCCAGGTGTTCAACCTGTAATTCAACCTTGAATAAAGTTGAAGATAAAGAATCAATAAAAGATCAGATCATGGAAGAGACTTTCAATAGCTTTCAAGATTTTTATAAGTGTTCGAATCCCAAATGCAACAAAATATATTGGAGAGGGTCTCATATTGAGAAAATTATTAATAAACTAAAGAAAAAGGCGCTATCTTAGCGAGCTATGTTATTTCCCAAAATGTAAAGCCTTGATTTCGTTAAATGTGTGCTTGGTTTGAGCCGCAAGTTCCGTTGCACCACCCTTTTCGTACATTGAAAATGCTTGACTCAATAATTCCAGTGTTTTCTTGTATTCCTTGTTCTTGTAATGATTCTCGCTAAGCTCTACGAGATAATCTCCTTTCTTCTTATAGAACTCGATGAATTGGTCAGAAGTGTCAATCTTTCTGCTCATTTTATCTATCTGCTCATTTTTTTTATAATTATCCTATATTATTAATAAGAGACTCAATTGTTATAAAACTATCTCAATAGAAAAAAAAATTAGAAATCATCTTCAATTCCCAAATGCTTTCGATAACTCGAAACAATTTTCACAAACTCTTCTAAATATAATTCTGGCTTCATGGTTTTTCCACATTTTATGCACTTAAAGTTCAACATTCCTTCAACGCTCACTAGTGTTCCGGGATCGCAATAAACGCATTGTTTTAAAGTGTACTTTTCAGCTAATCTGAGAACTTTTTCGTCAAATTCATCCTTATCCATCGTCAATCAACCCAATAGTTCCAAGTTTTTATTTCAATACCGAGGGAATTATCCCTTCAATTAAGAGCTGGTCTAATAATACCACTGCGCACATCGCCTCAACTACTACAATGGCTCTTGGAACGATGCAAGGATCGTGTCTTCCAGTAAATTCAACTTCAACATTCTCCATTTTCTTAATATTTACAGTTTTCTGGGATTTACCAATGGTTGGAGTTGGTTTGATAGCAACCTTAAACTCGATAGGCATGCCCGTCGAGATTCCCCCAATTATTCCCCCTGAATCATTTTTTGCAGTTTGGATTTTTCCATTCTTCACAATCCATGGGTCGTTATGCTCGGAACCCCTCATTCCTGCCGCTTTAAATCCCGCTCCAAATTCAACCCCTCTTACTGCCGGAATTGAAAAGATGCCCTCACTTAACTTCGATTCAATACTATTAAATACTGGCCCTCCAATCCCTTCAGGAAAATTATTCACGACGCATTTTATGGTGCCTCCTATCGAGTCCTTTTGATCCTTGACTTTCTCAATTAATTCTTCCATTTTTTTTGCTATGGTGCTATTAATTGCTCTAACTGGAGACTTTTCTCTTAAAGTGAGGTATTTATCAATGTCATGTATATGATAGTTTTCATCATCGATGACGGCTCCTATGCTTCTTGTGTACGCGAATATCTCTATATCATGCTTCTTTAAAACGAGTTTAGCGATTGCTCCTGCCATGACGAAGCCTGCCGTTATTCTTCCAGAAAAGCGACCTGAACCCCTATAATCCGCAAAACCCCCATATTTTTTCAACGCCGAATAGTCCACTTGGGAGGGTCTTAGGAGATTCTTAAATTTCTCGTATTTTGACGAATCTACATCTTTATTTTCAATAACTAAAGCAATAGGCGCTCCAGTTGTTTTATTATTAAACAAACCTGAAAGAATTTTTGCATGATCGGGTTCTCTTCTGGAAGTTGTTGCATTTGATTGTCCTGGTCGTCTTTTTTCCAATTCAGATTGAATAAATTCCATATTTATCTCTAAACCCGCAGGAATCCCGTCAATTACAATGCCCACCACTTCTCCGTGGCTTTCACCAAATGAGGTTATCTTGAACTTATTTCCTAAAGTATTATCTCCCAAGGATTAACACCTTTTCTTAAAAATATAATTAGTTCTTATTTTATTAATTATTTAATACTAGAAGTAATAATAACTTTAACGAATAATTTATCCAATGAACTTAAAAATTAATCCTTCTCCGTGTCTTAATGGAGAAATAACTGCCCCTGGATCTAAAAGTTATTCCCATCGCGTTTTCATCGCAGCTAGTCTTGCTGACGGAGTTTCAGTGATCAAAAATGCATTAACAACAGGAGATGTTGAAGTCACTATAAATATTTTAAGAGATTTAGGCGTAAAAATAATTGAAGCTTCCGGAAATAGGATTATTGTTGGAAAAGGCAATGATTTTTTTAACTTTAGTGATAAAATCCTCGATTGTAAGAACTCAGGAACATCTGTAAGAATCTTTTCTGCTTTAGCTCTTTTAATTGAGGGAGGATTATCTTTTACGGGTGAATTTTTAAAGCGGAATCGTCCTATCTTGCCCTTGCTAGAAGCCTTAGAAGCTTTAGGTGCAGAATACAAATTAACAGAAGATTTTTTGTACGTTCGACGAGCTAAAACCACCTGTAACACTATAAACCTTCGAGGAGATATAACTTCGCAGTTCATCACGGCCTTACTAATGACATGCCCAAAAATAAAGTGTGAAACAAAGGATTTCATCACAGTTGAGATTACGACTCCTTTAATATCTTATCCCTATATTCAAATCACGCTTGATGTGTTAAAATCATTTTCAATTAAAGTTCAAGAAGCATTAAACGACAAGAAAATTGGAAAGTACGCCATACTTAACAATCAGAAATTCAGGCCTCAAGTGTACCAAATTCCGGGTGATTTTTCGTCAGCTGCCTTCATAATAGCTGCCACGGTCTTATCTAAAGATGATTCCACCGTCGTCATTAACAACTTGAATTTTGAAAATCCTCAAGGAGATAAAAGAATCGTTGACATTCTTCTTGAGATGGGAGCGAACATTAAAGTAAACCAAGAAACAAATCAGGTTATCGTGAAAGGCAATCTATCTAGATATCCCCTGAAAGGTATTGATATTGATTGCCATGATATTCCTGATTTATTTCCAATATTGGCAGTTATCGGAGCCTTCACTGAAAAAACGACGCTCTACAATGCTAAAAGATTAAGACTCAAAGAAAGCGACCGAATCTCTGTAATGGCCCGAGAATTAACGAAAATGGGCGTTAAAATAGAAGAAAAGCAAGACAAAATGACTATTTATGGGTGTGAGGATATAAAAGGTTCAGAAATCGATCACGAAAACGATCATAGGATAGCCATGGCGTGCTGTATTGCGGCTTTAAACGGAAATTCGAATTCTCTGATCAATAACATGGATATTGTTAAAGATTCATATCCTAGTTTTATTGATGACCTTTTAAAATTAGGTGCCGGGATTGAATAATTTTTCGAAATTACATTTAAATAACTTCACCTCAAATCTTATATATATTCAATTTATTTCTAAATAATTTTTAAAAAATGTGATAAAAATGGAACAAAAAGATGTAAGTGTTAAGCGCTTTCCAAAAAGGATAATCGCGTCGTTTCAACTGGGAAATTTAGTAGGATTGATGATGAGTCAGATGTACTCCCAGCAATTGGAATACTATTATAGCAGTGTTGTTAATTTAAATTATTCTATGCTTGTAATAGCAATATTTATCTATACGGCATTCAACATGTTCAACGACCCTCTTTTAGGATATCTTTGCGATAGATCAACAAGATTTACAAGCAAATGGGGTAAGAGATTTCCTTTTATAATGATGGGTGCGATTCCATACGCTTTTATGGTGATATTTCTCTTCTCGTCTCCATTAGCCTCTCAAGCTGGTGATCTCGCCGTATTTTTTTGGTTATTGATATTTTATTGCCTTACAGACATGGTATTTTCGCTGTACGATATCAATAGGGTTGCTCTTTTTCCAGATAAATTTCGCCACAATGATGATAGAAGAATAGGTGGTACTATTACAGCCATTCTCGAAACCATTGGAATTTTGCTTGGAGTCATCATACCTGCATTAATAATTGAGGACCGAACAGATACTAGCCAATGGACACTAACGGTAACGATCGTTGCCATATTTAGTTTTATTATCTTTCTCATGATGATTCCTGGTGTAAGAGAAGATCAAGGCATGAGAGATCGACGCTCAGAAATTGATAAAGCGAGAGAAATCGATCCATTCTTTAAAGGAATGAGAATTGCTTTCAAAGATAGAAATTTTCTAGCTTTCACCGTGTTATATACAGCATATACAACCGCGATGGGAATTGTAATGCTGTCTATACCCCACTTTGTAGAAGATATTCTTTTAATGGGTAAATCCTCTGAATTAGTACTTGTATTTTATATCGTATTCGTAATTGTAGCAGCGCCAATTTGGTATAAACTTTCTTATAAAATTGGCGTAAAAAAAGTTGCTACAATAGGAGCATTGATCTTAGCTAGTGGAGGTATCCCTCTTGCTTTCGTTCCTCGTGGCCCTGAGGGATTAGGATTGACAATAATTATCATGATTGCGGCTGGTTTTGTTGATGGTGCAATTATTAGCATGAATATGCCAATTTTTTCTGCTATGATTGATAAAGCAACAATAAAATCGGGTAAACGTCGAGAGGGTTTATATATGGGAACATTTACTTTCATCTCTCGTGTCGGAATTTTTATAAGGTTCTTTTGCGCCTGGTTAATTGTGGTTACTACAGGATATACTGCTGGAACAACGGATCCTCTTGCACTTTTAGGGCTTAGATTCCAAATATCCGTGTTTCCTCTCGTCATAATGACACTTGGAGCCCTTGTGTTTTGGAAATTGTATAATATCACGCCAGAAGAAGTGGTGGCGAATACAGAAAAATTAAAAGAATTAAAACTATAATTATATGGACTTGGAGCTTTAGCTCTATATCTTTTTATTATTTCTTTTTTAAATGAACATAAATCAATGATATGTTTATATAGGATAAAATTGATTGTAAAATAATTTCTTTTTACATAATTAATTTAATAAAAACTTGATTTTTATGAAGGCCTTAAAGAAAAAAATCTCAAAAATAACTATAATATGCTTTATTGCTTTAATAATTGGCGGTTTTAGCTTAGCTCTTATTCCTAACCATGCCTCTGGACAATCAACGGATAAACAGAACATTTTAGTAATAAGTAAAGGAAGTGACACTCTTTTTCGGCAAAGCCTAGGTGTTGATACTCAAAATTTCAACATTTCGGTAATTTCAGAATCAGATCCCCTAACTTTATCGGGAATTGATGCCATAATAATATTCGATGCAATATTAACTCCCTCGAAAATGGGCGTCATTGAGAGTTTCGTCGATAACGGCGGAGCAGTATTGATTTTTATGGGACAGAAGTTACACAATAATGCTACTTTATTAGAGAATTTAACACTCGTAACTGGAGTTACTTTTCAACAGAACAAAGAATCAATGCTATTTGTAGTAAAAAATTATTCCTATGCTTTAACTACATATATGGATTGGAATTCTGCACCTGACATGAAAATGAAAAACATGTCCATCATCAACCCTTCAGATCTTAACACTCAAGTCAAGAGAATCGTGGACGTGTATCCTGTTTCGAAGAATCTCGAAATAGCTACTTATAGCAAACCATTAATAATGGAAATGGCTAAAGGTAGTGGAGAAATAATTCTTTTCACGGGATGGTTAGAAACAAACGCTAATCTTGATTTTAAGGTTTGGCCATACTTTAATTACTTATTATACACCATGCTCTTTGAAAGTTTAGGATTACCCTATCAAACTTATGCTGTGTGGCCATTTTCACCTGTTCCACATTTACTAGAACAAGTAATTCTTTTAATCGTAATAATTTGCTTGGCAACATTGGCTATCACTGGATTTGTGGTAGTAAAAAAGAGATCTGCTAGAAGGATGGATCAAGCAGTAATTGATACCTTGAAAAAACAAGCAGAAGAAGAAGAGCAAAAAAGAATCGAAGAAGCTAAAGAACTTGAGAAAAAACTAGAGGAAGGAGTTGATTTAAGCGATGATTGGGAAGTCATTGGAATACATAGACAGTTAGGTGGATTTTTAAAAACATTATTCCTCAGTCTGTTTTTAGTAATCCCTCAGTTATTAATTTCTAATTTTGTCATGCCCCAAATTTTACAACCGTTTCCACAAGCGGCAGGTTGGTATTATTACGCATACAACACGTTCCAAATAGCTTGGTTATTGTTTGATTTCGGGACGTCTTACGCGTTGGCTAAATATTTCTCGCAATATAGGGTCAAAAATCCAGAAAAAGCGATACACTACATTCAAATTTTCGTGTGGTGGCAGTTGTTTACAGGATTAGCTCAAATTACCATGTTTGCCTTATTAGGATCTTTTATCTTCCCTCTTACTAGTCTTGCACACATGAGTTGGGTATTTATCTCTTTTTCATTGGTTCAATATCCTGGATTTTTCCTCGTTTTTATGTATTCTTTCCAAGGAATGCAAAAAGCGGACTACCAACTCATTTTATATGTGATGTGGGAGGTAGTCTGGCTAATAGTAGGTCAGTTGATCTTTTGTCCACTAGGAAGAATATGGGGTGCTGCAAATCCCATATTTGGAGAAGCTCTCGGTGCGGGAATAGGGTATTCAATCGCTCGTTATTTTGATTACTGGATGACTTTCTTATTTTCAATCAGGTTATTTAAAAAACGGGGTTTTTCGCCAAAAACTTGCTTTAGGATCGATTTCAACAGAGAAGAATTCAAGGAAACCATGAAATTCGGCTCTCGAATAGCGTTTGGAGAGAGTTTTGTTCAGATCACATATTTCATACAGTTAATATTTACCAGCGCTTATATCGCTAATTACTCAAACGAATTAGGGTATTTTAGCTTAGCAATGAATATTGGTATGATAATCCAAATTGTAACACTTTGGGGCCAATCCCTTTTAGGAGCATATAGTGAATCTAGAGCGCATGATAAAAAAAAACTGACTAAGTTATACATTTACCAATCGTTTCGGTGGGGGAACTACTTTGCCTTCTTTTTAATATCTGTACTTTTTGCAACAGGGGGAAAATTTCTGATTGGCGCTGCAGGTGAGGATTATGGCGGTCCTGCTGTAAGATTTCTGCCATTTATTCTGATATTTCACGCATTCGGGATCTATTCTTGGCTTGTTGATGCGATCCTTTTGGGAACAGGGAAAACTCACTTTGCTGCTCTCGTATGGATTATCGAACAAACATTAAGAGCACTTTTAATGATCGTGTTAATAATATGGCTAAAAGATATGACCGCTGTTTTACTAGCTTATATTCCTGCCGTTTTGACTAAAGATATCGTGGCATGGATCATCGTGCGCTACAAAATTACAGACTATAAAATACACCCCTTTACTACCTTTGTCACGCCTATTTTAGCAGCGGTAATCAATTATGGCGTTTTATATTTCTTCGGTGAGCTCATTTGGATGATTGACATGGGGGATAAACTCATAAATACAGCACTCTTATTCATCATTGGAATCTTCCTCTTCATGTATCTCTACGCATTCTTAGACGGATTACTTGGAGGTTACGATAAAAATACCTTGAAGGAATTCGAAAAAGCTGCGAGCATGGTTGAGGGTCGTTTAGGAGCGCTTCCTAAAACTCTGTATAAAGTAGCTAAAGCGGGTGCTAAATACAGTCCCTTTCATAACAAGTTCAAGATTGATATATACGAAGAAGCAATGAAAGAAGCTTACGATTTAACGCTAGAGAAAAAGATTTTAAAAATTTAACTTTCTTTTTTTTTTATTTACCTAAACGACTTTTGTCGTCGCGCTCGTGCTTTCTTCCCGCCAAACTTTTTTGGTTCTGTCCTTCTCGAATCTCCTGATAAAAGGGAGTTATCATATTCTCTAAAAACACGTTCAAGAGTCTTAGTACCGATTAATTGATTTAGCGCTTTAGCTATAGCCATTCGAACGGCTTCGGTTTGACCCTTCCTGCCACCCCCTTTAACCTTCACGCTAATATCGCATTTCTCCATCTTGGGATTGTTAATTATTTCCAATACTTCTTGTATTCTCTGTCTTGCAAGTTCCGGCTCGTATACTTGTAAGGGAATGTTATTGATCTTGATCAATCCTTTTGCCGGATAATGGAGCACTGCTCTCGCAATTGCTGTCTTCCTTTTTCCAGATGATTGAATTACTTTTACTTTTGTTGACATTCTCATTGAACCTCTAATACTGGTTTATTCCATCCAATTCGAGTACATAAATTGTCTAAAGTTATGTACTTGTTATAGTACGAAAGACGCTTTTTATCTGCGAATGGCACTTCGCTTGGGACCAATTTTTGATACCTATTCTTAAATCGCTCGGGAATGTCCGAGATATAGATGTGAACTAATCTTAAAGCTTCCTTACCCCTAAGTTTCTTTCTAGGCAACATTTTTTTAACCACGTTCCTCATGAAGGTGTCAGGTCTTCGAGGCCAGAAAGGACCTCTACGCGGATTAGTAGCAGTGCTAATGTTTAACTTGGCTAGGTATTTCTCGTGAATGTCTCGCTGATTGCCACTAATTATGGCGTCCTTGGCATTTATTATGACAATTCTTTCCCCTAATAATGCTCTTTTTGCTACTTGACTGCAGAACCGTCCCAATATCTTGTCAGTTGCGTCTAATAGTTGATATTCGATCATGAGTATATCACGGTTATTTTTAATTAGTAAAATATTTTTATGTTCTTTCCTGTTGGATTTTGCTCTAACAATTCTTCTATAGAGAGTAATTTACTTCCGGAAGCTTCGATTTTTTTCCTCGCAGATTGTGAACAATCCAGACACGAGATCGTGAGCTCGTGAGTTAATTCGCCAATTCCTAACACTTTCCCTGGTACAACAATGACCTCGTTCTTCTTTGTTTTGTTGTTGATTCGGTATAGATTTGCTTCAATTCTTTGTTGTCTTGCTCCAGATAATTTTTTACTTACTTTTCTCCAAATCTTTCTCTTCGTTTTCCACAAATCTCTTATTAACTTCCGCTGATAATGGTTGCTAGGTCCTGTGATCTTGTGGCTCATTATAATTACTCTTTTTATGTTGTGCTTGATGAAGTAAATTCGTTATATTTTAATAATTTTTTGATTTAGACGCAATTTAAACGCTGAGATCTATGTCTAACTCTTCTAACGAGCCTTGTAATTCTATTATTTTTTCATTGAATATTTCAAAAGTTTTCTTAATGATTGTTTCAAATGACAACGCTCCATCGCTTTCAATGCTGAAGATGTATTTATTCTCTTCGCGATCCGCTTGAATTGCGTTTTCAGGACAGTTTAGTTCACACGCATTACACAGATCGCAAGTTTCTTGATAATCTTTTTTTAACTTGGGTGTTTTATTGCTCGAGAAATCAAATAAATCTTTTGGGCACATCCTTGAGACGATGCATTTGTCTGGGCAAGCTGCACATTTAGAATCGTCTAAATCTATCTTTGGATAAAATTGATAATGAACATTCGAGACTGCTTGCCATTTTGCGTGTTCTTTTGCGGTTCCTAAAATGGCGTAAGCTTCTATAATTACCTTATCGTCTTTATCGATCTTTACTATAGGTATGCGAGGATTAACTGGAACAATAGCAGGATCGTTCGATTTTAAATCTCCCGAGTAAATCTCTAAAGGATTATTTGTAGTATTTGTAATTTCACATGTAAGGCTTACTTGACATAGTGGACATCCAAAACCAGAGCACTCACAATCTTGTGGTAGTTTATATATTTCGAGATCGGTTTTTAACGGAATTAATCCCAGTCTATGCGAAATTATCTCGTCATACAAAGGCGAATCGTTTTTCAAAATTATCACTTCGTCTATTGCCATGACGGGAATTTCTGTTAGTATGATTCGACGAATTGCGTTAGCCATTTCAATGGAAATTCCTTCTATAACGAACACTAAGTTATGTTCGTCTTTTTTAAGAACTTCAAGGTTAAGTGTCATGATATTCAATCAATTATTAAATTTTTAATAGAATGTGAATGATACCTAAAATGTGCCCTAAAACTTAAGTTTTTCTGTTTTAAATCAAAAAAATGGAAGGATAAAAATTAATAAAATTTCAGATATTCATAAGCCTTATTTGGGGTATTAAAACAATACTTTACTTCTTGAAAATTTTTTCGAAATTCGGCCACTTCTTCTCTGACTTTCTTCGGATCCTTTTGATCAATTATTAATTTCTTGAAGAATTCAGCGATGTCCACCATTTCGCTTTTGCCCATTCCTAAACGAGTGATTTCAGAGGTTCCTAACCTTAAACCTCCGGGATTCATGTAATGTCTTCCTTCTCTTATGTCCCAAGGTAAGAGGTTCCTATTTATTATGATATTCGCATCCTCAAGCAAGCGTTCGATATCTCCTCCTAAACCAACAGTTTTCTCAAAGTCAACTATGTTAATAACGACCTGGTGGGATTTCGTAAATCCTAAGTGTTCACATAGGACATTAAATCCTCGCTCGTTTAATGCGGTTCCAAATGCCTGAGCGTTTTCGATTACTTTTTTATGATATTCTTTTCCAAATTCAAGCATTTCTGTCAGTGCAACAGCAAAACCCGCAACATTATGCAAGTGATGATTGCTAAACAACGATGGAAAGGCCGCATTTTTTAAATCATCGACTAGATCTTCCCTATCAGAAACTACTGCTCCTGTTTGTGGTCCTGGTAAGGTTTTATGGCAACTGAGGCTCATGGCGTCCGCCCCTTCTCTCAATGGATCCTGAAAATAGCCTGAACCAATCAAACCTGCAACGTGAGCGCTATCATAACCTACAGAGGCCCCTATCTCCTTAGCAACTTCGCTTAATTCCTTGACAGGATGAGGAAATAAAAAGACTGAACCACCAAACAAGATCATTTCTGGTTCAAATTCCCTTATTGCTTTTGCAGATTCATCCACGTCCAAATTCATATTTTCTTCGTCAAACGCAAGGTATTTTATCTCTAAACCTCTCACGGTTCCCGCAGTTCCGTAGATCCTTCGTCCAGAGGACGTTTCATAGGGGGCATGACTTATATGTCCTCCTTTGGGTATGGGCATTGCCATCATTTTACCATTATTCCGGGAAGTAAAAGCATTATACAAGACCAAGTTAGCCATGACTCCAGAAACAGGACGTACATCGGCAAAACAACAATTAAAATACTCCTTAGTAAGGTCAATACATATTTGCTCCACTTTATCTATGAACTTGCATCCTGCGTACACGCGCTGACCTACCCATCCTTCAGCATATCGGTGGGAAAAGTCGGAAACGATTGCTTCGTTCACAGCGGGGCTTGTAACGTTTTCTGAAGCAATTAAAGGTATTGCGTTGCTTATTTCATCGTGGTGTTCCATCAAAATTGAACGGATTTCTTCTAATTTTTTACTCAAGTGTGATCAAATCGTTTTTTTCTGAATTGATGATCACATAAACATGCAATAAAATTAAAATTTTTGTAAAATCTCACGAAATAAAATTACATTTTAGTGCGAGTGATGCTAACTGGTAAAGAAATAATGGCAATAATCAGAAATGGGGCATATTTGGCATTTTGGGTTTTTCTTGGCGCAGATATTGCTTCCAAAATCGAGTAAAGCCCAATAAAAATGCTTTGAATCGTCGTCTGGTAGTAGCATGTATAATTGCTCGTTGATAAGCTCGTTCCTCTTGGTATTAATGGGTATTTTAAACACTCTTTCAATAATTCTTTTTATGTTTACATCGTGAAAGAGCGTTCGATGGTTCAAGCCAAAGCAAGCATACGCATTACTCACGTACTCTGCAATTCCATTGATTTCTTTTAACACCATCGGATCTTCGGGTATTTTACCATTAAACTTCGAGATAATCATCTCGCTCAAGCTTTTCAAGATTTTTGAACGCTTGTTAGATAATCCTAAACTCTTGATATCTAATTGAAGGGACTTGATATTTGCATTATTTATTGCAGTAAAATCCTTATATTTTTTAAAAAAATCGTCATAAAGGTTATTCACATTACTTGCAATCGTTTTCTGGAGTAAGATTTCCGTGATTAAAATCTGGAAAAGACTTGTAGTTTTTCTCCATGGATATTCTCGCTTGTTTTCGTCGTACCATTCTAAAAGATTCTCTCGAACGACAGAATATTTCTTCTCTCCAGTCATTAGTGTATTAAGTCAAACGTATTATTTATTAACTCCCAAATTATACTTCTATATATAGACACATGAAGATCATTGATATTTTTTCTGGAGCTGGAGGCTTGTCTCTCGGGTTTAAACAAGCGAATTTTCAAATCGTTCTTTCTGTCGAGCTTGAGAAAGTGTATTGCGAAACGTATAAACACAATAATCAAGACTCCACTTGTTTGAACAAAGATATAACATTAATAAATTGCGAGGCGATTGCACATAAACACCTCAATAATAAAGAAATTGATGGAATTATTGGTGGACCCCCCTGTCAAGGATATTCTTCCGTTGGGAATCGAAATATCAATGATCCTCGTAATACAATGATTTTTTACTTCATAAAGTGGGTAGATTTCTTTCAACCTGAATTCTTTGTAATGGAAAACGTTCCGGGTATTTTATCAATGGATAATGGGGGAGTAGTAAAGAAGATAAAAAAAATGTATCAAGACATAAATTACTCTTGTCAAGTAGAAAAAATGCGCGCGCTAGATCATAGAGTCCCCCAAAAAAGAAAGCGCGTTTTCTTCATCGGATTCAAAGGCAATTCTAAAGTAATTAAACTTCATAAAGAAAATGGGAATAATTCTCATTTAGTGAAAGACGCGATTTCTGACATCTTAGATCTCCCTCCTTTCAGGAAAAAATGTCGGGATGAAATGACTTTAGATTACATATCTCCCCCGAAAACCAGCTATCAGAAGTATTTGAGGAAGAACTCAAGAAAATTGAGTAATCACTTTGCTCCAAATCATGGTAAGGTCGTGAGGGAACGAATATCGCACATTAAACCAGGTGAAAATCACGCTTCTTTACCCAAAGAATTTCAACTCAAGAGCGGATATCCAAACATATACGGACGGTTACACTTGGATAAACCTGCTGATACCATTACGGGGAATTGCGGGTGTATCAGTGCTCCAGGGCGTTTTATCCACCCAATTCAAGATAGAGCGATCTCAGTTCGCGAAGCTGCGAGGTTACAATCATTTCCAGACGATTACGTGTTTAAAGGAAGTTTGAATCAGAAATACAAACAAGTGGGAAACGCCGTCCCTCCCTTAATGGCTGTATCTCTCGCTAAATCAATTAAGGAAATGCTTTAAAACCTTTTTTTTAAATACTAAGTATTTTAGCCGCATTACCTCCTAGAATCATTGTTTTTTCCTCGTCAGAAAAGGCTGGAAAGCCCAATGATTTCATTGGTTCTGGAATTTTCAAGTTCTTTATTGCGTGAACCCATTCCTTTTGAGATATGTGAGGTACGAATAACGGCCAATCAGACCCAAAAAGTATTTTTTCCACTCCACACTTCATCTTAGCCTCAACGAGCGTTTGATAGAAAAAAAAGGGAGCGTTTTTATAGGCAACTTGTAATGAAGAAATGTCAAAGAACACGTTTTCGTTCTTTTTTGCGACAGAGATTGCTTCGTTGTGCCAAGGAACGCCGACATGAGCCATTATGATCTTGATCGTTGGAAAATCCACGGCAATGGTATCGATATGCGCGGGTCTATTATATTTCATGTACGTTCCTGGAGGACTCGAACCAGTATGGCATAAGATTGTCAAGCCCAACTCTTCGATGTGTTCGTAAAACGGATAAAATTCCGGATTATCGGGAAAAAATCCCGTTAGTGGCCATAATTTAACACCTTTTAGTCCCATCTTCACGCATCTTTCGAGTTCCTCGATGGCTCTATTACCCCTTCGAGGATCTATTCCCGCAAATCCAATAAACCTATCCGGGTGTTTTCTCACTATGTCTGCCACGTAGCTATTGTAGAGCTTGTACGTTTTTAGTTTAAAAAGAGTCCCATAATCTAATGCAAGCAATACCGCCTTGTCTATTCCCGCTTCGTCCATTTGCAGGAGTAACTTTTCGTGATTAATGTCAATTATGAGGGAAGGATCGCAATCAAATTCCTTCGCCAAATCAATATATTTCTCTTTCATTTCGGCAGACAGGAGCCTTTCTTCCCAAATATGACAATGAGCATCAATAATCAGCTTGACCAACCAATCGCAAGTAAAAAATAAAAATTACTATAGGTTTAGGTTTGGTTATTTATATAATTTTTCCACGATATTACGTACCAAAAAATTAATTATGGCATTCTATATTATTTCTCCTCGTTAGAGTCTTCGACATTTTTTTGCGTCTTCATTTGAGGAAATAAGATCACTTCTTTTATCGAGGTTTTATTTGTAAGAAGCATGACCAATCTATCGATTCCAATACCAATTCCTCCGGTTGGCGGCATTCCGTACCCTAAAGCGTTGATGTAATCGTAATCAATTACGTGAGCTTCGAGATCCCCTGACCGTCTCTTTTTATCTTGTGCTTCAAACCTTTCTTTTTGATCGATAGGATCGTTTAACTCAGAAAATCCATTTGCGATCTCGTACCCTCCTATGAACAATTCAAATCTTTCCGTGAAGCCTTCTTTTACCCTGTGTTTTTTTGCTAATGGTGATACTTCTATTGGAAAATCATAGATGAACGTGGGTTGGGAAATGTTCTTTTCTACTAAATTCTCAAAAAAGACAACTAAAAATTCGCCGTGCGTACTTGCCTTATCGTAATTTTCAAACCCCTTTTCTAATGAGATTTTCCTTAGCTCTTCAAGATCGTGTGTATAAATGTCAATTTCACCGTATTCCTTTACGGCGTCCTCCATGGTGATCTTTTTCCAGGGTTTCTTGAGATCAATCCTAGTATTATTAAATTCAATCTCGTTTTTCCCAAAAACTTCAAAAATTGTTTCAGATATCAAGTCTTCACAGAGGTTCATGATGTCGTTGTAATCTTTGTATGCCTCGTATAGCTCTAACATTGAAAATTCTGGATTATGAGTTGTATCGATATCTTCGTTTCTAAAATTTCGAGCTATTTCATAGACTTTTTCGAATCCCCCTACTATTAATCTTTTCAAGTATAATTCGGGAGCGATTCTCAAGTACAAATCTTGTTTTAAAAAATTGTGATGAGTCGTGAAAGGTTTAGCATTTGCTCCTCCGTATAAAGGTTGCAAAACAGGCGTTTCAAACTCCAAAAATCCTTGTCTATCTAAAGATCTCCTAATAAATGATACCACTTTGCTTCTGATTTTAAAAAGTTGCCTGATGTCCTCATTTACTTTCAAGTCGACATAACGTTGTTTGTATCGTTTCTCCACGTCTCTAAGGCCATGAAATTTTTCTGGTAAGGGACAAAGAGATTTGGATAAAATTTCGTAATCGTTTACCCACATGGTTATTTCACCCATTTTCGTCCTGAAAATATTTCCTTTTACTCCTATGACATCTCCCGTCTCAATGTATTCTTTAAAGTTCTTGAAATTACTCTTTCCAAGACTATCCTCTCTCAAGTATAGCTGAATACTCCCATTCTCGTCTTTTAAATCAACAAAAATGACTCGACCGTGTTGACGAATGTTGTAAATATAACCCGCGGTTATTTCTTCCTCCTCGGATTTATCGTGAGTAACGTCCTTATATTTTTCTTTAATTTCGTTGAGGACTACTTTTCGCTCGTATCTGTAAGGATAACAATTCACACCCATTTCGACGAGTTTTTTCATCTTGTTGACTTTAAACTCGTCAAATTTCAAGTTTTCAAAATTGCTCATTATAATCACAATAATTAACGATTTTAAAAGAAATTTTCTATTTTAGATCACAGATGATAATAGATATAGAATAGCGATTTAATTAGTATTTCTATTAATGATGCGATAAATAATTACTCGGATTTTTCAAAAATAAGGCGGGCCTCGTACAAATTCAATTTCTTTCCCGCTTTCTGTTTTTCCAGCGCTGTTGCGAGCTTTTCTTGTTTCATTTTTTCGAGCAATTCATTTTCACTCCTCTTTTTGTTGGTAAAGGTCATTTTTTTCGGTTTCTTAGAAGACCTTTGTCCCTTGTTAGAATGATTGTAAGGACGCTTGCCCTTTGGAATCTTCTTTCTTTGATTCATGAGTTCTAAAAATTGCTCGTGATAATCGTCAGCGGCCTGCTTATTTTTTATTAAATCTTCTTCCATTCTTTTCTTTTTATCCTTTAACTCGCTAACCTTATCGTAAAGTTCGAGCATTTTTGCGTGATTGTCCTGGGATTTATTTGACCATTTATTTAATTGTTCGTAGATCTTATTCAAATTGACTTTCACGAGTTCAATTTTTCGGTTAAGCTTAAGAAACTCGTCGTCTTGCCGTTCTTCCATGAATTTTTGCTTAGTTTCTGCCAACTCTCTGATCTGGTCGATTATCGCATTTTCTTCGGTAATATTCAATTTTTCTGTTTCGATGATTCTTTCCAAATTTTCAATTTTTCGATTAATTTGTTTTAAATCGACAAATCGTACTTTATTACCGTTAGCGTTTTTTAATTTTTGAGCCTTCTTCTTCTCTTCAATAAAGTTATCTAAAATGTTTTTATATTCAATCTTTTTATCTTTAAGCTTCTTGACCTTATCGTTCCAGTAATCGCGCTTTTTCTTATATACATCTTTTGCTGTCTTTAAAGACTCGTTGATTTTAACTTCTATTTCTTGTAGCTCGTTAATATAATTTTTAGTTTTCTTATTGAGTTCGTCCCTTTTTTCTCGTAATTCTTCAATTTGTTCTTGAAGTTCTCTAAAAGAAAGTGTAGGTTGTTTTTTTTGGGTCGTTTCCTTACTCATTGAAGATTCCTTAACAGATTTTTATGGAACGGAAATAATAAATTGATTATTTATTGTCTAATGTAATTTTGCATTAAATTTTAAAATTACGATTTTGTCTTATAATCACATACTTTTTCCTCATGGTAAAAATTTAAAGCGTTGATAAATCTTTTAGAAATAATGGAAAAAAACCAATAAATTAATGAAAAAATGCAATGAACGACAAACTTATTAAAGCAAACGACTTGATCTTTTTGGTCCTTGATAACAGAAGGAGATGGCTTGTTCAAGTAAAACCCGGCGAGAGTTTTCACACGCATAGGGGAATTATCGAGTTTGACGAGCTAATAGGCAAGCCTTTTGGAACAATAATCTTCTCAAAACCTTACGAAAATCAAGGTTATAAATTCTTCGTGCTCAAACCTTTACCTTCTGACTATGTCCTTCACATGAGTCGAAAGACACAAATAATTTACCCCGAAGACGCTGGATTAATCTTAATTTATTCTGGAATCGGTCCTGGAAGCGTTATAATAGAAGCTGGTGCCGGATCGGGGGCGTTAACTTGTATTTTAGGAAATTATGTGCGACCAAATGGACACGTGTATTCTTACGACGTGAGAGAAAAGTCTCTTAAGAGAGCGCAGAAAAATATTGAGAGGGCGAACCTGCAAGATGTCGTGACAATTCAACATGGTGATATAATAAGTGATACTTTAGAGCATTCTAATGTCGACTCCATTGTTTTAGACATGCCTCAACCGTGGATGGCAATCGAAAGGGTAAAAAATAACCTGAAACTCAGCGGAACTTTAGTATCGTTCTCTCCCACGATCGAGCAAGTAAAAAAAACCACGTTTGCCTTGAGAGATAACGATTTTTTTGAAGTATACACCCACGAATTAATAAGGAGAACTTTACAAGTGAAAGAGAACGCAACCCGCCCCGAGGTTCGAATGATTGGCCACACTGGATACGTCACGTTTGGTAGAAAAATCAAAAATCAAAAAAATCCTTACAGGCAAAGAAAACCAAAGAATGATGAATATGTTGATTTGGAGGGAATGCCCTTGCGAGGGTGATTAATGTTTTAGAGCTTAAAATCCCTTTAATTTTACGCCCGTTTGCATGTCCTTTTTCTTCTTGAAGCGCTCTGTCTTGAAAAAGTGCTTTTTCTTGTCCGGCAGGATGTTAATGTATTTCCTTATGATTTCTTCAACAAACTCTCTCGTTGCTTTATCTCGTGTGATATTGCGAGGTTCGTCAAAATAAGGTAGGATTTCTTTATTTTTTGCGTCGGCTGTCAACCCTAAATTTTTTAAGGGGATGTGAACTGAATGAAGGAAGTATCCCTTGCGTTGCTCTTCGTGCCCAATTATCTTCAAGATATTTGATACTTCTTTCTTTATCTTTATATCTAGAAGTTTTTTACCAGGACGCACGATTATCGAGGCATATTCAGGAATATCGTTTTTAGAATTATGGATTTTCTTATAGAATTCTTTTAATTGTTCACTCATTTCAATTCCATGTTCACATTTTGCGATACTATAGATTAAATAATTTAATATAAAATTTTAAATTTATTATTTCAAATCATAACCTTTATTGTAGAATAATAATGACCGTCATTTTTAAAAGATTTCAATTGAAAACAAAACCATATTGCGATGTAATCAACATCACGCAACAAGTTCAAAGCGCAATAACCGAAAGCAATGTCAAGAATGGAATCGTTAATGTCCATAATGCAGGATCTACTGGAGGTGTTTCGACCACGGAATACGAACCAGGTTTAGTTAAGCACGACATCGAAGATTTTCTTGAGAATATCATACCTTACGACAGGAACTATAAACATCATCGAACCTGGGGCGATCACAATGGTGCGGGACACCTTCGAAGCTTTCTTCTTAAAACATCTCAAACATTCCCGTTTAAAGATAAACGATTGCTATTAGGCAGCTGGGAACAGATTATCTTTTGTGAATTTGACGAAAAACCAAGAACCAGGGAAATAACTCTAACAATCATCGGAGAATAACAGTATAATCAAAAAAATTGAAAAAAAATTAATTTTTTTTAACAAATTTTGTAAGCTTGTTTATGATGATTTTATACGCTTCTCGACGCTTGATTTCCTCGAACTTTTCTCTTAACTCCTGCACTGCCAAATCGCATTCTTGTAATTGCTCGCTAAATGAAGGCAGGTTCTTTTTAAATTGTTCTATTTTTTTCAGATTTATTTGGTGATTTAAGTTTTCCAAAAACTCGTTTTTCAATTCTAACACATACATCCTCTCTTTTTTAAAAACATGGTGTTTAAAAAAAGATGATTCACATGCAATAATAAATAAAAGTGTTATGATCGTGTATTAGGTGTAATATGGTAATGATATTAGTAAAAAAATATAATTCATATTTTTTCTGTTTCACGAGAAAACCTAATATAAAAAGTTAAATATCATGAGTTTGCATTATGTATTCAAAGAAAAGTTTTATAATTTGTCTAAGCGATGTGAACTAAATTGGACGACTCAATTAAAATAATTATTTCAGGGCTTGATTACGCGGGTAAGACGAGTATTCTCACGGCTCTTGACAAAAAATTTGACTTTAGCAAGTATATTGCCGAATTGAAGCCCACCATTAAGGTTGAATATCATAAGACTAGTTTTCTTGGACTACAAGTGTATACATGGGATATGGGCGGTCAGGAAAAATATAGGGAGCTTTATAAAAACAATCAAGATGTCTACTTCGCAGACACGAACTTATTATTATATATCATAGATATTCTGGATGAGAATCGATTTGAGACATCGCTTGATTATTTGGATAATATATTAACATATTTTAAAGAAAACGACATGGACGTGCCATTAATCGTTTCCTTTCATAAATTCGATCCCGAAAAAAGAGGAGACGAAGTTATTAACGGTAGGATAAATAAACTAAGAGAATCTATTTTCGACAAATATCCAACCTTTAAAATCTTATTCCAACAAACTTCAATATTTGACATAATAAGCATCATTCAATTAATCTCGTACGCTCTTTCTGTTTTCGATGATAAGTTCTTTGATCTATCGCATCTTTTAGAATCATATCTCAAGACTTTAAACTGCTCTTCGCTCATTATTTTTGACGAGAACGGAATTATCATCAGCGAATTTTACGCTGACGAAATCGGACCGGATTCATACATCGTTCTGCTTGAATCGATCAAAGAACACCTATATTTACTTAAAAGGATGCAGGAAGAAAGATACGAATCAAATTATAATTTCACATCTATAGAAAACAGCTTGTTGAGTTATCTCCATAAAATAGAAATTGGTGGAGAATCCTTTTACATTTCCGTGTTAATTGAAGAATCTGAGAAAGAATCGTTGTTACATAAGTTTTCTGACTTTATTATCGATGTTTCGAAAATAATGAATACTCTCATGTAGCTCATTCGATGTTAAGAATCTTCCTTGCTTTATCTACGAGTTTTTCCTTTTTCTCTTCATGAGCCTCAATGAAAGACACTACTTTCTCTACCGCGTTTTTCTTGCATTCTCCACATAATAATTCGCCTTTCACGCATTGTTCAAAATTTTCAGCTAATTTTTCGTCGTCGTCTTCAAAATGATACATCAATATCTTGTATATCATGCATTTTTGAGGCTCTCCTCCAAGTTCTTGTTGTTCCTTTTTGTTTCTCCTACCACCAGTAAGCGCACCTCTCACTTTTTTCGTAATTGATTCTATAGGCTCATTAAAAGTAAAATAACTATTAGGATTTCGTTTCGACATCTTATCTGTCCCATCCAATCCTGGTAATAACCTGTGATAGGTTGCTCCAGGTAAGAAAAAGGCGGGTTCAACAATTTTTTTACCCTCCATTTTTTCCTTATAATACCGTCTGGTAAGATCTCTTGTCAAACGAATGTGCGGGTCTTGATCAATGCCCACGGGTACAACAGTTGGTTGGGGGCCATCCATTAATTGAGGTAATACGATATCTCCAACTTGAATTAATGCAGCCAAGTAAAGACCGAATGGTTTTTCACCATATATTGCGTTTACCATGTTTTGCGTGAGTAAGCGCCCTACTTTAAAGCACACGTTTTTTACGATTGGTTCTTTGGATTGTCTCCATATGTAAGATTTTTTTGGATCCAAACCCAAGGCAAGTATATCAGCAAGGTTATCAACCGCAGATTCTTCTGCTTCCTCGTATGGAATGCCATTATCTTCCCAGCTTTCGATGTCTGCGATGCAGTAATACGCTTTAGCTCCCATTTTTTGAAATTCTACGATCTCCAATGCCGTGGTTAGTGTTCCCAAGTGAAATGGGCCAGAAGGTTTTATCCCGCTCATTACTGCCCAGTGTTTGTCGCTTTCAATTGCTTTAATTATATCGTCTAAGGAACGATGTCCAAAAATAATCTTGCGTCTGAAAAATCTATTGCTTATGAATTTTTGCCTTACTGATTCTGATACTACCTCGATTCCGAATTCTTTTATGATTCTATCGATGTCATCATCATCAATATTATCTGAGCTCCAAGGATCCATATTAACATACTCTTTTTTGTAAAAATATATTTTGTAGTGTTTGATTATAATTAATATAACTACAAAATAAAACATGTG
>Ga0180432_10001178_pt1 | contig 41905 bp, 55 predicted proteins | sample SS_ome_10_FD_132414 | JGI IMG/M metagenome (GOLD analysis project Ga0180432, IMG submission 132414) | Hypersaline lake sediment archaeal communities from the Salton Sea, California, USA - SS_1_MS_2 metaG | ecosystem: Environmental > Aquatic > Non-marine Saline and Alkaline > Hypersaline >... | reverse complement strand
GTTTGGGACAATAGACAATGAAAAAGTGGCAGAACTTACAGATGTGCCTATAGATCTTCTTGAAAAATTAATGAAACATCCTATGACAACAAAAATAAGCGCAAAAAAAGCAATTAGCTTGGCAAATAAATTATCAATCCCTCTGCATCCCACATATACTTATTATTGGTCTACAATACACCTCAAAGAATTAGCAGAATTAATATCTTGGCTAAAGAATTTTAGAGTCACAAAAAATAAAGACAATGAAATAGAGAAAATAATACTTCCTTTTGTCGCAGAACCAAAAAGAGCACTAGAGTTATTAGGTGTGCCACATGAAATAACCAATAAAGAGTTTGTTTTAATTCTTCGCGATCATGCACTTGCAATAATGCAGACATTATCTTTAGAGGATAAAGAGCCTGAAGAGTATCAAAAGATATTAGATGAAAATAAAGATAAACCAATCCTTGAAATAATAAATAAGATATCAAAAATAAAAATAAGAGACAAAGCAGGAATATTTATTGGGGCAAGAATGGGCAGACCGGAAAAAGCAAAAATGCGAAAACTTAAAGGCAGCCCGCATGCACTTTTCCCAGTCGGTAAACAGGGCGGAAGATTCAGATGCTTTCAGAGCGCATTGCAGGAAGGCAAAATAAATTCAGACTTTCCTGTATTTTATTGTACTGGCTGTAAAAAAGAGACTGTGAGCACGCGATGTGAAAGCTGCGGCAAGAAAACAAAAAGACAATACTTCTGCAAAGAGTGTCAAAAATGGATGTATGAATCCACTTGCGAAGTGCATGGGGAAACTGTAGGATACAAAAGAAAAGACATCGACATAAAAACGCATTTTAATTTCTGTTTGAACAAATTAGGGATGAGTACATATCCAGATTTAATAAAAGGAGTAAAGGGAACAAGCAATAAAGACCACACTCCAGAATATCTTGCAAAAGGAATACTGCGCGCCAAAAATGAAATATACGTTAATAAAGACGGCACAATACGATATGACATGACTCAATTACCAATAACACATTTCAAGCCGCTAGAGATTGGGACTGCTGTTGCAAAATTAAAGGAATTGGGGTATGATAAAGACATACATGGCAAAGAATTGGTGGATGACAATCAAGTGCTTGAAATAAAACCACAAGACATAATTCTTCCTGCATGTGCTGAATCTCCTGATGAGGGGGCAGATGCTGTATTATGCAGAACGGCAAAATTTGTAGACGATTTATTGATAACAATTTATGGCCTGCCTCCATTCTATAAAATAAAGACACAGCAAGATCTTGCCGGCCAATTAGTTGTGGCACTTGCGCCGCACACATCTGCAGGAATGGTGGCACGAATAATAGGATTTTCTAAAACACAAGGATTTTTTGCACATCCGTACATGCACGCAGCAACAAGAAGAGATTGTGATGGAGACGAGGCTTGTGTTTCATTATTATTAGACGTTTTTCTTAATTTTTCAAAAAAGTTTCTGCCATCCAATAGAGGCTCTACCATGGATGCTCCGTTAGTATTGACATCTGTTTTGCTGCCAAGTGAAGTAGACGACATGGTGCTGCAGTTAGACATACCCTGGAAATACTCTTTAGAGTTCTATGAAGCTGCATTGGAGTATAAAATGCCTTGGGACATAAAAGTAAAGATAATCAATAATGTGCTGCATAAAGAAACACAATATGAAGGAATGGGATTTACGCACGATTTTGACAGCATGAACAACACAGTACGATGTTCTGCGTATAAAACGCTTCCATCTATGCGAGAAAAACTAGACGGGCAGATGGATTTAGCAGAAAAAATAAGAGCAGTAGATCAATCAGATGTGGCCAGATTAGTTATAGAGAAACATTTTCTTAAAGACACAAAAGGAAATCTGAGAAAATTCTCTATGCAGTCATTTAGGTGCGTGGCATGCAATCAAATCTACAGAAGACCTCCACTCGTCGGGAAGTGCACAAAATGCAGCGGTAAAATAATATTCACAATATCAGAAGGAAGCATAATCAAATATTTAGAACCTACGATTGAACTGGCTAAAAAATATGCAGTCTCACCATATCTAAGCCAGACAATAGAATTGCTTCAGAAGAGAATAGATGATGTGTTTGGAAAAGAGAAAGAAAAACAATTAGGACTTGTTGATTGGTGTTAATCCTCTTGTTCAATAACTGCTTGTGCATGTGGAATGCCTGCAATCTTTATGATATGATCTTTTTCAATAATGCCTTCGTCCATACCTAACTTAACTGCATTTTCGCCGACAAGATTTATCATATATGCGTTTCTTATCAAATCGCCTGCTGCTTTTTCGTCTAATTCCTCTCCCGCATAAAAATCAGAAGTCAAATCGAGTTGAAGTTCACCTTCTTCAAATTTCTTGCCGATTAAATCAGTATCACATACTGCGACAAGTGTTTTCCCATTTCTTTTATGAACTTTAACAATCATGTTAAATCTTGCTCTTAACTGGTTTTTTTGCGCCGCAAGCTGCGCACTTTACAAACATAAAATCTCCTTCTCTGTAAAATTCAGTATCTGGCTTGCCGCATTCTTGGCAAAGCACAAACTCATAAGCGTATTGTCTTATTTTTTCATTAATACGTGAAGCAGGAACCTTAGAACCAATAACCAATAAATTACCTCTTAATTCACCAGGAGTAGCAAGCTCACGCAAAATATATTTTAACAAATGTTCAATAGGCCTACGTAAAACTTGAGCAATCTGCTTGAAATTACTTATGATTGTCTTGTTACCTTCAATATGTCCCTTGGCTTTAGGGATCTCAAAACGCTCTTTTTCAAAAACAGACTCTGGCAGATTCTCCCGTCCTCGCTTAAGCATTGCTTCATAATCCATAGAGAATAAAATTGAGTAATCCTTTATAAAAGTAATGTTTTAAAAAAAACAAAAATAAAAACAAAAAGTATATAAACAGAATTATTCAATGTTCATAAATAATGGTGCTAGAATCAGTATTTAACCCATTTACAGCAGCAAAGCGTCCATGGGAGCTTCTACTTGCAGGAATAATCTATGGCACAGCTGCGCTGTTCTTAAGTATTTGGATATTTGAAGAATACGCAAGCCTTGTGATGGTGTTCTTTGCGGTCATGGCCTGCTTACCTTTATTTTACAAAACACTAAAAGCAGAAGAAGCAAAAGACTTGATAATAAATTCAGAATCAAAATTGCTCAAAGAACATGGTAAAGCAATAATGCTGCTTGTATTGCTGTTTTTAGGATTAACAATTGCTTTTTCATTCTGGTATGTTGCGCTGCCAGTAGAGACATCTAATAGTGTATTCAAGATACAGACGCAAACAATCGCATCACTAAATCAACAAGTTACTGGATCAATAGCAAAATTCAATCTTCTTAATAGAATATTCTTAAATAATATCAAAGTATTAATTTTCTGTATATTGTTTTCTTTTATTTATGGTTCTGGAGCCATATTCATATTAACCTGGAATGCATCAGTCATTGGGGCTGCGGCAGGGAACTTCATAAGAACACATCTTGCCCAATATGCCGGGGCGATAGGCTTTGCCAAAGTGTCGTCCTATTTTTATGCATCGTCGCTGAGTGTATTGAGGTATTCGTTGCACGGGGTTCCAGAGATACTTGCGTATTTTGTTGCAGGACTAGCCGGAGGCATACTGTCTGTAGCTATAATCAAAAAAGATTTTGGGACAAAGCGATTTGAGAGAATATTACTTGATTCTTCTGACTTGATATTAATTGCTGTGTTCATATTGTTTGTTGCAGCATTGCTAGAAGTGTTTATAACGCCTATATTCTTTTAGTTTTGAAATTTAATTAATGCGAGAAAATGTTTACTCTAATAATTTAAGTTTCCCAGGAGAGACTTCAAACGCATCTCCGTTCTTTAATAGATTAGCAATAATCTTGTCTGCTTCAGGACCTGCCTGCTTGATAATTTCTTCATAATCTGCACCAGAACCAGAATCAAGACTTTTTATGGTGTCTTTAACAGCGACGGAAGTTTTGTCTTCTACAACTTCTTCCACAACAACAGTGTCTTCAACAGGCACATTATGCTCGCTGATGTCGTGTTCTTCAGCAGGAACAACTTTTAATTTTTTCAATTCCAGCATTCTTACTTCAAGCCATTTATGATTCAGTATCTTTTTAATTATTTCAGGCAAAACATAAATCTCCTGGCCATATTCTCTGGGCCGGCCAATAATAAAGATAGGATCTCCGATTTTTAGAGCATCCATTGCTGCATTTTGTTCAAACGCGCGAATAGACATTTTTCCAGAACCATCATCAATACAGACATCAGTGTAACCTCTATCTGCATTAACAGAAACAACAGTACCAACAAGATTGACTCGTGAAACCTTATTATTGTTTTTTAATAGAACATAATTAGGCCTAAGACCTTCTTCTTTAATGTATTGACCATCTTTTAAGTCACCAATCCATAATTTTTCAGCAATCTGTCTCTTGATTTGTTCCGCCATAAACCACCTATTCTTAGGGTTATAACATTATTTATATACTTTTGTATTCTTGACTACAAACATTTAAATACAAATAATCACTTTTTAAATATAAAAAATGGTGCAACAAAGCTTAACAGAATATATAAACAAACTTCTAACAGCGGGTTATGATGTAGGCACTATCAGAACAACGCTGCTTAACGCAGGATACTCTCCTGCTGAGATAAATCAGGCATTAACATATCTAAAAAAGCCAACAAGAAAAGTGTCTCTTAACTTAAAAGTTATACTGATTGCAGTGAGCGCACTTATTCTTGTGATTCTCTTGATATTAGGGGGTGTAAAATTATTTACACCAGAGGCAAAAACAATTGATTTCAGACTATCGCCTATACAGACAGAGATAGCTTCAGGAGGACAATTATCTTTCTTAACATCATTCACCAGCAATACAGATGCAAAAGAAAATGTTCAAATGAATTATGAAATAATCAATACACAAACAAATGATTTGACAGCGTCAAAACAAGAAACAATAACCATAGGAGAAAGAGCAGGCCTAACAAAACAAATAGCAATACCTCTGTCTGCTGATGCAGGAAGTTATGAATTAAAAGCAACAATGCAGCACAAAGACCAAAAACAACTGCAAAGAATAAGATTCCTCATAATAGAAGCAGAAACAGAGACTGAAAAAATACCTGAAACCTTTGAGGAACAGCTAATAATAGAAAAAGTAGAGTGTCCTGAAAGCTGTGATGACTTTAATCCCTGCACAACAGATTATTGTGATAAAGGATTATGCAGACATAACCCAATATCTCCTTGCTGCGGCAATGGGGCGTGCGAATCTGGAGAGACAACAACAAACTGCAAAGAGGACTGTGTTAAAACTGCAAAAAGTCCTATGGAACTAATTGAGCAGGCAAAAATAGTGTCTAAATCAGACCCAGAAGCAGCATCTGCATTATGCAACCAATTAATACAATCCAGTGATATGGATCTTTGTTTTATAGAGATAGCCTACACTTCTGGAAAAAGTGTAATTTGTGAAAGCATAACTACGTCAGGGAGTAAAGATAGCTGTTACATGAATTTTGCATTAGACGGCGATTATTCTGTGTGTTCTAAAGTAATGAATGGATACTTATCCAAGTCTTGTAATTCATTGGCGCGGTCAAACGCGATACTAGAACAAGTACAACAATTAGAGTAAAAAGTATTTCTAAACAATTGCTTGAATAAAATCATAAATCAAACCTAGAAACAAAAGTAATGTAACTATGCTTAAAATAACCCCGAATACTGTGTGTTTTCTAATACCGACTGCAATCAAGTCCCAGCAAGTCAAAAAACAGAGAAAAATCATAATTATGCCTGCAATAAATGCCAAGAAAGATACATTGATATTGCTTTCCAAAAGAACAATAGTTAACAACAGAACAGCAGTACAAATAAAATAAATAACATACTCCAATCCTAATGAAAATTCTTTAAATACTTGCTCCATGATAATTAATTGACACCTTTAATATATTAACTTTTTGGTTATAATTATGCGTATAGCGCGCTTCGTTTGGATTTTGTTGCTGATTATTGTCCAGATTTATCTTAAATAGAATGTATGCTAGAGAACTTCGCTAGGCGCTATGCGGTTATAACTTACTAATGAAGCCGCGTCTAGGTTCAAAAATGTCGCCAGACCGCTTAAGCTTTTGAATCATCTCTTCAACTTCTGCGTCAGACAGACCTTTTTCACTTGCTGCCTGCATGACGTCTTCTAGAGGAATAGTCTTGCCTAATTTATTTTCTAAATCATTAATGATTTCTTTGACATGAATAATCTTATTTCTCTGTGATGCAGGCATTGCAGTGGCAATCCTATCAATATCAATTGTGCCTGTTTCTTCGTCAAATGCAACCTGTCTTAAACAGTAATCCAAAATTTCAATAGCGCTTTGAGCGTGTTTCTTGGATACTTTTGAGTCTAGCCTTAACTTTGCATAACCTTCTGCTAAACGTATCAAGCCCTCTAACTGCCTTGCAGAGATAGGAACAGACTTTACTTCACCAGAGGCAGAATTTCTCATCTTGATAAAATAATTCTTTAATTCTTCCACAGCAGAGTCTGTCAATTTAGGGAAAACACTTTGCCGAGCATAAATTAGATACTTTCGCAAAAAATTAGTGTCAAGATCTGGCGCATCTAAATCATTCTGATGCAAATTAAGAATAAACTTTGCTAGCTTTTCATCTTTTGTTGGATCTGGAAGATCTTTAATCGGGAAAATCAAATCAAAACGATTAATCAAGGCAGGAGGAAGATTAATTTGCCGCGCAACAGTCTCATAAGGATCAAATCTTCCAAACTTAGGATTTGCTGCAGCAAGAACTGTTGTTTCACATCTTAATGTGGCTTGAATATTTGCCTTGGAAATAGTAATAGTCTGGCCTTCTAGAGCTTCATGCATTGCAGACCTGTCATCATCAGACATTTTATCTAATTCGTCAATGCATATGACGCCTTTGTTAGCTAAAACCAATGCACCTGCTTCAAGACTCCAACCCTGCAAAAATTCATCCTTTACAACGCTCGCAGTAAGACCTGCTCCTGAAACACCTTTACCACTAACAAAACGGCCTTTGGGGGCAATCTTTCCAATACGCTTAAGCATCTGAGATTTACCGCCACCTGGATCACCTACTAATAAAATGTGAATATCTCCTCTAGTGACGCCGCCGTCATCACGAGTTTTTTTAACACCGCCGACCATTTGCAGCAATAGTGCTTCTTTGATTTTATCATGACCATAAATAGAGGGAACAATACTTTTGATAAGCTTGTTAAGGACATTTTTTCCGTCTGCAGCAAGCTTTTCCATCTCTTCAATCTCTTTTTTTGCAATCTTGATATCTGAAAAATCTTCTTCAACAGCATCAACAGAATTTGCTTCAAATAAAATATCAAAACGAGTGCTTTGTGAACCAGACCTTGTAAAAATAGGAATTTCTTTTATCGAGCCAACAATAATAATCCTTGCACCAGGATTTGTTCTTTTTTCTGACAAAGGACTGACTAAATCATTCTGCAGAAAAACATTAATCCTCTTAGGCTGTGCGCCCCCTTCTAATTGCTCAGGAACTTCTTCAAGAACCAGGGCCTGCGCGTCAATCAAAGCTTTATCCAGCAGTTTAAACCGGCCTTTTCTACCGCAAGAACATCTAGATGGTTCTTTGAACTTATTATCTAATTGAATAACTGAAATAGTGTTACCGCAAGAAGGACACTCAAATTTAGCAGTAGTAACTTGAGGCCGCACATCAGACTTTTGTCTCACTATGCCCTCTGTAATCAAAAACTTTCCTAAGTGCCTGCTTCTAACGTTTCTTATTAAGACCCTCGCAGGTTCTGGAAGGTTTTTAACCCGCATGATTACGCCTTTGCCGTTTCGGGCATCAATCTGCTCTATGGCTAATTCTGCGCCTTTAACAACCTCTTCGGGCTGGTCAAGAAGCAGGTCTGCTAACTCTGGATCAAATGCAGAAAGCTTGCTAAAATCAACATGAATAAATTTTTCGTTCTTTCTAATTTTTTCTAGAAGTTCTGCGTAATAGTTCTTCTCAAAAAACTCCTGCAATTTTCTTATTAATTCTGTTGCATCCATCTTTTTATTTTTTATAGCTAAAGCTAATATATATACTCTGTGAGCAGTTGTCCAGTGCCTATTTCTTTACTTTTTTCAGGTTTTCAATTAATACGTCTAGAACCCTGTGGACTTCTTCTTCGCTCTTTGTTCCAGTACAAACTACCTTTCCATTTGAGAACAGAAGGAAAGTTGCCTTTTTGTCAGGAAGCTTGTAAACTAATCCTGGGAACTGTTCTGGTTCGTATTCAGTGTTATCTAAGCGCATTGCAAGCATATTCAAATTTAGATCCATTCCAACAGACCCTGCTGCAACAATATTCTGAATTTTAACTTCAGGCACTTCTTTGATTTTGACTTTAATCTTTTCCAAACTTTTTATGATTTTTTTGATGCTTTCGCGTACAGCCTGCATGGTTCTTGCACCAGTGCATACAATCTTTCCAGAGCTGAATATAAGTGCAGATGTCTTAGGATCTTTAATTCTAATAACTAATCCTGGAAACTGCTCGGGATTATATTCTGTGTTGCTCAAAGTAGCAGCCATTTTTTCCAAAGGAATATCCTGGCCTAGAGACGCAGAAACAACAATGTTAACAACTTTAATTTCTTTAGCATCTTTGCTAGGTTTTACTGGCGTAAGTTTTGTAACTTTTTTCTTGGCAACTTTTTTCTTTTTTGTGCTTTTCTTTGCCTTTTTCTTTTTAGCCATTTGGTTCCACCCCAAGTTATATTTAAATAGTATTTAAAGGAGTATAATGGGGTAATATTTAAATACTTTTGTATTTAAAAATGGAGTTTCTAGACAGGATGCCTCCATGATTTCCTATGGAACTCTTGAGAATTGCGAATTTATAAGCCTTGTGGCCTAATAATCGGAATTATTCCGGCACAACACCCCTTGATTTCGGATGGAATTATATTTTTCTATATGGAAAAATAATTACCAAAAAAATAAAATTTTAGTTTAGTACACTTTCATTAATTTTCTTAATAACATACTGAAAATCAAGGCAAAAATAATGTAACTACCCAGCCATCCGAGCTTCCATCCAAATAAATTTATGATAACATTTTTAGCATTGCTTGTTTCAATTGATTTAACACTCTCGCTTCCTCTTATTACTTTAGTTGGTTCAATAAATTCTTTGCCTGAAGTGATAATAACTTCGTGGCTGTAGATAACATTGTTGTAAGTGAATTCAATGGGGGGTGAATCATACAATCCGGATTTGCCCTTTAAGCTAAACACTGCTTTATTGCCTTCAATTTTTTGAACAGAATCACCTAAAACTTCAATACCTTCTGGAACAGCTATAGAAACATTACCCTGAACACCATCTTTGAATTCCATAGTCATTGTAAATTCCTGGTCAGGCATTATTGCAACAAAAGCAAAATGCGCCTGGAGCCATCCGAAGATTATGATAATAGGAATAAATGTGATTAATGTTGCTTTCATAGACTGCATCATGTACTTCATGTTAGTCTGCATGGCTTTTTTCTGGACAGCCATTGCTTTATCAGGAAACTCTTTTAGTTCTTTAGCCTGCTTTTGCAGATCTTTGATTTCGCCTTTTAATTGCTTCATCAATGTTTGATTAGTTGCAAACTTGTAAATCAATACAATAATCAAAGAAATCAAAAAAGACATAATCATAATAGCAAAAAAAGGAGACAAGTTCAATAAAGGGCCAAAAACAAAATTCAATACTGGATCAAGAAAACTGAAAAATCCCATTTATACATCCGCCTCTGTTGTTCTAATACGATTTTTTATTTTCATTATGAACCTCCCATGAATTTTCTCATCATAGGATTCATATCCATCATGTGCTGTTTTGCAATCTCTTCATATAACTTGTAAATAATCATAACAGTAAGCAATAAACCTGTTCCAGAAGTCAATGCACCAGAAACATCTGCGGCTGCTGCCAGAATACCAACTGCAATTGCGCCCATTATTGTCAAAGGACCAATATATCTTTGCAGTAATCTTTCTAGAACTCTTTCATCTTTTCTAAAGCCAGGAATCTGCAGGCCAGAAGACATAATCTGTTTTGCTTGAGATTTTGCATCCATTCCAGAGGTCTGAACCCAGAACCATGAAAAAATAACACAACCAATAAGCATAATTAATACATAAACACCTGCGTGCCCAACATCTGAAAAACTCAAACTGCCTCTGATTGCCTTACCAACAATATTAGGGGAAGCAACCCATGCAACAAGACCTGTTGCAGGATTATTGCCTGCAAAAGTACCTAGAAGAGGAAGACCCCAATTCTGAAGCAATCTAGCCCATAATTGAATATTAGCCAATAAAGCTGCAACTAAAATAACTGGAATGTTAGATGTATACATAAAACTCAGAGGCCATCTTATGCCGTGGCCACGCACTCGTCCAAAACTCAGAGGAATCTCTACTTTCATAGCCTGAGAATAAACTGCCATAACAAAAACAACAATAGTAGATATAACGCCTGCAAACATTAATAGAGCTGTCTGCGGATCACCTGCAGCTAAGCTCTGGACTAAAGCAGGAATTGCGCCAGTAGCAATAGAAGGATTAGTAGGAGAAGGCAGAGGACTCAGGGCCCGAATAAAGATACTTTGAGAAACACCTGCTGCAATAAACAAGCTAACTCCCGAGCCAAAGCCCCACTTGCTAACAACTTCATCCATAAACATAATCAATATACCGCCTAGGAATAATTGAAACACTAATACTAACTCTAATTGAAAATAAAGCGGGGTGCCTGCTAATTCAGCAGCAGGAGCTAAACCACTCATGAAAACATAAATTCCTGCTTCAAATAAAATAAAGAAAACTGCACTTATCTTTTGAACACCTTGAAACGTTTGTCTTCCTGCCTCCGATGTAAGATCAAACTTTAATATACCTGAACCATTCAATAGCTGCAATACGATAGATGCAGTAACAATAGGGCCAATACCTAAAGATATAATAGAACCAAAACTAGCACCCAATATAATAGATAGTAATTCAAATCTCTGCAGAGCGTTCTGGCCTAGTCCAAATAAAGGAACCATACCTAAAACAAAAAACAATATTAGAATAATGCCAGTCCACTTTAATTTTTCCTTGAAGGAAAGACGTTTTTGTGTAGGGCCTTTAACTTCAGGAAGATTATACAATACTTTTTTGAAAAAACTCATTATTCTTTACCTTTCTCTTTTGGTTCAGGAGCTTTAACTTGTTTTTTAGCAGGCAAAATAACTTCTCCGCCAGCAGCTTTGACTTTTTCAATAGCTGATTTTGAGGCGAATTTGACAGTTATCTTAAATTTCTTAGTAACTTTACCTGTTGCAAGCAATTTATCAATACCTAAATCCGTAAGATTAATGGTGTAAATATCTTTTTCAAGGACTGCGGCCTTATTTTTAACAAAGGTCTCTAGCAATTCTTCTACGCTACGCAAATTAACAGTGTAGTGATCTGCAAAACCTTTTGATTTAAATCCTCTTTTACCAAAAAATTGAATAGTCCACGTTCCTTTCTGAGGCATCTTACATTTACCTTTCTTACCAGTACCTGCGTTACCTCTACCGCCTCTGTTGCCAGCGCCTCTGTGTGTTGAGCCCCAGCCGCATGAATTAGATCCGTTATTTCGTGAACTCTTTCTTCTTTTTTTAGCAGTCATTATAACATCCTCTGAATCAAATCATTAATTTTATCTTTACGATAACCATATGCTCCACCTAGCTTAAAAGGGATTTTTGTACCTTTTCTCTCAAAACCACCTTTTGGAGGGTGTAGAGCAAAATATTTGCCCTTTTTTCTTTTTTCAAGCAATTTAATAGTTTCATCTGTGATTTTGCCCCAAGTAATAAGATGCTCAACTTTTTTAATCATGCCTCTGAATTCTGGTTTGTCTTCGATAACAACACAATTAAATTTTTTATTCAAATGCAGCATCTTCATAGTATCTTCTACTTCATACTTAACTCTGACTGGGCCTTTAATCCGAATAATAGCGAGTTTACTCATTCTGTATTTCCTCGTTCTTTGTGTCTGTAGCTCTTCCTTCAGCAATACCTAGAGCAGCATATCTGCTTGGGTGAACTTTAACTTTCATCAATTCTCTCAAAGCTTTCATACAAGCTTTCACAAGATTTGTTTTGACGCGAGTTTGTCCAAAGGTCTTACTCCAGACATCTTTGATGCCTGCAAGTTTCAGAATTTTTGCGCATTCTGGTTCAATACAGAGGCCTTTACCTTTAGGCGCAGGCATTAATTTAATTTTTACAGAACCACACTTACCTTCAACTTCAAATGGAATAGAGTGAGGCGTTTTACAGCCGCATTCCCAGCTGCCGCAACCTCTTCTAATCTTGAAAACATTAAGTTTAGCATTCCTTGTTGCTTTTTCACGTGCAGGAACAGTATCTTTAGACTTACCAGCACCACCGCCGATATATCCGTCTTCAACACCTACTGCTGCAAAACAAGTAAAACTAGGATTATTACCTTCTGGAGTCTTTTTCTGAGTCTGCTTGAAAATTCTTCTTGAACCGCCGCCAAACTTACCTTTGGATTGGCCTACAAGCAAAAGCTCTTTTTGCAATCCAGGCAACAATACATCTGTGATTTCTGGTTCAAGAATCTTAATTCCTGCATCTAGTACTTGATTAATGTCAGTTATTTCGCCAGATTTGACCATCTTGCCAGTAGTAGTCTTAGGTTTCCATCCTTCAACATCTACAGAGATTGATTTGTCTGGGACAGCATCTTCTACCTTAGCAGGGACTTCTAAAACTTCTTTCTCTACTTCGATTTTTTCGTCCTCAACTATTGGTTCAATTTTTGGCGTGGCCTTTTTTTCTTCTTCAGTCATTTTTTAGCACCAATCTTAGCTTTTATCTCATCAAAATGAGTTGTGATTTTTTCAGGATCAAAACCTTTCTTAATATAAGTAGCAAACTGCTTATCATATTTTTCCTTATTTTCTTTAAGTGATTTAGCGTAATTTACAATATGTTCTCCTTTAATTCTTTTTTCATCAGGGAAAACTTTGCCTGAATGAGGAACATCAAGACCTGCGTCAACAGCACCTTTTAGTGATGCAAACAAAGAACCTTTTTTGACACTGCTTTGCATACCTAAATCCAAGATGCAAGATTTGATTTTCTTTTCTACTGCCTTTTTTCCAAGCAAGTAGCCGCAAAGGTAACTTGCAGGCAGGTTATTGTTGCTTGCTTTCCATCCCAACTTTTGGATATCGTGAGCATGCACAGACAATAAAACTTTATCTCCTGCTGGAGAAAACTGTACAATTTGCAGCATAATGTTTTTCAAGCTCTTACGAATAATAAGTCTAGGCATATTTGCTTTAACAAACCTTATTCTCATTTTATAATCGGTTTTTCCTTCTCTTTTCCGTCTCTTGGCTACTGTGTTTCTGCTCATTTTTCTTTTACCAATCCTTTCTCTTTAATGAATAGTTTAATGTGACGAATACTTCTGAAAAATCCGCCTTTGGATTTCCTATACAGCTCCCAAAAGCATCCTGTGATTAACAAATCTTTATCTTTTAGTTCTTTAAGGAATTTTCTTTGTGCACGCACAGAGCGCATCCAAACCAGTTTAGGATTTGCACGAGCAGAAAACTTACCTTTTCTAGAACCGCCGCTCTTTTGACGACCTTTTCTTTTCTGCTGCTTGATTTTTTTAGAGCGTGCTTTTGAAATGCCTTTGACTGGCTTTTCTTTTATGACTCCCTGCTTAATCAAAACCCGGACGTCTGCTTTGGTTATTGCTTCTTTAACTTCGGTCAATTTATCAGGATCCAAGTGAACCCTCTTTTGAGAGCATTTCATTGCATCTGCTGCGATTCTTTTCTGAAGTTTCATTGTTCCCTCTTAGTCAAGACTTTTTCGAGTTCTTTAGTTTGTTTTTTCTTAGCATCTTCTGGAGATTCTTTTGCTTCTTTCTTCTTCTTTTCTTCTGCTTTCTTTTCTTTTTCTTTCTGTTTTGTTTCTTTTTCCTTAGCAGTCTTCTCTTTTGCTGTCTGTTTTTTCTTTAAGCTTTCTTGAACAGTGTTCAAGTAAGCGTCAACGTCTTTGATATTTATTACTTTGATGGCTAGTTCTTTTGCCTTTTTGACAATCTCAACTTTTTTCCGAGTGCCAACTTTTGCTGAAATAATTGCTGCTTGTTTTGTCTTGTCAATACCTGATAAATCAGTCAGATTGCAGACTAGTACTGGCATTAATCCAGACTTGTGCAAGTGCTTGACTTCTGCAGGACTACCATAACCTACTTCTAAGGTAGCTCTGTGGCCCTGGAAACCATGTCTCATTTTGCTATGCAGACCTCTTGGACCTCTCCAAGAATTTTTGTTAACAGCTTTTTTCTTGTGATGGTCTTCTCTAAGATAAGTAGGTTTCTTGCTCTTTATCTTTTTTCTAAGCTCTAGTTTTTCTTTCATTTTATTGGTTTGCCTGCTTTCTCAGTAATGTAAATGCCGTCTTGGAAAACTCTCAAATCGCGACCGCGTATAGTTGTAATCAATTCGATTTCAGACGCAGTGTTTCCTGCAAGTTCTTTATCAATTGATTCAACAATGACGTCTTTACCGTCAACTTTGACAGTGACGCCTTCTTTAATTGTAAATTTTCTTGGAACTTTCTCTCCCAAAAAATTCTTAACAATGAAATCCTTGCCACTCATACTAACGTTCATAGGAAAGTGGCTGGCACAGACCTTAAGTTTGTAAACCCATGGTTCTTGTACACCCTTCATCATGTTTCTCAAATGAGCTGCATAAGTATAAATTATTTTTTTCTCGCGCTTAGTTGCTTTTTTAGCAGAAATTACTATTTCTTTGCTGCCTGCAACAACTTGAACTCCTGGAAAATTAAAAGTTCTTTTAAGCTCACCTTTAGGACCTTTAACAGTAAGATCGTTTTTTCCGGTTACCTGAATTCCATCAGGAATTTCAACTGTTGTTTCAATTTCTTGCTTCATTTTAGTAACAATAAGCAATTAATTTTCCTCCAATCTGTTTTTCTTTTGCTTCTTCTAATGTCATCAATCCGTTAGGAGTTGAAATTATAATTATGCCCATGCCTTTTGCAGGAAGATACCTTTTCTCAAACTTTGCAAAGTCTTTCCAACCAACACTGAATCGCGGCTTAATAACTCCGCATTTGTTTATACTTCCTAAAAGATGCAGTTTGATAAATCCGCCTCTTGCTTCAGTGATTTGATCATACTGGCCAACATATTGATGCGCATTAAGTATGGTTAAAACATTGAGTATTACTTTTGAGGTAGGATTGATAACTATCTCTTTCTTTCCCGCTTTCTCGTGGTTCAAGATTGCGGACAATGCACTTGCTAATTGATCGTTGTTCATTTTTGCACCTTAATTAAATTTTTTGAAACCTATTTTTGGGGCAAGTTCTCTGAAACAATGCCTGCAAAACTCAAGTCCATACTTGCTGATATGTCCGCCACAGCGGCCACACTGCATGCACTTAGTTTTTCTTCTGCCAACACCCCGCTCTTTAGGAGCATTATGCTTGATGTATTTCTTCATCTTGGCAGGTTTGCTTTTCAATTGCTTCAAAACTTTTCTCCAATCGCTTACAGTCATGCTACATCACCTATACTGACACCAAAATTCTTTGCCATAAATTTTACTGCTTCTTCTTTGCTTATTTGGTGTTTTTTTGGAATTTTCTTAGGTCCTAGACGCCTTCTTTTAATCCGGAATCCAGGCCGTTCAAGTGATACACAGACTTGCAAGCCCAAGATACCTATTTTAGGATCATAAGCAACTCCGGGAATGTCTATGTATTCATGAATGCCAAAGGAAATGTTTCCTTGCGCGTCAAACTGGCTATCTTTCAATAGCTTGTCTTTAGCTTCAAGCAAACGCTTCAATATCTCAACAGCTTTGTCTTTTCTTAAAGTAAGCTTGCAGCCAATAGGCAATCCGGGTCTAAGACCCCAGCCAGGAATTCTCTTGCTGGTAACTGTTTTAATAGGCGTTATACCTGTTATTGCCTTAATTAAAATTATTCCTTTGTCCAGCTTGCCTTGATCTTTACCTGCGCCAATATTCAAAGTCAATTTCTCTATCCTTACTTGCTGCATTTGATTCATAATTTAATTGCCTCTTTGTCTTGTCCAATAACAAAAGCGTATTTTTTCAAAGACTCATGCTTTTTCTTATTTTCAGTGTAAATTAATTTAGTATCAGTAATTTCTTCAACTTTACCTTGGTGGCCTTTGTTTTTTCCTCCAATCAAAAAGATTGAAGCACCTTTTTCCAGCTTGAAATGCTGTTTTATTTCCTGGAAAGGAATCGTTATCAACAGACTGTCACCCACTTTGTAAGTGTCTTTATCAACTAAAATATTTCTATTGTCGAAAAGGTTCAATTGAATCTTGCCTTTTTTCAGTATTTTTTTACCCTTGATTCTAGAGAGCTTAAGTGAAGCTTCGTTTTCATCTGCAGGAATTATTTTTAATTTGCCTTTTTTATCTAAGATGATTCTAAATGCATCTTTTGTATCTTTGATTGTGATAACATCCATGAAACCAACTGGAAATTTATGCTCTTTAACGCGCCTTCCATCAACTAAAATTTCCCGCGTATTCAAAATCTGTTTAGTTTCTTTTGTTGTAGTTGCGTAACCTACATTTTTTAGCAATAGTGAAATGGGCATGCTAAGTGATACTGGATGTGCGCCAGGTCTAGGCCTAACTACAAATGTATTTGCTTTTTTAAGCAAAGTCCAGCTTTTTGGTGTAACTAATCTTTTTAGGTGTGATTTCATTTTGCTTTCTTAATTCTCCTTTTATCGCTTAAATCAAGTTCTTGAATCATTATGTTTGATGCCTTAACAGGATACATTGTTTTGCTGCCGTCTTTTTTCAAAAGTTCAATGCCTGTGATGTAAACTCGTAATTTTGATGCGTCAACACGGTCAACTTTTCCTGTTTTTCCTTTGAATGTGCCCATCATGATTTTGACTTTGTCGCCTTTTCTAACACGCATAGCTCTTTTTCCGTGTTTTTTTCGCAGGTCTTCAGAGAGATGGCTACCTAATTGCTTGCTCTGTACATGCTTTGGAGCTTTTCGAATGTACTTTTTCTGCTTTCTTGGGTTTTTACTTGCTTTCCACTTACTTGACCATTCCATTTTTATCCTCTAAACCACGTTGCTCGCAATTTTTGCTATATTAGGCCATCTTTCACAAGCCTCTTTGGCGACAGGTCCCTTAATCATGGTACCTTTGGTATTTCCTAAATCATCTTTTAGTATAACTGCGGCATTATCTTCAAATCTTACTCTTGTGCCGTCTCTTCTGAGGTATTCTTTTTTCTGCCGAACAATAACTGCGGTAACAACTTGTTTACGCATGTCTGGTTTGCCGACAATGACAGAGGCTTTTATCTTGTCTCCTACGCCTGCTGCGGAATATCTTCCTTTTCTGGTCTTGTGACCAAAGACACTGATAACTCTTAAAATCCTAGCACCTGAATTATCGCACGCAAGAATCTTTGCGCGATGCGGCAATACTCTTCCAACAGATGCTTTTATTGCTTTCATTCTTTTGCTTCCTCTTCTGTGTTTTCTTCAGCAGGAGTTTCTGGTTCTTCTACTGGCGTTTCTTTGATTTCTTCCTGCTTTTCTTCAACAGGCTGCTCGATTTTTTCAGGCTTGACTTCTTCTTTTTCAGCTTTATGCTGCTTAACTTTAGACTTTTCCAGAGCGCTCTCTCTTTCTGCAAAAAGTCTTTCTTTGCCAAGCTTTTTGATGATAATAAATTGTTTAGTCTTGCTTAAAGGCCGGCATTCTCTTATTTCAACCAAGTCGCCTTTTTTAGCATTGATGTTCTCAGGATTGTGCGCTTTAACACGAGCTCTTTTCTTCTCATATCTTTCATACTTTCTAACGGTCTTTCTTCTTTCCCATTCAACAGTAACTGTCTTTTGCATAGTGTCAGCTATAACAACTCCTCTGAATGTACGTCCTCTCACACCTATTTCTTGTTTTTGTGAGCCGTTGTCGTTACCTTGTGTTTTCATTTTTCACCTTTGTCTTAATTCTTTCAGCAGGCGCGCCGAATAACAGCTCGCCGTTAATGTTTACTTTCTCGCCCAGATACTGGATCTGGAAGATGTTTCCTTTTTTGGAAACTTTTTTGATTCCTTTTGATGTGTCTATGATCAGTAAATGTTTGGTTTCGTCAAGCACTTTACCGTTAAGGCCAATGTTTGCCTTGTTGGTCGAGTCAATGATTTTGATGATTCTACCAATCAGCTCATGCTTAATGAGCTCTTTGCGTTTTTGCATTGTCTATTTGACCAATATTGTTTCGGGAGCAAATCCATTTTCAACCAAAACCTGTTTGACTTCCTGCAGATGTCTTTGTTCTGCAGCAGGGGATTTTCCGCCGCCACCTTGAAGTTCGATAACTCCATTTTTGACAGCTCCTCCGCAAGCAAACTTTGCTTTCAATTGCTTGGCCAACTTATCGAGGTCGATCTCTTTTGGGTCGATCCCGGTTATGGAAGTGTATTTTTTGCCATACTTTTTCTTGATTATCTTTATGATAATCTTCTGGCTTTCTTTAGCTATACTCTCGCAAACGCAAAGGTCTTGTGGTAGACCGCATCTTGGACATGCGCCTGTCATGCTTTTTTCGAAACCTCCTTCTGAGCAAGGATGGTGTTAATCCTTGCTATTGTCCTTCTCGCAAGCTTGATTTTGCTTGGATTTTTTGGAACAGTACCAGTAGCTACTTGAGCGCGTTCTTTAATCAACTCGTTCAAGAGCTCAACTTTTTTTGCCTTAAGCTCGGCATCTGGCAATGTTTTTAATTCTTTAATCTTCATTCTTTAAGTTCCTCTACTGTTGCGACTGGTTCTTCAATAACTTCGATATCGTCAGGTAATCTAACGTTTGGAGGCAGGATTTTTACACGAATACCAACAGTTCCGGATTTAAGCTGAGCATGTGCAAAAGCAGTCTTTACGCCGGTCAATGCGATATCACCGCATTTTTTCAGGTAACCTGCATAAAATCTCCAGCTTCTTGCTCTTGTGCTAGGTATTTTTCCAGACATGACAATCTCTATGCCGACTGCACCGGAATTCATGACATCAGATAATGTTCTGTGGCCTGTAGCCTTGAACCTTTTAAGTCCGAATCTTTCAAGAGTTGATGCAATCCTTTCAGCAACAATCTGTGCATCCATGTTAGGACTTTCAACTTCTGCAATTTCGATTTGCGGATTTTCAAGTTTGAATTTTCTTTTCAGGGTATTTGTAAGCTTCTTTATGTTTTCTCCTTTACGACCAACAACAATACCTGGTCTTGAAGCAAAGATTATGATTTTCTCGCCAAGAGGAGTCCTAACCAGTTTAGTGTGAGAGTGGCCTGCATTCTGCAGAGTGCTAGCTACATAATTCTCAATCTGGTATTCCTTTACTTTGGACTTCAATAACTTTCTTTCAATCATTTGGCCTTAACCTCTTGTTTTTCTTTTTTAACAGCTGGGTTTTCTTCTTTTTTCTCTTCAGCTTTAGGAATTTGAACTGGTTTTTTTGTTTCTGCAGGCTTTTCTTTTGCAACTGCAGCTTTAGGTTCTGGCTGTTTAACTTCAGGCTTTACCTGTGGTTTTTCTTTAACTTGCGGGGTTTCTTTTTTAGTCTCTGTTGTTTTTGGTTTAGATGATTTTTTCACAGAATTGTTATTCTGTGAATTTGGAAATTTTTTGGAATTTCCAATTTTCTTAGCTTTGGATTCGGTCTTAGGAGTTTTTCTTTCCTCAAGCACGATTTCAATGTGAGTTCTCTTGGCCTGTCTTCGAATATGCCTTCCATAACGCCAGGTGTCTGGGCCTTTTTGTGCACTGATGTGCGTTATAATCAAATCTCCTGTACTCAAACCCTTGAATTGTGCATTAGATTCTGCAGATTCTAGCAAAGCAAGTATGTGGGTACATGTTTTTACAGGATATCTTCCTGCAGCCATGCCTGCTTTATGGCCAACATCATCGCTAAATCTTGTGAAAGGCACTGCGCACTTTTTTAGTATAACTTCAGCAAGCTGTTTTTTAGCCCATTGAATATTCTTATTTCTGATATACTTACACACCATTATGGACTGTTTTCTTGAGATAGGCAGAGCTACTCCGACTGCCTTTGCACAGTTTTCTCCAATTGGTGTTGAATATTTATAAGCCATGTTTACCTCACTGATAAGCTAGCGCTTGATCTTGTAGCACCGATACCTGGACTAGAGTGTGAAACTTTGCCGCGTGTAAGCGCAAATTCTCCAAGTCGGTGACCTAGCATTTCCTCATTTATTCTAAGTGTGAAAAATTCTTTTCCATTATGAACGCGAATAGTTTTACCCATCATTTCAGGAATAATAACCATGTCTCTGCAATGTGTTTTGACATTGTCTTTTCCTTTTCTTAATCTTTCAAGCAATTTTTTCTGGGGTTCTGTAAAACCTCTTAAAAGACTTCGTCTTTCGCGAGCGGTTATAAGTTCTGCAAACTCTTTTAGAGAGAGTTTTTTAACTTCTTCAGCTTTCAAGCCCCTGAATAAAAATATTTTTGCCATGGTTATTTCCTCTTACCAGTCCTCTTAGCCGCAAGCTTACCAACCTTTCTACCGGGTGGTGCGAACCTTGATACTGGTTTTTGTTTTGCCTTACGAGCTGAACGCTTGTTACCGAACGGATGATCAATAGCATTCATCTTTGAACCGCCTGTTCTTGGGTACAGCTTGTTTTTAGCTTTCATCTTGTGATGCATTATTCCTGCTTTTAGGATAGGTTTTTCGTGCCTTCCGCCGCCTGCAATAATACCAACCATTGCACGGCATTTTACATTGAATTTTCTCTGCTTTTTTGAAGGCATCATAACATTTGCATATTGTGATGATTTTGTAAGCAATCTTGCAGTATTGCCAGATGCACGACAGAACTTGCCGCCATCGCCTGGCTGACTTTCAATATTGAATATGAATGTTCCCTCAGGAATATCTGCTAATGATAAAATATTGCCTGCGTCTGCTGAAGCGCCTGGTCCTGCAGCGATAACATCGCCCACTCTGATTCCTTCTGGGGCAATCATTAATTTTAATTCGCCGTCATTATACTTAACTTTGATAATTGGGGCAGAGTGTCCTTGACAGTTCACTAAATCGATAATCTTGCCATCGATAAGGTCTGTTTTAAGAGATTTAAGCCTGCCATCTGTCTTGAATCTAAAGCTAGGAGTCTTATATCTAGGGCTTCCTGTTCCCCGTGCTTGTTGTATAAGGTTCTTTCCCATCTTTACATCAACCCAAGATTAGTAGCCAAGTCAATTGCAGGAAACTCTTTTGCAAATTTGACATAAGCCCGTTTCTTTCCTTTCATAGTGTAAATATTAACTTTTGCGACCTTGACTTTAAAAACTTCTTCAATGGCCTTTTTGACATCCGTTCGATTTGCTCTGTCATGGACTACAAAAATCAATTTGTTTTCTGCTTCCATCAATCTAATTGATTTCTCAGTTGCCAATGGATATTTGATTACTTGTAGTGATTCCATTTTACATGAACAATTTCTCTTTGTCTAATTTTTCAATTGCAGCATCTGTAAACAAGGTAAGCCTTCCTGGCTGAGTGCCTGGAGCTAACAATGATGCATTAATATTATTAATCTCGATAATGTCGATTCCTGGAATGTTTGATGCGGATTTAATCAAATCACATTTTCCAGAAACTACAAGCAGAGCACTCTTGCTTTTTTTGTATTTTCTGCCTCGAGTTTTGCCTTTGCCGGCTCTTACTTTTCTTTTATCAGCACGAGCAAGGTCTTGATCTAGGCCCAGCTTTTTTAATGAGTCAATCAAAGCTTTGGTCTTGTTTATCTTTTCAAAATCATTTGAAATAATGAATGGGAATTTTTCAGGAAGTGTATGGCCTCTTTCTATGACTAGCTCTTTATTTATTGTCGCTGCGATTGCAGAACGAATAGCTTTTTTCCTTTCTTTATCATTTATTTTTTTGTCCAATGCCCGTTCTACTTTAGGGGGGTGAGCTCTTCGTCCACCGACTACGCTTGGGACAATTGCAGCAGTCCAGTTAAACTGCGTACCTCTTCTGCTGGTTATTTTTCTAGGAACCCTTGAGATACCGTGGCCATAACAACCTCTGTATTGCCTACGCTTCTTGCTCAACGTTGCACTGTGCTTTAGTCCTGCTCTAGGGTCAGCACCATATGGCTGTCTATTATGAGATTGAATAGCTTCAACAGCTTTCTTGATGAGGTCCTTTCTAACAGGCTCTTCAAACTGTTTTGGAAGCTTTCTTTTTCCAGCTTCAGTGTTTTGTTGTGATACTATTTTTAGTTCCATTTTATTGTTTTGATTCTATTGAAATATAATTTATTTCAGGCACTTTATTAGGTATTCTCTTGTTAGGCCTGATTGCGGAAATAAGCTTTATCATTCTTTTAGCAGGACCTTGTACAGAGCCCTTGACAAGAACGTAATTGTTTTTTAGAATGCCGTAACGGATAAATCCGCCGTTAGGATTTACTTCTGTTGGATTATTGCTGATTTTTAGCAGCCACTTATTATAATCAACACGCTGATGAAAGCCCATCTGACCTGCGTGAGCAACTCTATAATTAAGTGTGCCGTGCCAGGGACCTAGGGAGCCAGGACCTCTTTTTGTCTTTTCAGATTTATGCTGTCTTATAGCAACACCAAATCTCTTGACAGGACCTTGGAATCCCTTTCCTGTTGTAATAGCATGAGTATCAATTAATTCGCCTTCTTTAAAGACGTCTTCAATCTTGATTTCTTTACCTAAATTTGCTTTTGCATAATCAAACTTGGCATTCAAATCACCACCAATACCTAATTCAAAAACCTCTGGTTTCTTTTTTCCTATGTTTGTAAGTTTTGGCTGTGTGTGAACAAGAAGTTTTAATTCGACATATTCTTCAATTTTTATATTGTCTGCCTTTTTATTGGCTTTTTTAGGTAATGGGAAATTTCTTGCAAGCTCTTTGTCGAGTTTGTCAGCGAGAATTTGAGAAGAAGCATGAAGACCGTAAGCGTCTTTTTTGTAGAGTGTAAAACCGATAATTTTCATCGGGGGACACTCAATCACTGTTACTGGGAATCTGATGTCTTCGCCTTTTGTTATTGAGTTAGGTCTGTTGTCAGTCACCAGGACGTGGGTCATGCCGGCTTTATAGCCTGCAAAGCCCAGTGGTTTTGCTTCTTTAGATGTAACCCAGGATCTTACTCTAGCTATGATTGACTTGGCTCTTTTTCTAGGCCAAACCTGCATACTTCCTCTCCTTGGGCTTCTTTTTGTTGGCATTTTTGAATAGGATACTTTACTTTAGCGACCTCTATTGTACCGACCGAGACCCTACTGAAACGTTTCATAGAAGTAAGGAGTTTTTCTCCACCTCCGACGATTGTACTGAAACGCTTCTTTTTCAGGCTAGTCAGATTTGTTTAAGAAACCAGGGTTTGTTTATAAAGGTTGCTATTGCTTGATAGGTACGCTAATCTTTTTGGCTTTTTTAGCTTTTTTAGTTTTTTTCTTCTTTTTGGTTAAATTGGTTAACTTTTGCTTTAGAATGGCGTAGTTGACGGGGTTTCTGATTTTACGACAGAAATTATCTGCATTACAGATATGCATATCCTGATAATAGGATTGATTACCGCAGTTAGGGGGGAGAAGTTTTTTCTTGTTAGCTTTATGGTATCTTAACTGGCCTTTAATCAGAACTTCTCTCAAAGGCTCTGCATTTCTTTCATTCCAGGAAGTGAGAAGTTCTTCAATTTTATCATAATCCCATCCGCAACTAGTGAGAAAATTAACTAAAACAAACAAAGAACGTTTTTTGCCGTCTTTCAGACCCTGCAAAATTATTTTTATGCATGGCGGGAAATAATCCTCTGGAACAGCATCTTCAGGACTTGAGAATTCTTTTGTTTTCTTCATCTCAATCTTTTCTTCTTCGATTTTGTGATCAAATGCCTGAATTATGAGCTTTTTTGCTTCATTAATTTTGGGTTTTATGTCCAGCAAATCCATATCTACTTTGACATTGCTCGGTTCTGCATCTTTTTTCTTGAAACTTAAAATGTCCTCTGGCTTAATTGGAATACTGATTAAACCAGACTTTTCATTAAAAGAATACGGCATTCTGAAAAGATGCCTTGTTGCTATTAATACCGTGTCAATCTGCAGCACTTCAAAAGGATCAAATCTTCCGTTTTTGACAACTTCTTTGAAAGACTTGTTAATATTTTTACAGATTGTTTTCATGCTTTCTTTGGCCAGCAATTTTTTTGCAAGATGCGGACGAATCATCTCACCTAGATAGGCTGCAATTTTTCTAGGACCTTCTGGAAACAAAATTCTCGTAGGTTTTCCGTGAACTATCCTTGGAAAAGCTTTGAAAGGAACTGCAATATGAAAACCATGATTGCCTGAAAATTTAACAGATAAAGATTTAATACCTTGATGCCTAAGAGCCTGCACTAAAAGATCTGCGGCAATCTTGGAATATTCCAGTTCTGGACAGTCTATATCTAGTACTAAATCCCAGCCTTTTCTGATGTCATCCATATCTGCACGCTTTAGGTTTGGGTTTAGCTGCAGTGGATTTACCCACAATTCTTCAGAACAGTGAAAAGAAGTTGCGCCTTTTTTTGCAAATTCAAGAACATCTTTAGGGTATTTTAGGAGATCTGGACGCCGTCCAAAGCCTTTATCGCCAAATTTTATTGCTATTTCCCGGTCTTCAGCAGCCTTGACAATAGCATCACGAACATCTTTTCTTTTATAGTGCTTTAACAGTGTACTGAGATGAATAACCATATTACCCCCTAAATAAATAATAAGGGGGTAGTATATATTAGTTACTGTGGCAGTTGTCCAGTGGGGCGAATCTGTAGAATGCCTGCGAATTACGTATGTGGATAGCACGCTTCGTTTCGCTTATGTTGTTGACTATGCTCAGATTTATTTTGAATAGACGGTATGCTGGAAAACTTCGCCAGGCGCTATGCACATACTGAATTACAAAATCTTTAAAAATGAACAGCGAATATTGAGGCAGTATGGTAATGCTAACAAAAATAAAAGCCGTGCTAACAGCACCACGGAAATTCTTCCAGCGAATACAGAAAGAAAAAGGATTCAAAAAGGCTTTTATTTATTTTGCAATATTGTCATTGTTTAGCGCAGTAGTAGGATTTTTATTCAGCCTGTTAATGCTGCCGTTGTATCAACAAATACTATCTAGTTTATCCTTGAACATACCTACATTACAGTATAACTCAGGATGGATGATATTAAACCAATTACTAGGATATTTGATAGGGTTATTGGCATGCTTTATTGTCGCAGGCCTATTGCATGCGTGGATATTGATATTTGGCGGCAAAGCAGATTATGTTAAAACATACCAGCTTTACGTCTATTCAAGAACACCTCAGTTTCTCTTTGGGTGGATACCGGTATTAGGGTTTATTGCTTACATATATGGACTTGTGATATTGATAATCGGAACAATGAGTCTGCATAAAATCCGCAAAACAAAAGCAATTCTGATGTATGTCATACCAATTGGATTATTCTTTTTATTCATGCTTGTGTTCTGGGGCTTTGCAATATACTTCATGTCAACAAATCCAGAAATACTGCAGACAATACTTGCACAATACCAATAAAATGGAATGCCAAAAAGAACAAAATAAAGAAGATTGTACCTGCACTTATCCAGGATGTCCAAGAAAAGGAATGTGCTGTGAATGCATAAAGCATCACCGCGAAAATGGAGAGATGCCAGGATGCTTATTTCCTCCAGAAATCGAGAAAACATTTGATAGATCGATTAAAGCGTTTGTGAATGCGCATAAAGAATTGATTGATTAATCAGAATATTCCTTCTCAACAACGTCCTTGACTGCTTTAGCAATCTTGTCCCCGACTTTATTGACTTGTTTTAGTTCTTTTTCATCTGCATTGATGATATTCTTGACAGACTTGAAATGTTTCAGGAGTTCTTTGGCTGCAGAAGGGCCGACAGAAGGCATGGCTGAGATGATGTATTCCTGCTGTTCTTTGGAATTTAGGGGTTTTCTAGAGGTGTGCAGAGAAAAATCTTTATCGTTGTTCTTTTCCTGCTCTCTGCGCGCCATTGCCAATAAAGTATTAGCAGTGTCTTTGAAATCTTTAGTGTGAATGATTGGTATGCCATAGCTTACTGCGATTGTGGCAAGCATTCCGCGGATAGCATTAGGGTGAACATTTCTTACAGAGAATAAATCCTCCTGACCTTCGATGATGACAATCGGGCGTTCAAACTTTTCTTTCAGGACTTTTAATTGGCCAAGCAGTCTTCCGTCAACAATAGAGTCAACAAAATCTTTTACTTTTTTTATTTCAACCCCTACTCTCGAGGATAGAATGTAATCTGCAGAATCAAGCATCTCTAGCTTAAGGTTTACGTTTAAATCGCATAATTCTTTTATTGTTCCAGAACCTTTTTCACGATAGTCTGCAAAAATCTTTATTGCCTGAACATTATCACAAAACTTTGCAAGTTTAGGCTGGGCTTCAATCCTTAATTTTAATTTTTTCTTTAAATCATCCAGTATTTTATGCATTCTTTTTTCCTTATGAAAAGACGCCCAGCGATAACCCTCATCACGAGTATTCTTTGCAAGAAAAACAATAACTCTGCCTTTTTCTAATCTGCCTGTTCTTCCACGACGCTGAATTGTGCGAATAGCGCTAGGGAGAGGTTCGTAAAACATAACTAAATCGACTTTGGGGATGTCTAAGCCTTCTTCTGCAACAGAGGTTGCAATCAAAACATTATGCAGGCCATCTCTGAATTCATCTAAAATCTCAATCTGCTTTTTCTGACTCAAACCAGAATTGCCTTTTTTTGCCTGTCCAACAAAAACAACGGGAAAAACACCTGGAATGTTTTTGATGTCTTTAAATAATTTAGAGGCAGAATCACGGTATTGTGTGAATAAAATTATTTTAGATTTTGGATTGTCCTGAAATTCTTTTGCAACTGTTTCTTTGACTTTGGCAAGCTTAGGGTGATCAATACCTGCATCAAATAATTTCTGAGTCAAAATGCGTGTTGATTTAAAATTAATATCTGCGACTAAGTTTTGAGTAGCTTTAACTTTTGTGGTTTTGGATTCTGAAAAAATCTTGTCAAGATAGCAATTCAGGGCTGAAATACCTTGGCTCTCTAATAATTCCAGAGCATGCTGAACTTTCATTGCTTCTGCAAGCAAACTAATCGACTTTAAAACAGAAAAGTCCCTGTCACCAGAAGACATTTTTGCATACAGTGTTTTTTGCAGAGCGAGCAATTCTCTTTTAGAGTTATACATTATACTTTTTGCCAAGCCATACTTTTTCATCTCAGAAATCTTAGATTTGATGCAATTATTGAGAAATTTTTGAATTTTTGAAAAAGTAGGGGGCAAATCTACCTTGACCCATTTCATTTGAACATCCTGGATGTATTCTGCAACATCTGAATCAGAATCAGACCGGATTTCAACGCCTTGGATGTGCAGGTTTTGACAGACTTCTGTAATTTTTTCAACATCAGTTCCTGGTGAGGCGGTTAGAGCTAAAATCTTGGGAAAATTAGCACGCTGGTCATATTGTTTTGCAATAAAGACATAAGCATAGTCTCCGACAGCACGGTGGGCTTCGTCAAAAACGATCAAAGAGACATCGCGCAAATCAACCTTTTTAGAGATTACATCATTTTCCAGGCCCTGAGGAGTTGAAAAAATAATCTGTGCATTTTCCCATAATTCATGCCTTGCTTTAGGGGGAACTTCTCCTGTAAACAAGACCATCTTTGTATCATCAAAATCCAGCAAATCTTTGAAAGTATTCAAGTGCTGCTTAGCTAATGGTTTTGTAGGGGCAAGAATCAAGATTTTAGATGTTGGAAAATTAGCAAGACGCTGTTTTGCAAGCATCACTGCAATAGCAGTCTTACCCATGCCAGTAGGCAAAACAACTAAACAATTTTTTTCAACACAAGTAGACAAAATCGTTTCTTGATATAACCTTGGCTTGAAATCACTGCGCATAATATGTCTGCATAAAAATTAGTTTAAATACCTTTTGCGTGTATGGCCAGTGACCAGTGCTGTTTGCTTAGGTCCAGTGTCTTTCAAACATCAAAAAGAACACAATCCAACAAATCACGCCCAACAAGAAAGCAATAATCAAAGAAACAAGCAAACTAAGACCGAGAACATAAATCAATAAAATAAAACCAAGCATCAAGCCTGCAAAGAAAAAGTACGCAAGCCGGGAACTGAAAATCATTCGAGACCCATCTAGAGGCGGGAAAGGAATTGCGTTATAGATTGCATACAGCAAATTAAAACCAATCATCAAATCCAAAAAAGGAGAGCCAATGCCTGAATTAATCATCTTTAGCACGCCTGCAAAGAGCAGATTTGCCAAAGGGCCTAACATGGCAATATAGCCAAATGTCCTGAGACTAGGACCATATCTGTGCTTTCCAATACGCTGGCCAGTAAGCATATGAATCATCAAAAAACTCCCTGCAAAAACAGGAATCCTGCCATTAGAGAAAATCAAAAAAAGTACGCTGATTAAAATACCAAACCACCAAATCTTTTGCTCTGGCTTGTAACCGCAATAAATCGCACCGAGACGTTGAACAATGTGGTGCAGAAAAACAGAAAGAAAAACAATAATCAAAGAGATGGAGAAATTCTTTATGCCGTCTGCAGCATCAAACTTGCCTATGCCCCATTTATCAAAAGATAAAACAAATGCAAAGAATAAAACAATTAGTATGAAATCGCGTGTTTCAGTCTTATTAAACCAGCAATATCTTTTTATCCGGTCTTTGTATTCATTCCAACTTATAGCGCCCATAATAAGTCTTATTTATAAATGAAGTATATAAATATTATTGTTTAGTTTACTTGAGAACTTCACTAGGTGCTATGCATGCTATTCTTTTAATTTTCTTTTCACAATATCTAGAATGTCTTTTTCATGACCTGCGCCTACAATGGCAACAATTTTATCATCTGGGAACTGAATCAATAAACTAGTTAAGTTAGAAGCCATAACTTTGTTACGCTCGACAATCAAAACCTTGTAGATGTTAGGGTAACGCTTTTTGACTTTTTTGATAAGTTTGCTTATAGTGGCTTGAGTAGGGACTGTGCTTAAATCAAAACCAATTTCAGTCTTGCGAAAGATAAGACCCTTTATGATGTCAACAAAAAAGTTCCATTTCTCTCTCCAGGATAATTCTTTTGAAAAATGTTTCAATGTAATTTCAATATCCTGATCAATCAAAGCAACTTTAGCTTTTGCTTTTCTTGCGGCCTTAAATGCAGCAACCATATCAGAACCAGGACTAACGCCCACTTGATCTCCTAATTTCTTTTCAACCCAGGCACCAATAATAGAGAAAATCCAGCCCTTTAGACCAACGTGTTTTATGTCTTTGACCGAGACTTTGCCTTTTTTTTCACTAAGCAAAGCAGCCAAACGCTTCTTGTCAAGCTCTAGAGCCACAATATCTGGCTCTTCTTTTAAGATTGCTTCTCTTACTTCTTTAATACTCTGCTTGGCAATGTGAGAAGTGCCTATTATTGTCAGATTCTTAAATTTCATAATAATTTACATAGTCCTGCGCATTTAAATAGCTTTCGAGTAAAAGTAGATACTCCTCTTCCAAAAAGTTTATATATCGGAATGTTTTCTAAAAACATCATACTTAAAGGAGGGATTGGCTATGTTAAAAATGAAAAAATTGACTGACTGTTATGATATGAAAGTCTTCACAGATCAAGGAGAATATTTTGGAGAGATAGAAGAAGTACAACTATCTGCAACTAAAATACAGGGATGGCGAGTAAGAGCATCAAAAAATTCAATTCTGAATAAAATATTAGGTTCTGCAAAAGGAGTAATTGTGCCTCATCAATTAGTTCGGGCAATAGGAGATATAATGGTAATTTCTAAAACTGCAATGCCTAGCTATTCAGAAGATAGTGAAGAAGCTGCGGCATGAAATTTATTTTAATTAGCATATTCGCTGCCTGGTTCATTGCCCAGGCAAGCAAATCTATTTTTTCTAAAACAAAAAAATCAAAGTCATTCTTTAGGTGCGGCGGGATGCCAAGTGCGCATACTGCATTTGTGAGTGCATTATGCACTTCTGTTGGAATTGTGTCTGGATTTAGTTCTGCAGTATTCTATGTGGCCTTGGCATTCTCTATAATCGTAGCGCATGATGCAATACAGGTAAGAAAACACCATACCCTAAAACAAGTAATAGTTGGCGCATTATTGGGAATATTAATTACAGTATTGGTAAAATCAATTTTTTTCTAAAAAATACAGATAATATAGGATAGTAATGTTTATATAGAAGCTATAATTAAGAAAACATACGGGGAACCTATATGAGATGCACAAAACATAGGCGAAATGTTGTTGGAGCCTGCAATTGGTGCGGAAAACAAATCTGCCCATACTGTATTGGCAAAAAAGAAGGTAAAAAAATATACTGTGAAAAATGCTCTATGCGGCTTTCAACAGTGAAAAGAGCAAAAGTGCCTCCTGTACCACTCAAAAAAGTGCAAGGATCGCGTGCACAACCAGTAATTGAAGAAAAACCAACACAACAAAAAAAAATATTCTCGGTTGATGAAGAAGGATATCTTATCTTAGAACAATAGAGCTGATATTAATGGATGTTGAAAAACTAAAAAAAATGAATGAATTGAGCAAAGAGCTAAAAAAGCACGGAATGGCAGATAGTACATCACAAGCATTTACTCAAGCAGGAGAGATGGTGAGAGACGAAACATTCAAACAGGTAATAGAACCAAACACTTCATCACAAAAAACCACAGAATTTGACAATCAATACCAAATAATGCTTGAGCGACAGAATAGACAGATAGTGCAGGAAGTTCAGGCGCTAAAAGAAACAATTGCTGCAATGCAGGCAGAAATAGAGATGCTAAAAGCAGATAGAAAAGCTGCACCAATGCCGCAGCAAGAAAAACCAAAACAAGAAGCACAGACAAAATTTCCACAAAAATCAGAGAGCAAAGAACACCCTAAACAGGGAGGATTTACTCCTGAAGATGTTGCAGTGGATAAAGTGTTTTATTTTGGAAAGAAATAATTCTTACATTAATTTAAAATAAAATAATACAAACAGAAGTATGTACAATGATATAGATATAATAATCATATTATATTTTGTGAGATTAAACCATTTCTGCGCAGTCTTTACTTTCTTAACTTGCACTAATTTTAACATGTAGATGTTAAGTATGAATGAGACTAGCAAAATGAAATAGGTTAACAGCATTACCTTGTCTGCCAATAATAAGTATCCTACTGCTGGCGGAAGCTTGGCAGATATTGCTAATTGATACATTATTGCAGCAATCAAGGCAGAACTTACAATTCCTAATCTTAGTTCTAATTTGTTGATGCCTAGCAAAAATGTAAAGAGAATTATGAAAATTATGAAGAAAATTGGTAAGAAAAATGAGATTGCTGCGTCTAAATGTCTGGTTAACCGAACCTCAAAAACATAAGTGGAAAAAAATTGATCATAAGTGGTGTAAAAGTGCTCTGTATTATACGCAGTCCATCCCGCTATTTTCCATCCAGGGAAAAAGATGCGATTATCTATCCCTGATTTTGCAAGATTTGGGACTAATTTTACTTTCTCTAAAGGAAATCTCGCATGCTCGACCACTAATTTGATTGTTTGTGTGTCTAGAGGAAAATCCTGCAGTTCAACCTTGTCTATCATCGTACCCCTTACGCGATAATAAGTTTTATTATATTCATCTTTGCGCTCTATAACATCTGCGTGTTTACCATTAATTGCCCAAAAATCATCTGCAGTGCATTCTGTTTCACAATCAAATTGAATGAAAAAATCCAGGTCATATGAGCCTGTTGCAGCATCATAATTGCTGATGCCTAGTAAATATACAGAAACTGGAATTTCCTCTTGCTCAGCTAAAACACTAGGAATAAGAAAACAGGATAAGATTACTAAAATTGCTATAAAATACCTCTTTTTCATTAATTGCTTTAAAAAAAGAAATTATATTTAAATGTTACTTTATAAATTAATCATTCTCAACTCTAGGGGCAAGAATAAAGCTCAGCAACACCTTGTCAACGACTTTGTATTCTAGTTTCAATGGATAATCCTGGCTAAAATGAATATTTACTTCACCTGCCAGTTTAGCTCCTTGAATCATTTTTTTAAGGTATTCAATAGAGTACTTTGCTTTTACTGCAGCTTTTGTGTCAGAATTGATTTTTGTGACATCATCTGCCTGAATGTCAATACTTGCTTTTGACAAATCTCCTTCTGCATGAATCATCATCTTTTCAGGCTCTGCTGCAAAAGTGACAGACTCAGCGACGATATCTGCGTCATCAATAGCATCATTCAAGACATGAGATGCAGTAGAGATTATAACGGGGAATGAAAGGTTTGGAACTTTTTGTTCTGATTCTTCAATATCTATCAAAGGAAGACTGAAAGTCCTGACAGATTTTCCTTTCAGAGTTATTTTAAGTTTATTGTCAGTTGTAGCTTCTAGAGAAACAACATCCTGAGCTTTAGCCCGTCTAAGAATCTGTTTGAAGTTAGCTAAGTTAATAGCAATCTCTGTTTCGTTTTCTAATTCATATTCTGTGAATGCGCTTGAAAGAAGCTTGAAAACAACCATTGCGACATTAGCAGGATCCATGGCAATAAGCTCAATACCGTCTTTGGTCAGTTTAAATCTTGCCTCATGAACTAATTCAGAAATAACTGTAATGCTGTCTTTTAGATAAGTGGAATCCGCTAGTGTTAGTTTCATTTTATAACCCCCTAAAAAGGAGAAGTATTCGCTAATATAAATATTTTGTTATTTTGTAATGGTTATTCAATGAATAAAGACTGGCTATTTAAAAGCTGATGCGCAGTCTTACCCTCTTCATAGCCCATTTTAGTGCCTAATTCAAGGAAAGCATCCATTGCAGGCTTTTCACAGTGCACAGGCACTATGTGTTTTGGCTTCAAGAGCTTGATTAGATCCCTAATATCCTCTTTTCTACCATGTCCTGAGACATGAGCTCCTTTGAATATCCTGACGCCCTTGGATTTAAGGTGATCATCTAGAATCTGCCTATATGCCTTATTTATTGGCGTAGGAATGACATTACAAGAAAAGATGACCTCATCTTCATCCTCAAATAAAAATGGATATAGGCCATTAGCCATCTTGGAAAGAGTTGCTTTAGGTTCTCCTTGGTGACCTGTTACAACTAATAAATATTTTTCAGGACCTGTTTTTTGAATCTGTTTTAGTTTTCTAGCAATTTGTTTTGCAAACCTGCAGACTTCGCCCTCTTTTTCTAATTTAACAATGTTTGCCACTGAAGCTGCGTCGATATATTTTGCTAGTGAGCGGCCTAAGAAGATAACTTTTCTGTTTAATTTTTTTGCAAAAAAGCAAATAGATTTTAATCTAGCAATATGAGAAGAGAATGTTGTTGCAATAATTGCTTTGCCTCGAGAATCAACGTCCATCATTACACCTCTTAACATCTCTTTAGCAACATTTTCAGAAGGGCACTTGCCATCATAAGGAGCATATAGTGCATTAATGATTGCAATAGCAACACCGCTATTTCCTATTTTTTCAAGAGCAGCATAATTTGGTTTTGTGCCTAAAGTAGGAGAGTTATCTAATTTGAAATCTGCCGCATAAACAACTGCGCCATATGGTGTGTGGATGACGACAATAGAGGATTGCGGTGTTGAATGTGTTACGTTGACTAACTCTATTGTTATTTTATCAGAAATCTTTATCTTTGAATTAGGATTAATTGGTCTTATCTTATTTGGAAGCTTGATTTTCTCGTCTTTTAAAATTGCTCTTAGCACAGCTGCACTAAATGGGGTGCAGATGATTTGTGCATCTTTGAATCGATTAGCTAAAAATGGAATTGCGCCCAGGTGATCTAAATGAGCGTGCGTAGGAACAATTGCTTTGACTTTATCTTTCCAATCTCTAATTAAATCAGAATTAGGAATGGCTCTTGCTCTGATTAAATCATTTGCCTTAAGCTTAATGACCTGCTCTCCTTCTTCTTCTGTAATCTTTATGTAATTAGGGAGGTGAAGACCCATATCTATTACAATAACTTCGTCGTCAACTTTAACTGCGGTCATATTTTTCCCGACTTCTGCATAACCGCCAATTGCTTTTATTTCGATTGCCATGAGTGTATTGTTATATAAAGACTATAAAAAGGTTGTCATGATTCTTCTGAATAAACCGCGTCCAGTTCTTTTGTTGCAGTGTCTCTAAAGAAATCAAGTTGAATTTGAATATTTATTTTTGGAAAATCTGGACTGCATTTTCTGAAGTTTTCTTTTGTTGCAGTAAATAATGCGTCATATTTTGCTTTAAGATTATCTAAATTATCATAGCATTTTGGCGAGGCGCCCCCGCCCATTAATCTTGGCCCTAGATTATATTTTCCGCTCTGTGTTCTTGATTTAAGATGCGCTCTTTCTGGTTTGCCAGGGCAGAGAATCTGCATGTTTTCAGAGTGCCCGATAAATTCTCCGTCTTGAATAACTTCGTCACAAAGAGTATCTAAATCTATTTGTACTTGACCAAGAAGATCGTCTAATACTGCAGGAGATATTATTGCATTAGAAAGTGCAAATTTATATGTGCTAGACGGGCTGAAAGGTTGCAGCATGTTTATTTTTATCATATTTTTTTGCGGTGTAAGTATGAATGCAGGGCGCGTTGAGTCTAACTAACCTTTACAAAAGGTTAGGATTCAAAGTTGTGCGGCGCAAGGCTGCACGCGAGTATGAATGCGGGGCGCAGGATTCGAACCTGCGTAGGCACTAAGCCAACAGATATCTCACCATTTCCGTTGAAATGGAAGACAGCAGATTTTCATCTTCAGCCTTGAGTCTGGACGTGTTTTTGATTGAACACTCTGTCCCGTTTGGCCGCTCCGGCAGCCCCGCATAAATCAAGGTAATTAATTGGGTATATATAAAGTTTATTCTAAAGAATGCGTTATTGCTGAATTGGGGATAGAATTATTCTAAGCTTTTGAGCCGTTTCTCGACTTTAGACAACTCAGATTCTAATAAATCCATCTTAGAGGCAACTTTAGAAATCTTTCTGGTGGAGCGGGATTTTTTGTGCTTTCCCAAGGAAGGTCTTTTAGCTGGACCTGCTAAAGGAGACTTAGGCAGATAACCTTTAAGTTTTTTATTAAGAACCAAAATTTCGTCAATAGTGTGCTTTAATTCAATGATGTGTCTTGCTTTTTCAGCTTTCAAGGCTTCAAAATTCTCATAATCCTTTAGTGCATCAAGAACATCTTTAGATGAATTAAGCAAAAAACGCCTAACCATAGTAGGATTCTTTATTCCAACAAAAAAATTCTCTTTGCTCATAGTTCTGGCTCTAATAACATTCGGTCAATCTCATAAACCCGCTTTGTAACTTCGTCAAGTTCTCTTGTCCAATTGCTGAGTTCTGCGTCTTCCTGTTTCTTAAGCTCATTAATTTTGTTCAATAAGAATCTTGCTTGGTCTAGTTTTTCTTTGACTAAAGTCATAATCTCTGTTATGTCTTTGTAATCTTCGATTTTAACAAATACTGGTGCTTTTTGTTCCATTTTATTCACCCTTGCGCCTCCGCTATAACTTTATCTACGTATGATAATTTAGATTCTGCCTGCTCAAGTGTTTTTCTCCATTTATCAAACGCCTTAAGCTCCTGATTCTTTAAATCAGTCAATCTTTGCAAATATTCTTCTGCTTCAATTAGCTTGGTTCTCACAAAATTAGTATTAGTCTGCAGAGTCGAATAATCATCTACTGCAACAAACATAGGTTTTATTTCTCTAGACTGAAGAACTGCTGCTCTAGTTGGAGCAGTATCTTTTATAGTTTTATCAAAAATTTCCTTAGGAGTAAATCTTTCCTCAGTATGAATGTCAGGAATCTGCAATTCTCGCCGCATAAATGTTGGATGCTCGTTAACCTGCGGAATCTCTACGTGCTCTGGCGCTTCTTCTGGCATTTCTGGAAATCTTGGTTTTTCTTGCTTTATTTCAGGAAAAGCAGGCTCTATCTCTGGCAGTTCTGGCAATTCTTCCAATTTTCCAAGCGCAGGTCTCTGTGCTTCTGGCGGCATTGGAGGAGGAGGCAATTCTACCTCTGCATTATTTTCTTTTTTCTTTTTAAAAAGTTTGAACATTTTTTCCACACCCCGTAGTAATTATTTTTTAATTATTATTAAAAACTTTTGGGACTATTCCAAGATAGTAACAAGCATTTTAATAGAGGATACTGCTAAAATAACATATGAACGCAGCATTATGGTGGAAAAAACAAAAAGACTCAGTAAAATGCTTTCTTTGTCCAAGAAATTGCTTGATAATGGAGGGCCAGAAAGGCTTTTGCGGTGTACGCGAGAATAAAAACGGAAAATTATACTCTTTAGTGTATGGCAAAGCAAGTGGAATACAGATAGATCCAATAGAGAAAAAGCCATTATACCATTTTTTGCCAGGAACGTCTGCTTTTTCAGTTGGGACAGTTGGGTGTAACTTTGTGTGCCAGAATTGCCAAAATTGGGCAACAAGCCAGGCAGGGCCTGAAAAAATGCATGCATATAATCTCAGTCCTGAAGAAATTGTTAAGAAAGCAAAAGAACAGCACTGTTCTACAATCGCGTATACGTATAATGAACCAACGGTGTTTGCAGAATATGCTTTAGAGACTGCAAGACTTGCCCGCAAAGCAGGAATGAAAAATATACTGGTGACAAATGGGTTTACTGGAAAAGAGGCAACACTTGATTTTTGCAAATTTATTGACGGCGTGAATGTAGACTTAAAATCATTGGATAATGACTTTTATAAAAAATACTCTGGAGCATGGCTAGAGCCAGTGCTTGAAAGCATAAAGACATATCATAAGAAAAAAATCTGGGTTGAATTGACAAATTTAATAATTCCGACGCTAAATGATGACATGAATAAAATAAAGGAAATGGTTGCGTGGATAAAAGAAAATACTAGTTCAGATGTACCTTTGCACTTTTCTGCATTTTACCCATCTTATAAATTAGAGGATTTGCCGCATACATCTGCTGCAACCTTGATGGAAGCCAGAAAGCTTGCGCTTGAGATGGGAATGAATCATGTTTATATTGGAAATATTGTCACAACAGAGGAAGATAATACTTATTGTCCTAAATGTAAGAAGTTGGTTATTGAGCGGATGAATTTTACTGCCCTGCAGAACAATTTAAAAAATGGTAAATGTGAGTGTGGGGAGAGAATACAGGGTGTTTGGAACAAATAGTGCGCTGCGTTCTGCTTCTGTGATTGATTACTTTCCAGATTTATCTGTTTCGGATATATAATCTGACGACTTCGCTAGGCACTATTTGCGGAGTATATGGTAAGTTTTTTATAGTTCTCTCTGATTCTGATTTTCATGACAAAAATACTAGCTAAAATAATAATAGAAATGATGGGGGCTCCAAAGGAGTACATAGAAAAAACCCTGAAAGATTACTTAGAGAAACTTAAGAAAGACGGAATAAAAATAAAGACAGAAGTAATAGAAGATGCACAAAAACAAGGAGAATTATTCAGCACATTTGCAGAATTAGACATTGAATTTGATAAACTAGAAGATTTATTTGGATTTTGCTTTGATTCCATGCCGTCATCCATAGAAATAATCGAACCAGAAGAGCTACATCTAACTTCAGAAGACTTTAGCAATTATCTCAATGATTTACAGGCAAAACTTCATGAAGTAGACATGGTTGTGAAAACAACAAGAGCACAAAATGCAATTTTAGATAAAAACGCAATGAATGTGTTTAAGAATTTTATTAGCTATTTGTGCAAAGATGGAATGACCCTTGAAGAGATGTCTAAAATAGTGGGAATAGAAGGAAAAAATCTACAAAAATTTGTTGATATTCTTATCAAAGAAGATAAAATCAAAAAAGAAGGCGATAAATACCTAAAAAAATGAGTGATCTCAAGCACAGGATAGAATCCATCCTATTCTCAGCAGGCAAACAAATAACACTAGAAGATTTATCTAGATTGACAAGGGAGAGAGATCCTGAAAAAATAAAAAACGCAGTAAAAGAATTAAAAAAAGAACTTGAAGAAAAACAAGGATCTATAATGCTGGTTGAAGAAAGAGATTCTTGGAAGCTTACTGTTCGTGAAAAGTATTTACCATTTGTTCGAAAAGTTGTCTCTAAAACAGAACTGCCTAAAACTGTAATTGAAACACTTGCTATTGTTGCATTTAAGGCTCCTGTGCTGCAATCAAAAGTAATTCATATTAGAACTAATAAAGCTTACAAACATCTAGATTATCTTGAAGAGAAAGGATATATTACTAGAGAGAAAAAAGGAAGAACTAAATTGATTAAATTAACACAGAAATTCTTTGAATACTTTGATGTTCCTCCGGATAAATTGAAGGAGAAGTTCCAGGGCTTTGAAGAATTAGATAAAGCAATTGAAGAAGTTGAAACACCAGAAGTGGATTTGCTTAATGAAAAAGGTGAAGAAGTGGAATTGAAAGAATATGACCGGACAAAACAAGTAGAGAAGTATACTGAAACGCCATCGCCAGTGGAAAAGTATGTTAATGAAGTTGATGGCTTGGAAACTTATGGAGAGAAAACAGAGCATAAGAAAAAACCGAAAAAACATAAGAAGAAAAAGAAAAAAGAAGAAAAAGAAACAGAATCGCCAAGCGCAGAAGAATTAACAGAGGCCTTAACTGGAGAAACTGAAGAAGTTGCTGAGAAAGTAGAGAAAAAAATTGGAACAAAAGTTCCAAATTCACAGAACAAAAGTTCTGCGAAAGTTGAAGAAGCAGAAGAAGTAGAAGAAGCTGAAGAAGAAAAGAAAGAAGAGAAGCCAAAAAAGAAAGAGAAAAAGAAAAAAGAGAAAAAGAAAAAGCCTGAGAAAGAAGAAGAACCAGAAGAAGAAAGAATAAGCGCAGACAACATCAAAGCAAAAGCAAAAGAACTGGCTTCTGAAATGGAAGAATCAAAAACAGAATACAAAGCAAAAGGCTTATTGAAAAATGAAATTCCTGAAAATGTTCAAGACAAAATCGACAGAAGAGCGCAAGAGATAGTTTATGGTGAGAAAAAAGAGATAGAGGCTGAAGAGAAATTGGAACTTTCAAGAAGTTCCAAATCCGCCGAACTAGCGGCTCGGCGTAAGCCAGAAATAATGAAAGAGAAAAAAGAAGAATTACCAAAACCAGAATCCAAATCTGAAATTAAGGAAGAAAAGAAAAAAGAACTTCCTGCGCCAGAGAAAGAAGAATGATATTACTTCTAATATGTCCAAAATGCAGAAACAAAATGAAATACCAATCACAAGATAGAGTGATAAGTGGAAAAAGAAAGACTTGTGTTTATTGCGGAAGAAGCTTTGGTGTTTCTGAGAATGTAATTAAGAAGATGTGACTGAACCCGCATCTTTAAATAGCGTGTTCATATATGAACTATAGAAAAGTTTATATACGTAAAATACAAAAGTCTTTTTACGGTGATTATTTATGGAATTCGAAGAGCTTGATGTTGAAGGGAAAAAATTGCTTCTTAATGCGTATAATTATGAAGTTGATGAAGAGGGCATTATTATTGATGCTACTTTAAAGGAACCAGTAATTTCCAAAGATACCCAGCAACTTATAACCCTGAAGAATGTTTCTTTACTTCCTGGTTCTTTGAATCTACTGGATACTACGCCTTTGACCATAAGTAAATTTCTTCGTGAAAAGATAGAGTCGAAGAATGGGAATCCTTGAAATAATAATCGCTAAAGCTTCAGAACTAAATGTATTCGAGCTATTGCAGTGGTTACCTACTTCTGGTTATTTGGCTAAATTAACTAAAGACCAACTTAAGAAAGTATATTCTATCATTAGACAGAAAAACAATTTGGGTAAATTTGCGTTTGTTCCTAACGCAGAAGAATACTACGCTCTTACAAAACTGGCAGATAAATCAGTGTATAGAGATTTTAAGAAACTGTTAAAAGGCCATTGGGGTGTAGACGTTGTTAGAACTGGTCTGTATATTCTTAGTTTAGAACGTAAAGGCGAAATAGACCAGATTAACTTAGTTAAACAGCAAGTATTCGCCAATAAACAGGTATCCGGTTTACGATTAATCGGAATGGTAACAGAAGGAGTTATTAAACCTGCGCTCGATTATTTAAAAGAATTAAAAGAAAAAAAAAATTTTTCGCCAGAAGACTTAAACAAAGCTTTTGAAGATTTGCTTAATGAATGGGAAAAAATTACTATTTTTGTAAAGAGTGATGATTTTGTTGAAACTATTTTCAAAAAAGCAAAAAATATGGTTGATCAAAAGAAGCAAACCTTCTTTATTTTTGCTAAAGGGAAAGCAATCGCTGTTGCTTGTGCTGCAATAGTAAGATTACAAAAAGAAGAATACTTGCTTGAAAAAGGGTATGTGTGGTTTGCCGAGACAGATTTAGATACTACGCCTCCCAGTTATTATTGCGCAGCATATTCTTCTTTGTTTTTAATGTAATTTTTATTAATTCCCGACCACACCAAACCCCTGAATTCAAGCAGTACAAGCCTTCTAAGCCCAGAATTCAAACAAAAGGTTTATAAAGGACCGTCCTTTCAAAACATATAGAGGAAAGCTGTTTTCTCAAGAAAAAATGGATGCGAGTGAAGAAAAAACAGAGGAAAGAATCCAGCCAAGAGTAATTGAAGATGAGATGAAGCAATCTTATCTTGCGTACTCTATGAGTGTTATAGTAGGCAGAGCTTTACCAGATGTGAGAGATGGATTAAAGCCTGTACACAGAAAAATTCTATATGCTATGCGAGATATGGGTATGTTGCATAACAAGCCTTTTAAGAAGTCTGCAAGGATTGTGGGCGAAGTATTAGGTAAATACCATCCACATGGTGACACCGCAGTATATGACTCTATGGTGCGAATGGCGCAGGATTTCTCTTTAAGGTATCCTTTAGTACAGGGACAGGGCAATTTTGGGTCTGTGGACGGCGATTCTGCCGCAGCAATGAGGTATACAGAAGCAAGATTAAACAAATTAAGCGAAGAAATACTTCAAGATCTTGATAAAGAGACAGTACCCTTTATTCCAAATTTTGATGCCAGCTTAACAATGCCATCTGTACTGCCGTCAAAAGTACCAAACTTATTGATTAATGGAAGCGCAGGAATTGCAGTAGGAATGGCAACTAATATTCCTCCGCACAACATGAATGAAATCTGCGATGGAACAATAAAAGTAATAGACAATCCAGATACTACGCCAGAAGAATTATTAAAAATAGTTACAGGGCCGGATTTTCCAACAGGCGGAACAATACAGGGCAGTAAAGGAATAAGAGATGCATACACCACGGGAAGAGGAAAAGTAAAAGTATATGCAAAAATAGAAGTCGAAGAAAAAAAGAGAACAAAATTAATCATAACTGAAATTCCTTATCAAGTAAACAAATCTCAATTGATTGAAGAAATAGCAAACTTAGTGAGAGACAAAAAAATAATTGGAATATCTGACTTAAGAGATGAAT
>Ga0180432_10001177_pt1 | contig 41913 bp, 32 predicted proteins | sample SS_ome_10_FD_132414 | JGI IMG/M metagenome (GOLD analysis project Ga0180432, IMG submission 132414) | Hypersaline lake sediment archaeal communities from the Salton Sea, California, USA - SS_1_MS_2 metaG | ecosystem: Environmental > Aquatic > Non-marine Saline and Alkaline > Hypersaline >... | reverse complement strand
CTGTGGCGTTCCGAAACCCGGAAAACACGCTCGTTGCTGCTTCCCGGAACGCCACAGAGGGCGTTCCCTACAGACTGAACGTGTCAAACGCCAAAAAGTCACAGCCTCAACGGTCGCGGCTTTTTGGAGGTTGGGAAGCTGGATTTCTTCGATGGCGACGGCCTTGGAAGGCCGTCGTACAACCCGTCAACAAAAACGGCCCGCCTCCGAAGATCGGAGGCGGGCGCTGCGGGTCTGTGTTGGCCGGTTTGGTCGGGTGCTGTCAGTCTCGCGAAGCTCGCCACCCCCCGTCGTCGTCGGCCGGTGCCGGCTGCGACGGCATACTGATCAAGCGAATGGGTGACGCCTGACGCATCGGTTTCGCCGCCGAGCGGCTGTTCGGATCGAAGAGTTTCGGCACCGGAAGCGACTTCAACTGCGCGTCGATCTTCGGCGCCGCCTTCAGCGTACGGGTCGATTCCGTTTGCGAGTTGTCCTGGAAGGTCTTTGGAGCAGGGGCCGGCGCGGAATCGGTCGTTGCCGGGGCCGTCGCACTGCAACTCGAACAGCCCGTGCTGCCCGAAGAGAGGGGAATTCCACATGCCCCGCTTCCACACGATCCGAACGAACCAAGACTCGTTCCACACGGGTTGCAGCTTGCCGGGGCGGAGCACGGGTTGCAACTCGCCGGAGTGCAACACGGATTGCAAGCACTGTACGAGTAGGACGCCGGCATATAGACAGGGCGGTACGTGGTGTAGGGCACCAATCGCGGCAAGATGCTCATCCTCGTTACCGGGCGATATGCCGTCACCGGGCAACCGGTACACGGATCGCAGGCGGCGACCGTGCGGTAACTCGTCAAGGGCACGCGTTGCAGTCTGTACGACGTCCGCGGCACATAGCGCAACGTCGTACAAACCGTCGGATAGCAGGCCGTGCAGACTGTTGGAGCACAAGGGTTGCACGCCGGATAGTAACTGGCGCAAGGCGATGGACAAGCGGGCGGAGTGAACGCCGGGGCGCACGGCGCCGGACCACATCCGAACAGACCGTCAAGACATCCGAAGGCATGCGTCTCCGCAGGCAGTGCAAGCAGTGCTATCGCAAGCCCGCACGCCACAACTGCCCCGTGCATCTTGGTAAACATCATTTTGTAACTCCATACTGCAGGAAAAGGGGTTTATTTCTATGGGACCGTTTCGAGGCCGTCCTGTCAAGCGCGTGTCCCGCCGAATTCGGCATTTGGTTGCACTTTCCTGTCCCGGGAACTCTACGCTTCGGACCGGGCATTTGGTTCATGGTGATCTTGACGTTGCCTCTTTTAAGCGTAGGTCAGGAATTCGCCCGGCAAAGGCAGGAATGTGCGGCCGGTCCCGAGAAATGTCGCCTGCAACCGCTGGCACGAGTATGCTAGCACCGACTTCTCAGCCAATCCTTGCCGGAGAAATGGCGGCACCGCTACAACCGCTACAATCAATACGACCGGTAAAGGGGCCTATTGGCATCTCCGCCGGGCCTCGTAGAGATCGTAGAGATCGAACAGCACCTCCCGCAGGTTTCCCCCCTCCTCGGCAAAACGTTCGGCGACCTCTTCGGGCGTTACCTGCACGGGATAATCCCGTTGGAGATGTTCGACGAGACGTTCCACCCGCTCCAAATCGGTTGTCGGACGATACAAGTCCGGTAGCCCGACGGGGCGATGGGATGTGACCAGCAAACCGAGTCCGCGGCGGCGGCAGAATCGCCGCAGCCGGAAACGACTCAGGCGGCCGAGTTGCTCGTAGCCGTCAACAACCAGCACGGTCGGTTCCGCGGGAGTGTCCGTGCGGAGCAATCCCGCCGGCAGGCGCCGCCGGCCGTTGTGGAGTTCGACCAGCAGCGTGCGGCGTCCGGCCAGTTCGATGACGGGTATCAGGGTCGCCAGCAGCGCCGACTTTCCGGCGCCGTGCGGCCCGACGATTTGCCCCCGCCAGCCGTTCTCCTTCAATCGCTCGACCAACCGTGCGGCAGATTGGCCGCCGTCAAAAAGAAACGGCACGGCCCCCGGGCGAACGCGCCGGGTCGAGAATGGGTTGTCCGTGTCAGAAGGTTCGATTTGCCCGCTCACGACGTTGAAACCTCAACCGGCGGAACGCCGCCCAATTGAAACGCCTGCTGGCCGACCAGGTCCTTCCCCCGATGATAAAACACCCGAACGCGAACGCACCAGCGGACTTTCAAGATCACGCCGTCGTAGCTCAGGGGGCTGTTCGGCAAGGTCGTGCTGAATCGGGCCGGGCGCATCGGGTCGATCCAATCGCCGTCGTCGGCGCTGAATTGCCAGAACTCGTGGACGGCCATGTCTTCGTCGCCCTTGCCCTCCGTATACCAAAGCACGGAAACCTCGATCGACTTGACCGAGCCGGGATCGACCGATTCGAGCCGGTACTCGCCCGCGAGCACTTGGCCCGGTTCGTAGACGCGGCCGTTGCCGTCGAACAGGATTGTCACCGATCGGTCGTTCATGGCTCGTTCCGGCCGTCGTTGGGACGAATGATGACGGGGAAGCATCGCGAGTAGTCGGGCCACCCGGCAATATCACCCTCCACGATGAGGTTCCACTGGATTTCGTTGTGTTCCGCCTTAAAGGAGTGCATGGCCCCGTGGGGCACCGTCAGCTCGATATCGGCCTCGAAAGGAAATCCCCGCTGGATGTCGAAGGCCTCGCGGCGGAAGACCTCTTCGCGGCAGACCTCGCGGGTTTCGGTGCGGGTGTCGGTTCCCTGGCGATAGGTGGCTTCCTCCTGGCAGACCAGGGAGGCAACCAGCGAGTTCACCTGAAGGCGACCGGTCTGGGAAACGAACAGGCGATACTGCCCGCCGGGGGCCAGGGGATGATCGGAAATCTCGACCATCGTCGGCCCGATGCCCGTCGTGACCAGAAACTGCCGGAGGAACAGAAATATCAACCCGATTCCCACGGCAACGAACGGAATAAGGAAAACGTCGAGAAACCACTCCGGTTTCCCTTCCAGATGGCCGCTTACGGCAATAACCACGAAAACCGATACGATGCCGTTCCAAAAAAGACAAACCAACAATATCCCGAACAGTTTCCAGCCGGGTGAGGCGCTGATAGGCAAACGATAGGCCAAGGTGGTGCCGGGGCTGTTGGTGATGTCGGCCCCGGCCGGGATGTTCGGGAACGTTCGATCCGGCCGCCCGTTGCGGCTGAAACCGTTGCGGTCGGCCCCGCGCTGGGCCATTGCAGCACGATATTCGGCCGATTTACCCCAGTGCAACAGCCGGTAGATCAAGCCGCCGCCGCCGATCACGATGAACGAAACCGGTATGATGAAAATGATCCATATCCACCACCGGTTCCCCCGGACGAGAACCACCTTGTTCGAATCGGCCGGATCGTACCAGCACACGCGCTCTTCCCCCACAACAAACTGATCGAGGATCTGCTGCGCGGCTTCCCGGTCGCCGGCATAAGAGCCGGGCCGGTCCCAGGCGGTGGCGCTATCGTAAGTCCGCTTGACGTGAGTGACCCCGCCGACTTCGTACTCGATTTCGATTTCCGCGCGGTAGAGTTTGCCGTCGTCACCCTCCTTCTCGGCGATCTGCCTGTCGGTAACCGTACACGTACACTCGACAAACTCGTTATTGACACGCCACTCGGGGACCACAAGAAAGACGATCAGCGCCGCCAGACCCCCACACCCGATCAGGAGGAAAATGGCGTAGAAAAGGGCGTCGGCCGCGCTGCCAAGCGTGTGGGAGCCGGTTCGGCGGTCCCCCCGTTTCTTCCCGTAGTATCGTAGTCTAGGAGCCAAAGTGCGTTCTCCGGCACGGCGCCCGGCGAGCCCTAGCGGGGCTTCTTTCGTCGCAGTTGCCCGCCTTCTTTCGAACGCCGCGATTTGCGATAAAACCCGACTCCTTCGAGTGCCCGATAAACCTCCTCCAAGGTCTTCTCACCAAAATTGGAAATCGCCAACAAATCGTCACGCGTGCAGTGGAGCAGATTGTCGACCGTGAAAATCCCCCGATCTTCCAGACAATTGATGGTGCGGACCGACAAGCCGATCTCCGCCATGCTCATCTCCAACTTCTCGGTCAATTCCCTGGCGTGCGAACCGGTTTCCAGCGGAATTCGGTTTCCCATGGGGTCCCTCCCAGTTTGAATCCGTATTGTTGAATTCGTGTTGGAAATACCAACGCAAAGGGGCAAGTATAGCCGTTCGGGGCAAGTTGAGTAGTGGGGGCTATGGGGAAATAGGGGATTTCTCCCGCCTTTTCAAACGGTTTTCCGACGCCCGAATGGCAAACCGCCATGCCCCAACGAGGGGGGGTTACCTCGTGCTCCCAACGGCGTATACTTGGGCGATTCTGCGGGAAATCAAGGCCATCGATCTCGAAGGAACGCTACGTTGCACCATCTCCAGGACCTCACGGAAGCACAGCGCGAAGCCGTCTCGCACATCGAAGGCCCCTTGCTCATCCTGGCGGGGCCCGGCAGCGGCAAGACCCGGGTGGTCACCCATCGTATTGCCCATCTGCTCGAACACGGCGTGCCCGGAAATCAGATACTCGCCCTGACCTTCACCAACAAGGCGGCGGAGGAGATGCGGAGCCGGGTGGAGAGCCTCGTGCCGAACCCATCCGTTTGGCTCGGCACCTTCCACCGCTTCTGCGCGCGATTGCTCCGGAAATACGCACCGCTGGTCGGACTTGAGGAGAACTACACGATCTACGACGTCGGCGACAGCGTGCAGGCGCTCCGGCGGGTCATCGCACGGCTGAAGATCGACACGGCCCATTTCACGTCCGATTCGATCGGCAAGAGCATCAGTTGGGCCAAAAACAACCTTATCAGTCCCGAACAGTACCGGCCGCGACCGGGTCGCCTGATGGGCACCCTGGTCGAGGAGGTCTACCCCGCCTACCAGGCGTATCTTGCGGCCTCCAACGCCGCCGACTTCGATGACCTTTTGCTGCACGTGGCCACCCTCTTGCGGGGAAACCCGGAGGTCCGCCGCAGCCTCGACGAACGCTACAAATTCATCCTCGTCGATGAATACCAGGACACGAATCTGGCCCAGTACGCCATCGCCAGGGCGCTGTCGATCGATCATCCCAATCTGGCGGTGACCGGCGATCCCGACCAGTCGATCTACGGCTGGCGCGGCGCCAACCTGAACAATATCCTCGAGTTCGAGAAGGATTTTCCCAAGGTTCGCGTTGTCCGGCTCGAGCGCAACTACCGGAGCACGAAGCGGATTCTCCGCGTCGCCTCGGACCTGATCTCGCACAATATCCGCCGCAAGGAAAAGAATCTCTATACCGAAAACGGCGCCGGGCAGCCCGTCCGGCTGGTGACCTACCGCACGCAAAAAGACGAAGCGGAGGGAATCGCCGCGGCGATTGCGGGCGAGATCCGCGACGGCCGACGCCGGCCCCGTGATTTCGCCATCTTCTACCGCGTCAACGCCCTGTCGCGGGCGCTCGAATTCGCCTTGCGCAATCAGGGCGTCCCCTACCAACTGGTCAACGCGCTGGAGTTCTTTCAGCGCAAGGAAATCAAGGAAGTCCTGGCCTACCTGCAACTGCTCTGCAACCCGCACGATGAGGTGGCCCTGCTGCGCGTGATCAACACTCCGGCACGCGGAATCGGCAAAACAACCGTCGGGCGACTCGCCGACCACGCCACGCGGCGCGGCATCTCGATGCTGGAAGCCGCTCGCGAGGCCGACGGAATCGAGTCGCTCAAGAAGCGGTCGGCCGGCCTGGTCCGAAAATTCGTCGCGATGTTCGACCGGCTGGTCGAGGTGGCCGCCGCTCCGGTCGAGGAAATCCTCGGCATGGTGTTGACCGAAACCGGCTACCAGCGGCAGTGGACCGATTCGGACAACGAGGAGGACCTCGAACGGCTGGCCAATATCGAGGAGCTGTTGACCGTCGCACGCGATTTCGACGAACACCACCCCGGCGACGGGCAGCTCGAAACCTTTCTTGAAGAGGCCTGTCTCGTCAGCGACACCGACGACTGGGAAACGGAACTCGACCGCGTTACCTTGATGACACTGCACTCCTCTAAGGGATTGGAATTTCCGGTTGTCTACATCGTTGCCGTTGAGCAGGGGCTGCTGCCCCACGAACGCAGCAGCGAGCATCCCGGCCAGGAGGAGGAAGAACGCCGATTGTTATTCGTCGGGATCACCAGGGCGCAACAGGAGCTGCAAATCAGCCTGGCCGGGTACCGCGATTTCCGCGGGCAGCGCAAGCACACCGTGCCGAGCCATTTCTTGATCGAATTGCCGCGTGATGAAATGGAACTCCGGTCCGGGCCCGACTACCGGCCGACCGAATCGCAGGCGCCCCGGCCGGACACACAACCGGCGGCGGTACCGCCGGGCGGCGTGCGGGACGTGCCCCTGACCACGGCGGCCGATCTCGCCGCCGGTGGCGCAACGGCCCGGAGATTCTCGCCCGACGTGTTTCGCCAGGGGATGGTCGTTTTGCATCCCACATACGGGCCCGGACGCATCGTCGCGATCAGCGGCGTCGGCGACCACCGGAAGGCCATCGTCGATTTCGGCTCCGCCGCCGAGCGGAAGAAGTTCGTCCTGAAATCGGCCCCGCTACGGCCGGTGCAGAATGACTGACCCCGCGGGTGCCACGGTGCCACTGCTGGCTTGTCCAGCAGTGTGGTAGCGGGTAGAGTAGGTGCATGAAAGATACACACGGGTGGAAACCGGCTCCAACAAGCTCAAGAGAACGGCAGAGAAACTGGCTCGAAAACTCGACTAGCGACTAACGGCGATCTGACCCCAAAATGCCTCTTGTTGGCTGCTGTGCAGGCAATGCTCGCAGGCGTCCACGCCGTTGGGGCTGCCGGGGCTTTGGGAGTCGTATATCTTCAAGATTCTCCGGCCGGTGCCGTCATACTCCGCCGGGTGCCACGGGCTGCTTGCCGGCCCGTGCGACGCCGGGGTAGACTATTGGTGATGACTACCCACCGAGCGTGGCAGTCAACAACTCCACGCAAGGCAAGGGCTTAGGCGGCACAGCTCAGTTCCTCAGAGCAGCGGAATCATAAGATTCCCGGCCCGTTTTCCGCTATCCCCAGAAAACGCCGCAAGCCCCGTGAAAATAAGGGCTTCGGCTCTCTGAGGGGGAAGGCAAGTTAGGGGTAGTAATGGTCGGAAATGGGTGCTTGCTATTGTAGACTACAATGGGTATTGGAGCAGTGCTCTGCTTTATTTCCAGGCGGGCAAGGGGTCCCCTTTCGGGCCTCCGGGGACAGAGAATACTTCCATGTGGCCACAGTAGTTACATGCAAACACCCTGAAGCTACGTACCGCATTCTTCTGCAATGAAAAGGTGTCAAGGTCTTGCGAGTTGGGTCCAGCTTCCAGAATGTATTCTCCCCTGCCGCAGACTTTGCATGGGCGACGAGTGTCCTCGTCAAGAAGATTGCCGCCGAGTTCAATTATCTCCAGCATCAGATCCATTTCCAGAAGCAGTGAGGTCGCATCCGGCAGCAGGCATTGGTGCTCGTATTGCACGATGCACTTCGCGAGAAGGGAATTGACGACCTTCATGCGATGTCTGCCTGGGAATCGTTGCTCCAGATTGAACCTCGAATCATCGTAGTACCACAGCTGCATCACCCTGTCCGCCCCCACAATCATTGCCCACAATACCTTACAAAGTGAGAAAACGTCGAAGGCGGGTGTGATCTTGCCTGTCCCCGGTGCGTACTCCCACGGTGGCATCCAATCGCGCGAGCCAACATTGTCCTGAGAACCCGACAATCGGGTCAATGCCCCATCTTGGACGCACACCAATCCGAAGTCGCCTAACACAAGCCTGCCATCTTCTGCGAAGAAGATGTTTTCCGGCTTGATGTCACGATGGACAATGTCCTTAGGGTGTAAGCTCGCAACTCCATCCACAATGCCTCGGAGTGCACGGAGTGAGCCCTCAGCGTCCCCTTGGAACAAATTGGGGTTCTTATGTAACGAACCACGCGGATGATATTCCGAAACGTACCATTTCTCATCTTCCAAGCTTTCCCCTGCCGAAGCGTCCAGTATCTTTAGCAGGTGCGGGTGGTCCGCAGCTTGCATAGCCGCGATTTCCCTAGTGAGGCGTTCTTGGGCGAGTTCAGGGTCGCGGGCCTCTTCGGGTTTGTGCAGAATCTTGAGAGCACCGTATAGCGTTGGGGCATTGCGATTATTTATCTCCTGAAGAATCCGTTCGAACTCCCGCAATATCTCTTGAGGAGGCTGTCCGCTCCTTCCGGATGCGATTTGCCTAATGAAATCCTTTACGGACGTTCCCAACGGCATTTCGGGCCCGGACTTCTTCTTATCCCGCACCTGGAAGACTTCACCTTGACCGCCTACACCAAGTGGCTTTTTTTTGGGGTCAACCATTTCCCAACGAGCTTTCCAGCCGTCTCTACTCATCGGACTTACCTCCCCGTCTATTATGTCGGTAGCGGTCTTAGCACAATGGTGTCATACTACCAGGAACGTGTGAAGTGTCAACCTCTGGCCTCTTGCCCCCGCCCGCCCCGCCGTGGTAGAATGCGGGGGTAAAATAGATTGTTTTTTAACTGATTAAGTGCAAAGGAGATCGTCAAGGAGACCCACAATGGCAAAGAGCAGAACAGATTCGGAATGGAACATGAGCCGTGAACGCGAATTCATGGAGAATCTCCTATGCCAAAGATTCAACTTCCTTACGTTGATGTTTTCGGTAATCGTTATGGCTGCAGTTGATGCACGTTCACAGGCGCAACTGACCATTGTGCTAGCAGTTGGGCTTGGTGCGTCCATTCTGGTCGGTGCAGGAGTATATCGAATCTGCGTCAAGGTCCATCTAATTCTGCGACGATTGCATAAGAAGCCCGGTCACCCTGTAAGACAAATACGTGAAGATGTAGAACTGTTGGGCCCCTTGGCGTTACGGAATACCCTTTGGATCATCGGGCTTGTTATACCGTTACTTTTCTGCATTCTCTTTCTCCTTGGAACGATTTTCGCGTGGTTGGGTATTCTGAGGGCTGTGCCATAACTAGGAACTCATCGGCCAGTATCATGGGCCCCCGCCCGCCCCGTTGTCGGAAAGGACCGAAAGTGTCTGAGTCAACAAACAACCCGAGTCCAGAGGAAACGAGGCTCGCGTTTGCGGGACTGCTTATGGAAGCTTTTCGGCGTGGGGGGGAAACTCGCCGGATCATCTACGACATGGAAACATTCAGATTCATCCTTGACGGGGAAAACCGCACGTTTTGGATTGGCAACCTCTTCATAGAGTTTGAGCGTGCAGAGGATGCAGAGGATTTGAAGCGATTCTTTTCTAATGCCTGGGATATCTGGTCTATGGTGCAAGGGCCTTTGCCCGATCTAAGCCGTCCATCATCGCCAAGAATCCTCTGGCCTTTCTGCGACGAAACGCACCCACTCTCTTATCGGGTGTTGGAAGTTCCAGATACGTGCTTCTGGGCTGTTGCTGCCCCGTTCGAGGAGCATCCGAGATCGGAGTGCTACAATCTTCGCGATGCGTACGAAATGTGGTGGAGCGACCAATTGGGACGGGGTCACAAGAAGCATTGGTGTAACATTCACGAATGGGAAGTCTCAGGCCAAGTGAATGTGGAAGGGCTTCGTATTCTAGCTGAGATGCGGCGAATCTGGCAACAAGGAAGGTTGTCCGCGACTACTAGCGATAGGCGTCTTGAGAATGAACTGAAGTTCTTAGGATCGGAACCAGTCGTTCCGCCCGGATTGAGAGAATTCCTCGACGGCGTAGAAGATCACTTTGGATCATTCGAGTCTGCAGCACAGTCTTTTCGATCCTTGCGGGAACAATGCCCCCCTCAGCAACCGAGCGTAATTGAGGAATAGCAAGAATTCAGGGGATGGTACGCCCATTCCCTCTGGCCGCAGTGATGATCCGGTCCGCAATCCTGCCCGGCAGGATCGGATCATATACTCGGCATCTTCAGTTCGCTCGTGGCCTCCGCCAGTTCCCGCGTCGCCTCCGCAAGTTCGCGGTCGTGGCCGGTCGAGACGGGGCCGGAGAACTCGCTTTTCTCCTCAAGATCGAACGGGCTCAGCTTCCGCAACTCGTCGCCGGTGACGGCCCCGCTCTTCACCAGCAACGCGGCCCAGCGGTGGGCCATCTCCGAATCGTTGGCCGCGCACGGCCCGATCCAGACGGCCACCGCGGAAAAGCCGGCGGCCACCGGTTCCCACGGCCGGGCGCCCCTGGTATAATAGACGCGGCTTGGGGAGACTCCCCAAAAGCACTTAGAATGTGTTTTGAAATACAATACAGCCGGTACGATGGCGCTGCGAGGCCGTCGATTGCCAGCGGTTCGACACACGCGACGGCCTCGGAGGGCCATCGTACATTGATTTCAAAACACGTTTTTAGGCGGCGTAGCTCAGTTGGTTAGAGCAGCGGAATCATAAGGGTATGAATGGGCTCGTCGTAACTCGTTCTCTTATCACGCATTGCGTTGATTTGTAAGGACTTGCGGCATTCGAAACACGATACCCTGAACCGCCGAAAATCCCTGAAAAACACCCTCGCGGGGTATCGCGATACCTGGGGTTAGAGCAACGGAAACCTGCTCCGCTGCTGCGGGACGTACTGCTGGCGCTCCCCGGAAGGTGGCGGGCTACCCCCTTGACGACCCCACTTTCCTGACGCACAATCATTCTTTGTTAGCCCCTTCTTTGTAACGCGCTCCGACGAGGGGGGCAAAGGTCGACGCAATCGCTACCCACCCACGTTCTTTGTAGATAGCAACGATAACACTGGTGTCATGCACCCGGAGGTACCTCCGGCTAGAGAAGCGGAGAGGGGTCCTGGTCCTGGCGGGCGCGCATTGAAGGAGATCGAGATGGATTACGATGTGTTCATTTCTTATTCACACGTTGACGATGCCTTTGTGAAGAAGCTCGGGCAGGCATTGGACACGATAGGGATTCAATTCTTCCAGGACGTGAAGGACATAGATTGGGGAGTCGGGATACCCGAAAAGGTCCGTGAAGGTCTTGACACCTCAAGGGCAATAATTGTCGTCTTGTCCCCAGCCAGCGTCAAGTCACAGTGGGTTCCCTTTGAGATCGGTCACGCGATGGCTGCGGGAAAGGCCGTTTTGCCGTTGCTGGTCCATCCAAGTATTGAATTGCCGGGCTACATTAGGAATATCAAGTGTATCACAACAATTAAGGAGGCCGTGGCCTTCTTCCAGACTCCTGCCTGGGCGGTCTTACGCGCCACCAGCCCACCAGCGAGGAACATGCGTGGAATAGCTTTGGATGCGGCTGCAAGGCAGGCAGGCTTGGTCGACATAGAGAACCGTCAGAACGACCGAAACCTGCTTCCGCCGAAGGAATTCTACGAATCGGCGCGATCAGAAATAGCGATGCTGGCTTTGACCGCCTTCCGTACGTTTGATATGGACATTGGACACGTAAGGCAGGCGCTTGATTCGGGTAAGCGTGTACGTGTCCTGATACTACGACCAGATTCTCCAGCAATTCCTGGCCTTACGAAACTCCATGAGGGGCTTAATATCCAAAGTCAGATCGAGGACGTTATCGGCAAGATACACCATGCCGCGTTCCATACGCACCCTGGCTTCGAAATCCGCTTCTTGGCAAATGTACCTCCCTTTACGTCTGTGATGATCGATGGCGACATAAGTGCCACGACCGATTCGCCTGATGATCAGTTCGGCCAGATTCGTGTTCAGCCCGCAACTAGGTACCAAACCCAACACAAGGGGTTGATTGTCCAGTTTGCAAAGACAGAACCCGGCTGCCTGTTCGACTTATTCGCTGCGGACCTTAGAGAACATTGGAGCCGAGACGGCAAGCCGTTACCGGAACTGTTCGATTCTACACCGGGCCCTACCGGCCTTCCCACTGATCCGTGAGTTAGCACAGAACCAGTCGATTGGGTTCCAGCCACCGCCGCGACAGTCGGACCGCTGCACGAGCCGGAGTGGACTGGCTTCCGCCAGTCTGTGTAGGCGGGAGGCAGCGGTCCAGCGTCGCCCCTCTGCAAGCAAACAAAAAAGCCCACCGGGCCGGTGCCCGATGGGCCTTTTCTCAGAAATACCTCGGCACGTCTCTGCGTCGGCGGCGTCTTCGCGTAACGGCTGGCCTTTCGACAACCGCCCGCCGTTGCTCGAATGCCTCAACCTCGTCCGGGTCGATCAGGTATCGAGGCCGCCCACTCTGTTGCGTGGCCGCGTTGATCGCCCGGAGTTCGCCCGAGCGGATCCAGGCGAGGACTTTCTCCGGCTTGATGCCCCAACGCCGGGCCAATTCCGGCGGCGTCAGTTTTTCGCGTCCCGAGTGAACACCGTTGCCGTTGCCGAGAAGGCTTTCGACCGTTGCCCGGACGGCTCGAAGGTGACGTTTCACCTCCCCGGCCGCCTTCTGGCGAATTGCTTCAACTTCCTCTTCACCGAGATCGCGGTTCAAGACCGCCTCTGTCACCCCTTCGACAATCGTCGCGACAAGCTCCCCTAACTCCTCCGGGCCGATGTTGTGGTTGACATCTTTGGTCTCCATAATGCAAAGTGGGAAAGAAACAGAGTGCAAGCCCACGGCCGGCAGTGCCGGCCGTGGGCTCGGTCGCCGCTTACTCGTTCTCGGCGACGTGGTCCGCGTACCACTTCACGCACTGCTTCAGCGCGTCGATGGCCGCGACCCAGTGTTCCGGCAGCAGCGAATCGGCGTAGCCTGTCTTGCCGTCGCGGCTGCGGTAGCGACGCTGCAACCTGGCAGCACCGCCCCGGAACACGCTGATGGAAACCTCGCCCACCTGAATGCGGTGGATCGGTTTCGCCGATGATGTCGTCTCCTCTTTTTCGGCGGCGGGAGACTTTACCGCGTCGGGATTATCACCCATACGTATGGGGGAAAGAAAGTAAAACCGCCCATCCGATAGCCGCTCTGGCTGCAGACGAGCGACGCTCACCAAGCGGCCCGAACCCGCCGTCACAGGGTGTCGAGCCGGGGGCCGGCGGGCGAGTGCCGGTGTCGGCGAGCCGGTTGCCGAGCAAAGCGAGAGCAACCGTTGCCATCGCCGACGGGCGAGCATCCCTTGACGGTATTAGGGAAGCGGGCCGCTACAATGCCCATGTCGTGAGCAGACACCCCCTCTCTTGGATGAAATCGTTCATCCCACATCGAACATAACGCACGGCCTACGCCTTGGAGTTCCTTCCCCCAATCCTGCGATGCCCACACAGCCAGGGCGGGGCTTCGTGGACGGCGAGTGGGGAAGAACAACCACGGGCCTATTGGCCCGTGATCAGCCGCTTCAGCAGCGAGGGGTTGCCCTTCGGGGCGTCGACGTTCTCGACCCCAGCGATGTGGGAACCCGGGTTGTCCCGGAGTGCCCGGCAGACTTGGCGGAAGGCGTCCCGGCTGCTCGCCGCTTCGACGAAGACGTTGTACTGGAGCTTCACCCGATACAACATGGGAAGGTGGGGGAAAGGACAAAATCGGGCCGCGGAGGGCCCAGGTTGGCCAAAGCACCGGCAGCACGGTGGAGCCCGAAGGGAGCACCTTGCTGGCGGTGCTACGCTGTGGAGGCCCGACGCGGCATCCGCCTTAGACCCAGCAATTGGGGTGTCGGGGCGTCAGCCCCGACTCTTCATTCTGGGTGGAAGCGAGCGGTGGACCGTCCGAACAAATCGCACAGAGCCGAGGGGACCGACGCGAAGCGGAGGGACCCCGAGGCGTCTCCTGAAATACGCACCTAGAATGAAGAGTCGGGGGTGTGAGTGAACGAAGTGAGCGAAAGCCCCCGACACCCCAATTGCTGGCAGGGAAAGAACTTACAGAAACAGCCCACACCCGTTCCAAACCCGTTCGCCCTAGAACGCCCTCGGAACGGCACCGTGAACGGGTCGCGAACGGCTCGGCGGAGCCAGCCGCCGGAGTCACCTCAGGAAGAAGAAGGGGGAGCCTTCAGAATCGCCCGTCGCTCACCTTCATGATCGTACCAGATCAGCCGAGTCAGCAACTCGCCGCCCTCGGCGAGATCCCGCTCAACGGCGAAGCGGAGATACCGCTGGATGGGGACCTGATCGAACGCTTTGCGAAGGTTGGTAATGCGCTCTGGCGACTGGCAAATGAACAGGATTCGGACGATGTGCCGGTCGCCGACCTGGGGCCAGTGCTCCCGGTACCTCCGCTGGGCGAGCAGCGTAGCGTAGCCTGGCAGCTTTTCGGCAACGCGGGCATTCGTCTCTGTGGACCGGTCGTACTCGAAATACGCGACGAGTTGCCATCCCCCTGGCAGGTGGGCACAGCAAGAGGCGTCTGGGTTGCACTTCACCAGTGTTGACCCTTGGCCAAAGCTCTCGTAGAGAAGGAACCGCCGGGGGGCAGGGTCGCCAACGTTGGCACCCGGGTAGGTATCTTGCTCCATGAGCCAAGTGGGGGCGGATAGCCTGGCTGCAACGAAGGCGTCGTCGAGGGCCAGCCGGGTGCGAACCATGCCCAGACGATGGAGGAGCTTCGACGGTTTCGGGGGATCAGCCCGCCCCGGCCTACTGGGTTCATGACCGGTAAGCCGTGCCACCTCCCCCGCCCCGTGTGGTGTCAGCATCCACACCTTGGTGTCCTTGTTCTGAAGCTGGATCGCCGCCGACTGGACAAGCCCGACCGACTCGTACTGGGCCAGTTTCTTCGGGCAGGCTCGCCCGCTGTTGTCCTGTGGAAAGTGCCGCTGGCGGATGGTGTCCGTGTCGAGCAGCCCGAGTTCGCCAAGTTCGGCGAGCAACAGTTTGTCGCGTTCCTGGTAGCGGATGCCGGTCGGCATGGTGCGTCTCAAAGGTCGAATGGTGATTCGGGATCGCCGGTTGCATCGAGATTCGCAAGGGGGTCGCGGGGGCTAGCCGGGCCACTCGCTGCGTCAATGACCACTGGTCGCTCCCGACGGCGCGCAGCGTCGAGGTAAGCCCGTAGACGGGTTGCCTGGTCGATTTGCACTTCCGAGCGACGGAAGTAGCACGCGTGTTTCTCGAAGATGTCGATCTTGACTGCTTCGATCAACTGCTGCCTCGCGGCCGGTCGTAGTTCGGACCATGCTTCGTCTACATCTGCTGTTGCTAGTCGCTGGGGCTTCTCTTCGGCTACCTGGAGCAGTGCCTCTCGTTTGGGAAGTTCACCCAGTTGTGCGGTCCAGTCGGCAACTTGTTCCGGAGGAGCGTGTTTGAGCCCTTCGTCGCGCTCTTCGGTCCGGTACTTCGCCAGATACACTTCCTGCTCCGCTTCCGACTCGCTTTCGGCAGTAGACCCGCTCTGTCCGCCGGTTTCGGCCGTGCCGTGCCGCGTCTGCGTAGGACCGCCGGGTACTGATGCCTCCTGGTCCATAGAACTTCCACCTGTATGCCAGCCATCTGTGGTGGATCGACCTGTCTGCTTGCTACGGGTGGTTTGTTTTTCGTAGCCGTCAAATCGATCGACCTCCACGATTCTTCGCTCCCGGTTGAAGGCCTTGTACGCCATCAGTTTTCCAAGGTATTCACAGTCGTCCGGGGTGTCCTGCCGGAAACTGACCTTGACGTGCGACTGGCTATTGGCCGCCGCTCGAAGATCGGAATCCTTGGTCTTCAAAGCTGACAAATCCTGTACAGCTAGACAGAGAACGAGCCCAAACTTCCTAACCTCCCGGAAGGCCTGCATCAGGTCGTCCCCGACGAAGCGGCTCGCTTCATCAACGAAGAGGTAGTAGAGATCACGCTCTTCACGGGGGAGTGACTCGGCGGCACCAAGGATCTCTCGGATGAGCATAGAGCCAATGGCGTTTGCTTGATCTCGCGTAAAGCCGTTGGCCTTTTTCAGGTTCGCGATGACGGGGAAACCGCAGCGAACAATGTGAGCGAAGTCGATGCTCGGCGTAGGTGCGGAGAGCATCTCTTTGACTCTTAGAAAGAGAAATCGGTTGAGGCGGTTGCGGGTGCTTTCGGTCTCGTCGAACACGCTCTTTCGTTGCGTCATGTTCTCGAAATCCTGGCGAATCTCGAAGTCGAGAAGGTCTGCAAGGACATCGTAGACGTTCTGGAATTCCTGGGTGGTAGGAGCGAGGAGTACGTGGGCGTCCGCCAGGGAGAGATGGGTGGTGTATTCGTCGTCCACAGCCATCCCTACGCCGGTGAGTACGCGTGGAAGCCACCGGGCGAGCCGGGCACCTGCGAAGTCGCTCTCCTTCTGCATAAGAATGACGGATCGAGCCACGTCATCGACCTTCGTCTCAAGCCATTCATCAAAACGGTCCGGCTCACCTTGGAAGTGAAAAGGATCGTAGGACAAGCACCAATCAGGGTGCCCCGGTTCGAGATAGTAGAGGTTGTTTCGCAGGTGCGGGCTGACGCAATCTGGATGACGAGCGATGAATGCGAGAATGTCCTCAGCGAGATCACCATGCGGGTCGATCAGACAGAAGCCCCGCCGGTGATAGAGCAGTTGCCGCATAATGTGTTCCATCAACTTCGATTTGCCCTGGCCGATGCCGCCGTAGATCATCATGTGTTCGAAAAAGGCGTCTTCCGAATAAGTGAGCGGTTGGTCGGGTGAGTCGGCGACAACGCCCAAGTTTATGGAGAACATTTCATGCTCCTTGCCTGGGCTCTTCCTCATCCGTTCCGGCAAGCAGGCTGTCGAGTTCTGGGTCGTCCGGTGGGTCTCCCCACTGGTCCTTGTAAGCTTCCAAGTCCTGTGAGTTCTGCTTTTGGTACTCGTTTAGCTGAAAGGCACACTCTTCCTCGATTTCCTCCGGAGGAAGTCTGCCGCTCATCTGGTTACGGTAGTGGGAAATGTCGCTTCGAAGTTGCTGCCACCTTTGACGCAGGAGCTTCTTGAACTCCAGGTACGCATCTCGAATAGCTGCCTTTTCTTCTCTAATAGCGGCCTCTCGCTCGTCGAAGTCCGGTTCCAGTGTGGTGATATGCTCTTGGATTTCCTCCTGGGCGGCGGTGAAGGAGTCAATGCTGCTGCGGAAGCAAACCCTCCCCAAGTCTCGCTTGAATTCGTGGGGAGAATAGTGCTGTTCGATGAAACGGCGAGCCCTTTCGTAACACTCTTCCGTCTGGCATCGGATAGCGGTCTTGTGTAATCCGGTCTTAACAAGTTCGGCAAGTCTGTTGTCGTGGCGCCATTCGAAATGTTCTGGTACGCAAACGTAATCCAACGCGAGCCGCATATAATCTACGTCAAACCACTCTGGCAACTGATCGGAGAGCTGTTTGTGAACCAAGAGCATGTCTCGGACCAAGTCGTGTTTTCTTTCGCACGATGGGAGTTCCTTTTCGAGTCGTTGTTGGCAGCGTTTCTGTTCGTCCGTAAGGACCTTCTTGGTAACCTCCGGATGCCAGGATAACAACTGAAAAAAATCGGCGACATGGAGTTCCAGCAGCTCTGTCGGTCTACGTTCGGCTTGACGCCGGTGCTCTTCGGTCTTCTCCTTCAGGTCGTCCAATTTTGGGGTAAAGCGTTGCTTCCAGCAAGCAACTCGCAGCTTTCGAAAGTCAGATCGGAAGTTCGTCACAAAGAGGAATCCAGCGACCACGATGAATACTAAAGCCAAACAGAGGAATATCTCACTCGGGCCAACTGAAACGTAAGAGGACACGCCGGCCAATACTAAGAGAGACAGAAGGCAGAGCGCAGAGCTTGCCAAGAATGCCAGCTTCTTCTTGAGGTACAAAGAAATGGCGTCCCAAAGTGGCGGTGTTGGCTTTTCGGCTGCTTCTTTGAGGATCGGGAGTATCTTGGCCTTCACGAAGTGCCGGACCCAATAGGCGTACTTATCTCGCTCCCAGGCTGAAAGGGTGTCTTCGATCTCCTGGACGTAGGCTACCACGCTCGTGAATGCTTTACCGTCGACTGTGATTAGCTGGCCGTCTTGCACTCGTCGTTCCAGCAACATGTCGCAGAGCCTGCGATAGAACTGATTTACCTCTTGGACACGATCCAATTCGCTCAGCGCGTGTTGGTAGACCACTCGTCTTCTGTAGTACGTCAGACCCTCCCAGACAACGGCAAGTATGGGATCGTGTTCTCTCTTTGCAAGTTGATACAATGTCGACAACTCGTTGTATTCGAGTTGTTCCAACTCTGCGCGTTGCTTGTCAGTGAGGTCCAGTAGCATGTCCGAGTGTTTCCTCTTTGATGCTGATATCGTGCTCCTACCGTATTTGAATATGTCTTGCCGCGTCCTCGGCGTCGCGCTCGTTCTCTTCGTAGTAGAGGCGGGTCGTTCGCACGTCGCAGTGGCCGGCGAGGGCTTGCACCTGTTCCAACCGAGCCCCGTGCTCCAGGGCGTTGGTAAGGGCGGTCTTTCGCAGGCTGTGCACGCCGATTCCCCTCCTCCCGAGGCGATCTACGTCAAGGCCGATCCGGCGGCCGTACTTCTTCACCGCAGCCAGGATTGCCCGACCGCTCAGGTGGCGTCTTTCGGACTCCCGCCGGTTTCTGGCGACCGGACGAAACAGCGGGCCGGTCAGATCGTCCTGGCAGCCGGCGGCGTCCAGGTAGGCGAGCAGGGGGGCCGCCGCCTCAAGCAGGGCCTTTCGCTGCCGTTTTCGGCCTTTTTCTGTGACTACAAGATACCAATTCGTGTCGCTGCGTTCCAGATCCCCGACCTTGGCGGCGGCGATTGCGTTACACCGGCAGGCCGTGACGAAGAATGTGAAGAGCATCGCATGGTCACGCAGCCCGGCTAGCGTACGGGTGTTTGGGGCGTGCAGCAGCCGCCTTGCTTCCGACTCGGAAAGGGCCGGCGTGGCGTTCTTGTTGACCCGGGGCGAGCCCACCGCCTGGATGTCGCCGACGCGATCCCATTCGACCAGGCCTTTGCTGCCAAACTGCTGGTAGGTGCCCCGAATCACCGAGAGCAGCCGGCCGATTGTCGCCGGGGCCCGGCCTGCCCGGACGAGTGCCTCCTTATATAAGCGGACATGGTCGCCGCCGACTTCCAGCGGATGCACGCCCAGTTGTCGCATGTGGGCGACGAATTGGGCGAGGTCGGTGGCGTATGCGCGCCGACTGTGAGGGCTCGGCAACCGGTCGCAGACCCAGGGCACAAGGGCCGCCGCAACCTCGTCGGTCCCGGACGCACCAAGCAGCCCGTGCAGGAAGCCGGCGACCCGATCCGGGGTCGAGAGGTCCTCGGGGACAAGCAACCGCGTAGCTCTGACGGGGGAGTGCTTGACAAGGTGCCGGGTCTGGGGCGTGTTGTTCGTTGGGGAAGGCATGGTCGTTTCCCCCAATCGGGGGTTCCGATAAAGCACATTATCGGAAATCGTTGGTGGTGACAAGAAGGCCACCGCTGTCGGCGGGCGTGCGTTTGATAGGTATCTTGACACGGGGTGAGCGACCGCTAAGTTGAGGGGAACCTTGGCGCTTCCGAACGTATCCTAAGCGAAGGTTTGTTGCAGCCTCCGCACGTTTCTGAGGCGATGGGTGCTGTGATTGACGGCGGGAATAGAGCAAATAGAGCAAGAGGGGAGAAGAGACGGTACTTCGCTTATGTCAGATCTTAGAGTAGGTGGTGTGCAATGCGGCTTGAACTGATTGCGAATCTTATCGAAGCGATGGATTTCTTACAGTTTCGTGAGTTTGCGCGGCAAAGCATTCTTCAAAGGGGATACAAGGCAGTTATCTCCGATGGGTGGTCAGACGGCGGCCGGGATCTTCGGGTTTATGCAGCGGAGGGACGTGTATGTCACCGTATAGCTTTTCAATGTAGTGTTGAACGGGACTGGAAGGCAAAGCTGTGGGATGACCTTACGAAGGCGAAGGCGAAGCTAGAGTGCGACGATTTCGTCTATATCACGAATCGCCGCATCGGGGATGCGGTCTTCAATCCACTTGTGCAACGTGCCCTGACTGAGGAGGAGGTTCACCTCAGCAAAATTGACAAGCAAGACTTGGCCTCACAAGTTCTGGACACAGATAGGCTGCTTTGGTTCACTAAGTTTGTAGGTTTGCCACTCAACGAGGCGTCTACAACCGCCGCGTCGCTTCGAACCGAAGTTGCCGATGCGTTTATTCTCTTCTCCGATGACGCGAATGATTTCCGTGACCGAATTGCTGACCACGCGTTGATGGTTGCATTATTGAGGCGTGGGGCTATGAAGACTAAGGATTTGCTGATCGCCGGTGCAGAAGTCATGGATTTCGATGACGAAAATAGGCTGAGGGCGTCACTTGATCGTCTCCACCAAGGGGGCGAGATCATGTTAAGTAAAGGGCGGTTCGAACTGAGCGCTGATATGGCAGAGCACTACAATTCGACTCAAGCCCTTGTAACAGCCGATCGCGGCGGGTATCACGATTCGCTTCGTGCGTGCCTTGGTGAATTCCTTGCGTCGGGTGCAGATGTTGATGGAGCAGTTGCCCGAGTCGAGGAGTTGCTTGGGAGATTGGTGAGGCGCTACGCGGACTATCAGGTTGCGCTTCTCCAGGATGCGCGGGAAGCAAATGACTTCCGTCAGGATTATGTCGCTCAGGTTCAGGCGATCGAAGCTGCGGTGCATGAGATTGGCGTGCCCCTGGACAGCGTGAAGGAGTGCATTGGAAGAATCAACGCGGTAGCGCAGAAGCATCCCGTTGTGACTCGGCTTGTCGCAGGTGACGTTTTTCGCCGACTCGTACCGTGCGATCGTAGTGCACTCCTTAACGCGTTGGGTCGGGTGAAAGGAGTTAAGACTTATCTTGAGCCGACGGTAGTAATCCCTCTTCTTTGTTACAGCCTTTACCGAGATGTGGCGGGAAATCGACATCTACGTGCTGCACGCTGGCTGTTTCAACGGGCAGCGGGGCTCCGCGTTGTCTTCTTGGTGCCGGACGTGTACGTCGAGGAATGTTCTGTGCACTTGGTCAATGCTGGAAGATATACAAATGTCTTTTGTCAGGTTGATCCACAGGAGTTGGTTTACTCGGAGAATGCTTTTGTTGCCTTCTATGCGGCACTCGCGTCGCAGGGAAAAACCCTTCCGCCGTTCAAGGAATTTCTCGAATTGTTCGGTTTCGAAGCTGTTGGGGACTTTGAGACACGTGTTGAGCACGTTAGAGCAAGGATTCGCCGCATGCTCCGAAATTACAACATTCGGGTTGAAAACGTGCGAAGATACCGTGCGGATACGCGTGTCACACGAGTCGCACAGCAAGACTTAGCTCACATGTATCATCAGCAAGCAATAAACAAGCCAGAGGTGCTTGTACGTCATGATACACAAGTACTCGCATTTATGCGAGACAGAGCGGATAAGGGGCAAGATGCAATTCTGCTAGCAACGTGGGACAATACACTGCAAGCTGCCTGTCAGATGGACGAGTATGGGTGGTGGTGTATGGATCCACTGCATGCCGGGGACCTGATGGCGTTGGTAGAGCCAGGCGGTCGGGGTGCTTTGGGGGTTGATGTTGCATTATTGCTCGACGACACGCATCTTCAGATGGCCTCAAGGATCTGGGACACTATTGTGCGGATTGAGAAGGACGACATGTACGATGCCGAGTTGATCACGAAAGCCGTGGAGTTTCGGAAGGAATTCCTCGCGCGGCAGACTTCGGATTCGGTTGCGGCTCAACGGATTGCTAAGTCGTGGAAAGCGGCCAAGGAATAGGGGCGATTCACCGAAAACGAAGGTGTGCGAAATTCGTCAATAAGGGTCGTCTCTCATCCGGCCGCCATCATCACACGCTGGGCACCCGAGGTAGCAGGCCAGGTCGGCTTCGGCTTGCGCGTCGGGTTCGGGTGGGGGAGGCGGCGGCTCCAGCCGATTGTCGGGACAATGTTCGTTGATCGCTGCGGCGTCCATGTCCATCACGAAACTGAGGATCGTGAAGATCTGGTATTCTTCCTGCTGGCTGATGTTGCCGAGCACCCGCAGCAGCCGGGCCTCGCGGACGTGCCGCTTCGCGTACTCCTCTCGCTGGGAACCGTTGGGCCAGCCCGCGATCGTCTCGGCCTGGCCGATCAGGGAGGCTATCCGTTGGTTGTGGAGGACGGAGGCCAGGTTCTCAGGCATAAGGTACGGCACTATGACGGAGTGTCGGGAACGGGTCAACCGTCACCGTTTTCTAGCCGTGTGGGTATCACGTCAAGGATAACCAATCGGCAGGGCAAAAGCGACACGGGCATGTGGGCCGCTGGGCACAAGAAAAGCCGCCTTCCGAGGAAAGCGGCATTGCCTGATTCACGTGAGGATTTCCTGGCATGTTGACCAGGCAATCGTCCTATCAAAGCAGAATTTCCCGGTGATCGTCGGCGGGAAGCCACTACAGTCGATCCAAGTCAGGATCGTCGTTGCCAATTCGCGGCTTCTCGCGTCGTCCTCACCGTAGACTTCCGCCAACTCTTTCCACGCGGCGTTCACGTCCATCTGGCCCTCCTTTCCGCCAAAGATCAGGCGGGAAGAGGGTGCCTGAGTCCGGGGAATTGCGCAAGGTAAGAGTGCGGGATTGAGGATTCCGGCGAGAATACGCCCGAACGCGGGCGTCAGGAAATGCCCCACGCCATGTGACGTGGGGCTTGGGACTGAGCATCGTCCGAGGTCGCGTTGGACCTAGTTGGTTAAGCGGCCACTGCGAGTAGCTTGGCCACCTTCTGGTCCGCCTCTGCCCGATCGCCGGCGAAGCGGATTGTGCCGGTGAGCTGGGTGAGAACATCGACGAGCGACCAGATGGTGAAACGCTCTTTCTTCTCGCCGATGATCTCGACCGCGCGTTTCACCATCGAACGCGAGACGCCGTGTTTCAGGAGAAACGACGCGGCCTCGTCGGAGTCGTCGCCAACCTTCTCCTGCATCGCCTTGGCGATCACCTTGGCGAAGTCGTCGCGGCGGGCGTCGCGTTTGGCGACCAGCCCCTCGATGATCTTGCGGATCTCGCCGAGGGACTCGCCCACGTTGCCCGTGTGTTTCCGGGTGAACTCGACGATCTCCGTGGCGTCCCAGACGATGTGATTGGCACAGACTTGCTGAAACCAAAAGGTCTGGATTCCGACGGAACGCCTGCCCACTTCGGAGTTCCACACGAAGAAGCCGGGGGCGAAAGGCTGGTCGCCGATCTCGATCCAGGCTCCCGGGTCGATCATGAAGGTGAAGAGGTCCTGCTCGCCCGCGTAGAGGCCGGTCGCCCCGTTGGCACCCTTCGGCGGCGGCTGGAAGTCGGTGGCGTACTCGGTGAGAACCGACAGAAGCTCGACGTTCCACAAGCGGCTGTACGACACGCCGTGGATCGACCGCACGGCCTCGTCGGTCGTGAGAATCTGCACGGGCCGCTCGCCGCGGGGGAGCGTCTCGCGGAACACCTGGTCCGCGGTCTCGGGCGAGAGCCGGTTGACCGTGTCCTTGTTCACGCCGGCAAGCCGGCAGAGCTGGGTGAAGCTCCAGTCGTTGAGCGAGAACGCCCCGTCGCTTCCGATTTCCAGTTTCAGCGGCCCGCCGCCGGGCGTCGTGCGGAGCGACCGCGGCGGTTGCCAGCGGTCGAGGGATTTCGCCCGCTTCATCTGGCAATGTTCGTGCAGACTTTGCAGCGATTCGAACCGCTCGTCGTCTGGACGAGAAAAGAGTTGGGTACTTGCTCTGGTGAGGTTTGTCATGGCAACCTCCTTTCCGATAAGAGTTGCGGTGGTTTGAAAGGACCGATGCTCAGATGTCGCTTCGTGGCCATAACCGCGAAGCGGAGGAGCATCATGGCAGAGAATCACCGCTCGCGCAATGTAATATCTGAGGCAATAGTAAGGCGATCGCCGCACCCAACCGACAGAGGGGGAGGTTCGATACAGGCGATCACATAGGTCTGCCTTTGGTGAGGTGTCTAGGACCGGCGCGGGTCGTTATAATGGCCGTGCTGTAAATCCTGTATGTCGGGTGCTAGCCGCGGAGCAACGCTGTCGGAGTGCGTCGTGCCAAGTTGGATTGAGGAGGCCGATCTATGAATGCTGAATCAGAGAACGGACCGGACAACGGTGACAAACGGTACGAGGATTTCTTGCTAGCTGAGTATAACAACATAGCCCAGGCCCACTTCAACACAGTCAATTCGATATCGAGTTTTTTCAGGTACTATCTCCTGTTAGTCGCATTGCCCGTTCCGCTACTGGCGCTCGTCCTGAAGCCGGAGCATGCCGGCGTCGTGGGTAAGCTTGTCGAAAGGGCTGGCATCTGGATCCCGACTTGTGGCTCCGCAGTCGGTGGGATTGGTCTGCTCGTCATGTGCTACATCGCCAACCTACGGTTCGACGCGCTTCTCTATGCTCGGCAGGTAAATGGGATACGAAGCTACTTCGTCAACTGTTCGTCGCGATCGTTCCGAGAGCAGCGGGCAATTCATTCTCTGCCAAGAGTTACTAGCGAACCGCGGTATGTGGAATGGCACTACTTCTTCTTTGTTGTGCTGACGTTTTGGGTAATAAACACCAGCTACCTGTTTGCTGGCTGGTTCTACTATTTCTACGGTGGTTCCCTGCCAAGATTGGGGTGGCTGCAGTTCGTCCCGTGGTTCTCTGTGTTTGCTTCGTTCCTGCTGCATGTCGGGTTATATTGGGCCCTCGCGGAGCATCGGGAAACTGGTTACTTCAAGAACCGGATCATCGGCATCGACATTGACGGGGTTCTCAATACCCACCGCCAGCATTTCGCCAAGTTGCTAGCTGAGCTGACGGACAAGAAGATTGATTCAGAAGCTATCACGCGTATTCCGGTACGTGAATGTGCTGACCTAGGTGTTGGCGAAGCGGACGAACACGCCGTTTTCAATCACCCATCCTATTGGCGCGACATGCCGGTGGCCCCCGGCGTGTCGACGGCAATACGAAGGTTGCGAAATGCCTTTAGGTACAAGATTTGGATTTTTTCGTACCGGGCTTGGCCGGAGGAGAAGTCCTTTCCGCAAGAGAAGCGGGAAGACTACGTTCAGCTTTGGGACGCAATGGGTTCCTCGTGGCGAAACAGTTCCAAAGCGATAGAACTCCTGACGGAAGAGTGGCTCGGGAAGCACGATATCGAGTACGATCACTTAGTAATTGAAAGAGGTAATGTCCACACAACCGATCCGGCGCTATTGGTCCAAAACCGCTTTGCGATCTCCGCTCGAAAGAAGATCCCCATATTCGTTGAGGACGATTTGCAGAAAGCGTTGAAGCTAACCGCAATTTGTGAACTTGTGTTCCTCATGGAACATCCTTACAATCAACTGCAAGCTGTTGAACACACGCCACGTAACCTGATCCCGGTGAAGTCCTGGAACGAAATCTACGCGTTCATTCGCGACAACCTCTAGGGGAACTTTGGCCAGTGTCCAATCAGAGCGTCCTGTCTGAGACGGCACAGAGAAGAGGTCGTCACTCACGTATGGTCTTTCCCTGTGGATAGTAATGCTCTAGGAGGCCACTGAATCGCCTGTGTCGAGCCATCTCTGCGTTCTTGTCGCGTGCCCCATTCAGTTCCTCCAGTATCTGCAAGAGTTCGTTTCTGCTAGCCGAGGTTAGTCTGCGAAACCTCTTGCGCCAGTCGGCGGCGTCATTGTCTGCATATTTCTGACGTTGGATTATGTAGCGATCCGGCATTGAGATGAGTTCCAGGAACTCGTCAAACGAGTTGCCGAACGCAGCACGGAAGAACTTGCGATTTGGGCTCACCATCCCGTGGGTAGCCAACAGGATACATTGGATTCCCCGAAGATATCGCCAGTGCCAGCCCGCTGAAACATGCTGTCTGCTCACGTCATTGATCGGGATGAATCGCATTGGAAAACCCGTAATGGCTACTCCGAACTTTCGTGACAGTTCGAGATTGACCTTCATGCGACGGTACAGGCTTCTCGGCGTGTCGCGGAAATTAAACATCAGATACGTTGTAAAGTGCGTGAATCCTACGTCAGCTAGCCGCTGTACGGCGCCCCGATATGCACTGTCCATTCCGTCGAAATCGAAGGCCAATCTTACAGGTTTCAGGTTGATTGTACCGAGAGCCTTTGCGACTTTCTTCGTGATTAGTCTCGCGTCAATCCCTTGATTAAAATCAACGATTCTTCTCTTACCGTTCCGCGTTGTTCCCACCTCGAAGCCTTCTCGGCAAATGTCAGTAACGATCTCATGAAAATAGGGACTCGCAACAACATTGTTGTCTAACAGCACTAGGTTCTGACGTTCGCCGAAGCGATTGCGGGCCTCAGCTAGTTCCTGTCTCCAGTGCCAGTTCCTGGCGAAGCGTGGCTCTAGATGGGGCACAGCACAGAACGGGCATTTCCGGACGCAGCCTTTTGTCGTTCGGCAGAAATAGGAGTCATCCGGTTTGTATAGCACTTCGCAGGAATCCAGAAGAGAGTAGTCGGGTACCAAGCACGCAAGAGAGGGAACATGCTGCCCGAGCTTGCCCTTTCGATCAATCGGACCTGTGACAACCGTGCAATCGACTCGTCCTTCGATGTACTCAGGCATCAACGTTGCAGCAATGCCACCCACAACGATATGGCTCGAATCGGACACGGAATCGGCGTAGAACCGAATCGTGTTGATCGTTCGGGGTAGCTCCCAAGTGAAAAGAGAGGAGATATAGACCCTTTTCCAGCGCGAGTCTCGAAGCTCGGGAACCTGGCCGCGAGCAAACACGACTCTATCGCCGCAGGATTTGTGGTAGGTTGAGATCCGGAGGAGACCAAGTGGAGGAAACTTTGATCTGTAACCCGGTTCAACGAGTAAGATTCTATTCATCGGCGTTCGCCGCTTCCGTTTCGTATCCATTCAACTTACGTGGCAGCGTCCTGAATGGCGATTTCTGTCGGGTCAGCGACCTTTCTTCCTGCGACGCACAGTTTCGGGTTCCAACCCCACAGCCTTGCAGAACTTGTTAACGGTCTTCAGGAGGTTCTTCAGGATGTATTTCTTGTTTGTGTCAGCTTCAATATCGTCCTTCACTCGCATTTCCTCAGCGTTTTCGAGTGCCTCTGTCGCCCGCCTTAGCTTGCTGTAGAACGAGGAGGTAGTCTCCGGATGGCGATCCTTTGCAATCTCAAGAGCGTCTTCAAACGACGCTTGCTTATCTAGAAACTTCTTGCGAGCCTTCTTGTCCTTCAATACAAGTGGAAGGTCACGTACGTTTTCTCCCTTCGGGATCTCTCCGTTCTCAACCCAGCCGACGAACAGATCGTTGAGTTGCTGACCAGTAGGCAGGCATTCGGCAGCTTCCTTCAACTTTCTACTCTTAACGTATTCAACAAAATAACTGAACTTGTTGGGATCCTTTATCTTGTGTTCCTCCATCATCTTATAAGCTTCGACGTGACTCCTCACTTCCCCTTCTGACACACCGATCTGTTCCGACAGGTCCCGGTAGGACTTCCGATACTCTACACTCTGCCGGTACAGATAGCTCGCTTGCTCATAAGGCAGCCATTTCGCCTTGCCGCGAATGTGCAGGATACCCAGAATGGCAAACACGGCGTCATCGCCCACCTGCGAAGGAAGGATTTTCGCCCGAATCGTGGACCATCGGGCGATTCCGCTGGAATCATTTCTGTCCTTCGCCTTCTGGAGCAAATGACGGTAAGCACAAAGGCGTGAGTTCCCCTCCAACACTTCGCTGTCTCGTACCAGAATCTCTTCAACCAAACCGCCGTTCTTCTGGATGTCGCGGAAAAGATCCTTGGTCGAATCAAGTGCCCATAGCTCACGTTCAATCACGTCCTGACTCACTCGGTTACCGAACTGCTTCAGGATTCTAAAGATACGCGGATTGTCTCTGTAGTATCGCAACTGCTTAATGGGTACTTCCTTCACAGTTACAGGTATGGACAAGTCTCCAACCGTAATCGTGGCATTCTTTTCCTTTGTTGTACTCATCGCCTGCTCCTGGGATTCAGCGACCGAGTAGGTCTAGGATATCGTGCTTTGTATACGTTGGCTCAGTAACATGTAATTCATCGTGGTCTCCACACACAAACTGGGCTACCATCTGCTTTCGATAGACCACGTGCTCGATGTATTCGTCCACGGTGTTTCGGCCGACGATGTTGTACACGTATGCTGGGCGTTCTTGGCTGATGCGGTGTATGCGGTCCTGAGATTGCAGATAATCAACGAGATTAAATGTCCGATCGAAGTATGCTGCGTGATTCGCGGCAGTCAACGTAAGACCCTCCCTTGCAGCGGCGGGATTTGCCACCAACACTCGAAGGTCCTTGGAACTCTGGAAACGGCGCACAATAGCATTGCGTTCCGCGATGGGAACTTCACCAAATAACATCGCCACTCCGGCGCGACGAAATCGTGTTCGCAACATCCGTATGTTTCCAACAAAAGAGGTCCAGATTACAATCTTTTCTTCGCGGTCAAGCACGCGTGTGACTAAGTCCTGGATCGCGAGTACCTTGGCCGGAGTCTCTTCATAGGAACGGTCAATCAAGCGCGGGTTGCTCGTTATCTGAACGAGACGTAAAAGGCGTTTCAGGATATTGGTAGCATCATCCTGCACCTCCTTGCCGTCCATTGCAACAATCCATAGGCGGAGCTTCTCGCGAAGTTCATCGTAGCGTTGACGTTGAGCTGGTTCAAGGTCGACGCTAATTGTTTCGTACCGCTTTTCTGGAAGTTCGAGAACATCCTCCTTCAAACGGCGGATCGAAAAGGGTGCGAGAGTTTCACGAAGGAGCCTGAGGCCACGGTCGTTGATAACGTGCTGCTTGTGAGGCCGGCGTTCGATGCCGAACTTCGCAAGGAACTCCTGAACAGTATGGCCAAGGGAGGCACCGCCGTCGAGAAAGAATACCTGCGCCCAGATGTCCTGCGGAACGTTGGCAACGGGCGTGCCTGTTACAATGTATCGCCGTTTCGAGCAGGCCCTCAGGTAATTGAGTGTTCCCGCCGCTTTGCTCTTCGGGTTCTTGATCCTTTGCGATTCGTCGAGGACGATCGCCATAGGGCGCGTCTCAAGCAGTTCCCTGACCCGTTCTTGTTCCCAAATCAGCGTTTCATAAGTGACGAGGTAGAAATGAGAAAACCACATGAAGCGGACGCCACGAGCTCGGGAACCACCTCGTAACTGAATTGCCTTGAGATACGAGTGCTTGGTTACTTCATCCTCCCACGTCCCCAGAAGGCTCTTCTTACAGACGATTAGGGCACCTTCGATAACTCTATCCGCAATACCTTGACATATAGTGTCGATGATGATCTTGGTTTTACCCAACCCCTGCTCGTCAAAAAGGGCTGCATAGTTGCATTCGCTTAGGAACGCGACGGCCTCCAATTGGTGCGGGTACGGTCTAGAGCGGGGCTCAAGATTAAATGTTGGGGGGTGTTTCATCGTTGGCCCCCGTTAAGCAAGGCATCGGGGACTTCCACGACGCAAATCCTGTCGGGTGCAATTCCAAGACGTGCAACGAGCGAGTGGAGTCGTGCAGCAGCACTTTGCCGAATGCCAATGACAACGTAACAGGGCGTTTGGTCTCTACCGAGCCTAAGGCTTGTATAGTCTGTAAGTTGCTGGGACGTGCGAGGCGTGCTTAGGTCTGATGGGGTTTTCGCATCGCCGATGGCTAAGAACGGTGGACGCTCCCGGACGCCGAGAAGGTCTGGGCGATGGTGAATAATGGCAGGGGGCAAGCGAAAAGCCTCTCCGAATAGCCAGTCGAACGAAGACTCGATAGCCGCAATCTGATATCCGGATTGGACAATCTTCCTTGTTATCAAGGCCACGATCAAATCATGCTCGGCAGAAGCAGCCATAAGTGAGCTAGCCACCCTCATTGAACGAATCGCCATTCTGCTCGTCGGCAACCGTTACACGGTCTCGTATCGCACATGCGACCTCTGCCAGTTGCTCTATGAGTCGTCGTCGGCCCGGTGCATCCCCAGCTCGGATTTCCTCGATCTGGTAGAACGGCATTTGCCTAAGCCCATCGATAACCTCCTCAATTCGCCGATACAAAGGAGAGACGATGTCCGGCTTTGCAAGAGCAAGGTGTTCGAGTGCTTTCTCGTATCCTTCACTTAGGAAATAGGTGGTAGCGCTATCATCGGCAAGGATCTCCGGCAGTTGTCGCACGTTCTCGGCCTTGGGGAGGCGACCCTCTCCAACCCACTCACAAAAGTCTTCCAAGTTCTTTCCTTGCACCTGCATCTTTTGCTGGATCTTGGGACTGCTTTCAAATTCAACAAAGTAGCTGAATTTCTGTGCTTCGTAGGGATCGTTTGGAAAGCGTTCGTGGTATGTCGCCGCCATGTCTCTGAAGGCGCGGATTTCGATCTGGATCTTCCTGGCATCGAGACGCGTCAACTGCTCAAGACGGGGAACAGAGTACCCCTCCTCTTCGTTCAGAATATAGAGATATCTCGCTCTCTCGTACGCATCCCACTCAGTCACACCACGTAGATGCGCCTCTAAGCGAATGAAGTTGACTTGTGACTCCTGAATACCCATGGGCAATACGTTTGCCCGTATCGTTTTCCATTCGTCACTGGCCGGATACTTCTGTGCTAGTTCGCGGTACACGAGAACGCGTGTGTTGCCTTCTATTACCAGGTGTTCACCATTCTCCTCAGGACCGATCCAAATAGGATTTATTATACCGTGGTTGATCTCAATTGATTCGCGGAGTTTGGCGTAGGCGTAAGGACTTCGGTTCTTAATCGCGAACAGCATATCGGCATCGGATAAGTGTTCCTTTGGTTGACTATCTCGGTAGAGACCGATACGAGGGTTACCTTCGTCCAGGCGGAGTTTGGTGACTTCCACGTTCCGTTGCGTCACCGTTACGGGAACCCCCTCAAGATTGAGCGTGATCGTCGCCATGATGTGTTCTCCGTAGAGTCGTCTTCCCTTTGCCCCCCCGTGGGGGTAGTTAATTGTGCTTGACTCCAGCGGTGAAAGGTATTTTACGCCGAATAACTGGTTGGCGAAAGTGGGGCCAAGTCCCGGAACAGAGCATCGTGATAGTGCGTTTTGGGGAGGTATGTGACTTGGCACTTGCGCTCCTCGTCAAGCTATGGCACCGTAGACGGCCCGATTCCGCATCGGGGTTCACGCGAATCGCCGCTCCTTTCAAACCATCGGAGGTGCCCGTATGCCCCTACTTTCCCTAAAGCCCCAAGAGGTGCCCTTGGATCACTCGGCATCCCAAAACGCCTTCCGACCGCACGCGGCTAAGCCGTTCTTGGCCACACCTGCGGCAATCAAGGCGTTTGGGACCGAGGAAATCGTCCGCTGTCTGGGCGTTCTTCAAGAGAAGGCCCGGCAGCACGGCGGCCTCGACTACCTACAGGTTTTCGAGGACGCCGAGACGCAACAGCGTCTGTGGTTCATCGAGGACGGCGACGGCGGTGCGATTACCGCCCTGCTGCCGTCCGACTACTGACTTCACCCTTCCCAATTCCCTGAAAAGGAGGAATCTCATGAAACCCGAGAGAGTGTTCCGCATTGGTCCTGTTACGGCCAGCGTGTTCGCCAACGAGGTCGAGGGCGGAAAACGCCATGTTCGTAACGTTTCGCTTCAGCGACGCTACCGCGACGACTCGGACGGCGAGTGGAAGTCGTCGAACTCGTTCGGCCTCGGCGACCTTCCCCAAGCGATCGCCGTTTTGGACCTCGCGATGAAGTTCGTTACCGAGAAGGAGGCGACAATCAGCGGGTGAGGGAGAACCGCGATTCGCGTCACATAAGGACGGTAGCTCTCCATGGAGCTACCGTCCTTTTTTCGTGGGCTTTGAACGCCTCAACGCAAGCCGAGGGACATGCTCAACGCATCATCCACTTCCTGCATCAACTCGGGGGGCAGAGTGCCGAGTCTTCTGCGAATGTGCGACTGGCGGACGGTCAGCAGGTTCTCGCAACTGACGACCGAAGTCGCTAGCATGGAAAGGGAAGCGGCGCCAGGGGTCACACTCGGACGGTCGCTCCGGCGTGGCAATCTCCAGCCCATCAAAGTCGGTCCGCTCCTTGGCCTGGCTACGCACGGGCCTGCGCGACCCTCCGATTCGACCTACTTGCTACGTGCGTCCACCAAAACTAGAGAGAGGCGGCAGCCGAGGCCGAGGTGGAAGTGCCGGTCGCCCGGGTTGAAGTGGTCGCGGAAGGCCGCCCGGCAATGCCTCGCCGGGCTGGACCAACCCCCGCCGCGATACACACGGTGCGAGCCTGTAGGCGGACCGGTAGGATCAGCCGGAGGCGACTTCGCGTAGTAGTCGGCACCGTACCAGTCCGAACACCACTCCCAGACGTTCCCGTGCATATCATACAGACCCCACGGGTTCGGCTGGCCCTGCCCCACCGGGTGCGTCTTGCCGCCCGAATTGTCCTTGAACCAGCCGTGCTGCGCAAGCAGTGCCGGGTTGTCACCGAAATAGAACGCCGTCGTCGTCCCGGCCCGGCAAGCATATTCCCACTCCGCCTCGGTGGGCAAACGAAACAGCATCCCCTTCTTCTGGAACGCTGCGTTTAGTTTTGCCAAGAAGGGCTGGATATCGTCCCAACTGACCTGCTTGACCGGGTGCATCGGGTCCTTGAACCTCGACGGATTATTTCCCATCACCGCCTGCCATTGGGCCTGCGTTACCTCGTACTTGCCAAGGTAGAACCGCTGGGTGATCTTCACGTTGTGCTGCGGGCCTTCGGTTGGAATCCGCTCTTTTGCCCAACCGTCGGTTTCCTGAACCAAAGCGATCTGCCGTTCAGCCTCGGATGAGCCCATCATGAACTCCCCCGCTGGAATTAGGACAAACTCCATCTTCACCCCGCCGGGCACGTCGATGGTGAGTTCCTTCGGCTGCTTGGAAACCGTCGTTCGACGGGAAGTCGGCTTCCGCGCCGGCTCAGGCGTCCTGCCCGCCAAAACTAGGGCCAGCCGGAAACCCAGGTCGCCGTACCGGTAGCCAGGCGGGTCGTGGTGACGAAACGCTGCCCGACAGAGCCTCGGCGGGTGGTCCCAGCACCCGCCGCGATGCACGCGGTGCGAGCCTGTGGGCGGGCCGGTAGGATCAGCCGGAGGCGACTTCGCGTAGTAGTCGGCACCATAACAGTCCGAACACCACTCCCGGACGTTCCCATGCATGTCGTAGAGCCCCCATGCGTTTGGTTGTCCTTGCCCCACCGGGCGCGCTCGGCCACCCGAGTTCGCTTTCACCCAGGCACACTGAGAAAGCAGAGCCAGGTCGTCGCCCACAGAGAATGCCGTTGTCGTACCCGCGCGGCACGCGTACTCCCATTGTGCCTCAGTCGGAAGATCAAACAGCATCCCCTTGCCCTCGAATGCGATGTTCAGTTTTGCCAGGAACGGCTGGATATCGTCCCAACTCAGCTGTTCGACTGGGTTCATAGGGTCCTTGAACCTCGAAGGATTGCTCCCCGTCACCGCTTGCCATTGAGCCTGCGTCACTTCGTATTTGCCCAGATAGAACGGCTGGCTAATCTTGATCTTGTGCTGTGGTCCTTCGGTCGGAATCCGCTCTTTCGCCCAGCCCACCGTCGCCTGAGCCAGGGCGACTTGCCGCTCCGCCTCCGGGGAGCCCATCACGAACTCCCCTGGGGGAATCAGCACGAATTCGATCTTGACGCCGTCGCGCAGGTCGAGCGATAGTTCTGGCGGCAATTTGAGATACCTGGCCCATCCCTCCTGGTACTGCTTCCCCCGCTCGGCGTCGAACGGGGCGACTGCCAACGCCGGGGCCCTGCCTCGTGAAGTTGCATCCGCTTGGGTTGGTAGGGCTGGCCGTGTCTGCGTCACAAATTGCGGTGCCGCTGAGGCAAGTCTCGCCACTTCGCCAAGTCTTTGTGTACACTTGTCCTTGACGACCACGGATGTGACTGCGGGCAGCGCCCGCTGATACCAATCAGCGGCGTGTTGCTTCAGAATGGGTTGGATGTCCTTGGACTCCGATTCCGCTGCGGCCCACCACGCGTCGGCGAGCGCCACCTGGGGAAGAGGGTCTGTTGGATTCGCCAACTCCTGTTTGGCGACCGCCTGCAACGTGGGATCGCTTCCCTTGGCCAACATCGACAGGCCTTCGTCCCATTTGCCTTCGGTGAAGCAAGCGTAACGTCCCGCGGCGAGATTTGCCTCCGGGTGGTCCGGGTTCTTTTCGAGAGCGGCCAGGGCCTGGCGGTTTCGAAGCCACGGTTGGTAGAGTTTCGACACCGCTTCACGCTTTTCGTGCAGGGACTTGCGGTGCTCGGTGGCCCGCACCCGCATCACTGCGTTGTATGCTGCGTCGATGATCGCGTACGCGGCGTCGGGCCGACCGGCAGCAAGGGCCTCATTGATGGGGCCAGCGATGTTTTCGGCCAGCGAACTGATCGCGGCCTTGTCACGCGCGTCCTCGGCAAACTGGAGAAGAAGCTTGCCCTTGACGTTGAGCGGAGCGATCTCGAACTGCTTGCCCATGACATTGATCGCGGAGAGCATCAAGCCCGCGTCGCCGCCGTCACGGGCGAGTTCCGTTGCCTTCCGTAGAAGAACAAAACGCTCGGTTGCGTTATCCCCCGGCTTCTTTGCGAGTTCGAGCAATCGCCCGGCAAGCTCCAACTTTTCGGATGGCTTTGCAATGTTGTCAGGATCGTAGGTACTGTCGATGAGGGCGGCTATTTTGGCTTGCTCGGCCGCGGAAGGAACTGGGAGGCGTTGTTGGACAGATTCAGAGGGTGCAGCCGGGGAAGGTACAGGTGGCTCCAGCGATGGACCAGCCGGCTCCGTGACTGCCTCGGGTTCCGTCGTGCCAACCTGGGCGATTTCCTCGGGTTTGTCTTCGTCCAGCAGATTTCCGAGCGTGCGGTTTTCGGGGTTCGACTGCACTGGCTCCGTAGGCGGTTCCGGGGATGGCTCACTTGGAACAGATGGGGGCGGCGGGGGTGCTGGCGCTTGGTCGTCCTTTTTCTCGGATGCAACCGTTGGCTCTTTGTCGTCGCCCGATCGAGTTGCCCAAACTCCGAAGATTGCGAGCAATAGAACCGCGGCGCCTACGCCAGCAGCGATGAGAATGGTCTTTCTTGACGGACCGCCCGCTTCCTTAGCTCTCTTCGATGGCGTTGCGGCCCGGTCTTCGGCCTTGATGCTATCGAACATCGCACCGAGTCTGTCGCCGGTCGATTCGCTTGCTTCGTCCGTGTCGAGTGGTGTCGCCTTGGGCAGAGTGCGGCGGGCCGGTTTCGTCTGGGCGGAAGGGGTCTGTGCGGCCACGTCCGGCTCGTCCATTTGGCGCAGGAAGGTCGCGAGTTCGGAGGAGAGTTCCTCACTCTCCTGCTCTCCGGCGGCACGCTGTCGCATGAGTTCCCGGAGCTTTACGTCGTAGTCGGCCTTCTTCGTGGGGTTTAAGAGGACGAGCCTTGCGGCAGCAACTTCGTTGAGGAGTTTTTGAGACTCGTCGGAGTGTCTGCCCGACTGAAATGTCCTAAGATGCACCATCCGCTGGTCAGCGGCACTCTCAATCACGCTCGGCTTGTCTTCGAACGTGCGAATAGCAAGCAAGCGGTACAAGTCGGGGGGCTGATCCTCTGGCGGGATGGCGAGCCATTCATAGTACGCGTCGAATTTCTCAGCCATTTCTGCCTCCCTTGTCAATTAGCTCCGAAAAATAACCCTGTGGGGGGTGCCACAGTACGTTCATTGTATAATCTCGGAACGGACCTGCAATATGGTAGGAATAGCCCTTCCCACCCCTTTTTGAACCATGCTCGCGATCATTTTCGCCTTTTCATTGTCCCTAATCACTTCCCACGACCATCAGCGATTCCGGTTGTTGGCTAAGCCAGCTACCACGTCAACCCGTCGTCCGTAGCGATGCCGGGAGTTCTTGCGAACCTTCATGCCCCGGCCCCGCCGCGATCTTGCCGCCGGTAACGTCTCCATCGAGAACGGCCGGGTGGGCATCCCCTCGACGAGTAGCCGGACGTACGCGGTGAACCGTGGCAAGGCGATCAGGTCCGCCTCGGTCACGTCGCCGGCAAGCTGCTCGGCGAGGATCTCCGCGTCCTGGGCCCCCACCTGAAAACAGACGAGCGAGCCCACGTTGCCGAATACGGCGTCCCGGGTCGGCTCGTCCATCTGGGCGAGGTATTGGTTCGCGATCGTGAGATTCAGCCGGTACTTCCGGGCTTCGCTCAGGATCGTCGCGAAGGATTCCGTGGCGAAGTTCTGAAACTCATCAACGTACAGGTAGAAGTCCCGCCGGTCTTCCTCGCGAACGCCCGCCCGGGCCATGGCCGCCTGCTGGATGCTCGTCACCAGAAGCGACCCGAGCAGGCTCGACGCGTCCTCCCCGACGCGGCCCTTGCTGAGGTTGACGATCAGGACCTGGCCGGCGTCCATCGCCCTGGGCAGGTCGATCGTGCTCTTCGCCTGCCCGGTGATTGCCCGGAGGATGGGGTTGCTCAGGAACTGGCCGACCTTGTTCTGGATCGGGGCGACGGCTTCCGACCGGAAGCGATCGTTCCAGGCCCCGAACTCGTCGATCCAGAACGACCGCACCACCGGGTCGGAAACCTGCCCGACCACCGTCTTTCGGTACGACGGGTTGGCGAGCATCTGCTGGAGCGATAGCAGCGACGTGCCGGGCACTTCCAGCAGGGCCAGCAGGGCGTTTCGGAGGATGTGTTCCAGCCGAGGGCCCCAACTGTCGGCGTAGAGCTTCTTGAACGCCGAGAGCACACTGGCGGCCACCAGCGGCCGCTGCATGGGATCGGGGCACGCGAGCGGATTGAAGGCCACCGGGTGCTCCCAATCGCCCACGTCGAAGAGAATCACGTCGTTCGTCCGCCGGGAGGGGACCAGGTCGAGCAGCGATTCGGCCAGGTCGCCGTGCGGATCGAGCAGCCCGACCCCGTGGCCGGTGGCGATGTCAGAGGCAATGAGGTTCTGAAGCAACGTCGTCTTTCCCATGCCGGTCTTCCCGATCACCGCCAAGTGCCGCCGGCGATCGTCCCGGGCGATCCCGAACACCTCCCGCCGCGAGCGGAACTTCAGCCGGCCGAGTCGGGCTTCGCCCTTCCCTTTTCCCGAGGTGATGATCGCGGGAGGTTCCATCTCCCGCCAGTGCGACGTGGCCATGCTTTCGGTGCGGACGCTTTCGGTTGCAGGATGGAAGAGCGTGGCCAACTCGGCGTCGCTCAACAGGAACGGCCGCGGCCGCCGTCTGGGCCGAAACGTGGCTCGCGATGGGAGCGTGAAGTGGGCAAACGCCCCGGCAAGCTGCTGGAGCTTGCGTTTGGCGTGGCGGCGATCGGTGCGAGGGGCCGCGACGAGCAACTCCAACGTGACAAGGTACAAATGCCGGTCGGCTTTGTCCCGGGCAGCATCAAGGTCTTTGGCCGGGCGTTCGGGGGAAGCTGGGCAGCAGTGGGCGGAGGCACAAGCCAGGGCCCAGGCGAGAGGACGCCGCCAGCGGGAGCGGGCGGCCGTTGCGTACACCTCAGAAAGAAAGGGATGGCGGGTGAAGAACGGACGCGAGAGCCGGTCGATGATTCGGAGCACGTGCCGCCGCGTGCCGAGTGGAGCGGGCCGGCAGCGAAGACGTATCGAGCACCAGAGCGAACGCTGGCGAGTGGACAGCATTGCGAGGATACCGCTTAGTGGGTCGGCGGTACTATGGTTGAGGAAATCGTCGAATTCGTGGTGCAAGCGGGTGGGAAAGATGTCCGGCGAAAGCTGAAGGGTGAGACGATGGACGGAAAGACCGATGGGCGGATCGAGGGCGTTTTCCGGTAGGCGGAGGACGGTGCAGTCAGGGAAGTGTGCGAGGACGAGCTGGCGAGTCGCAGCCGCGATAGCGTGCGGGCAGCGGAGGTACAATCCAACTTCGTTGGCGTGGAAGCCGAATTCGAGGACAACCGGGATACGTTTGCAATTTGTTCGGTGCAGGGCAGCAAGGGCCTGCTCCATGTAGAGGGGACCACGGGTATTGTGTGTAGGGGAGACGAGGGAGAAGAGCACGCTGAAAGCGTACCACCGGTCCATGAGCAAGCCTATTCGCTTCTGCGATTCGCCGCCATTTGGGGAAGCCTCTCGACGTTTCGAACTACCTCACTGTCCGTTGCTATCCATCTGCGGTTCCACATACGTTTTGCACTCGAACTGCCCGTTCGTACCAAATGCTGATTCTGCTTAGCCTCACTTATCTTCAAGTTGCTTTGCTATTCCATCGATTATCCTTATTTGGACTTCATGAAAAGTGATATTGGCTTGTGCGCCTAAGCCTAAGCTATTTATTTTTTCCACACGCCAAGATGGTGACAGACCACGAAGAGAAGAACAATGCCCTTGCCAATTGGCTAATCGCTTACCATTCAATTCTGTGGCAATACTTCCTCTAAAAAATTGAGGATCTACCCTAACACTGAGTAAGAGTGTGTATTTCTTACCTCTTTCCAATTGAGCTCCATTCATTGTTGTAGAAGTATCAGAGCCCAAATTATTGATTTCCCCAAGAAAGCTTTTCTCATTATTGGTATCTATGATCTGCATGCAAGTTCTAGATCCAACAGGAAAAATGATTGCCACGCCACCTTGACCAGCTTCCTTAGTAAATGTGAACTGTGCATCATAATTGCCCTGCACAGAAATGGGCAGTAAGAGTTTCGAATAATTCCCAAAAGAAGCGGTAGTTGAAATTTCTCCGTCTTCATATTTCCAGTTACCTCTAAGGGTGTTTTGCGTCGTGTTTACAAGGGTTAAGAGGTTCCCGCCCCACTTCCCCTTCGGAAACATTCCTTTCTGGTCTGGTTCTTTAGGTTCTGTTGCCACCTTTTCCTCCACCACCCTCCCCGCAAATGGCCTACGCATCACGCGGAAACCCAAGGCGCGACTTCGGGTGCCTGGGGGGTCGTGGCTGCGAAACGCCGACCGGTGTTCCCACGAGGGAGCGTACCAACTGCTGCCGCGATTTACCCGGGTAGAGGCCACAGCTGGGCCTGTCGGATCAACTGGCGGGGAGTGCCCATAATAATCGGCACCGTACCAATCCGCACACCATTCCCATACGTTTCCGTGCATGTCATACAGCCCCCAAGGGTTCGGCCTCCTTTGCCCGACAGGATGCGTCTTGCTACTTGAGTTGTCTGCAAACCACGCGTATTCTCCAAGCATCGTCGGGTTGTCTCCGAAGGAAAACGCCGTGGTTGTCGCCGCACGACACGCATATTCCCATTGCGCCTCGGTCGGCAGTTCAAACTTCATCCCGTTGTTCTCGGACGTCACGTTCATCTTCGCCAAAAACTGCTGAGTATCCTCCCAACTCACCTGCTCCACTGGGTTTGTTGAGGCCCTAAACTTCGACGGATTGTTGCCCATCACAGCCTCCCACTGCGCCTGGGTGACTTCGTATTTCCCTAGATAGAACGGTTTGCTGGACCTTATGCGATGTTGCGGTCCTTCTGAAGGAATTCTGTCGATCGCCCATTTGTTGTTGTGCGCCTTCGCTTGTCCCATCGCCAGCCCGCGCTCCGCGTCCGAGGAGCCCATAACAAACTGCCCGGCCGGGATCAACACAAATTCCATTTTGACCCCGTTGCCGAGGTCGATTGCCAAGTCCTTTTCATCCTCCAGCACCCGAGTTGGGGCGGGAGAGGGTTTATTTGTCGAGGGAACTGTACACATCAGACGGAAGCCATTGTGGTCAAACCGCTCGCCAGGCAGGCAGGAACCTCGAAACGCCGACCGACAGCGCTCTGCGTTGTACGCCCATACGCCACCGCGAGTCACGCGGACCCGGCCGGCCGGAGGGCCGACGGGGTCCGCAGCGCGAGACCCCGCGTAGTAGTCAGGTGCATGCCAATCCGAACACCACTCCCAAACGTTTCCATATATGTCGTAAAGACCCCACGCATTCGGCTTCCCTTGACCTACTGGGTGCGTCGTGCCACCAGCGTTGCTCTTAAACCATCCATATTGTGCCAGCGTGGCCGGATTCTCCCCGAAGCAGTGTGCGGTTGTCGTACCGGCTCGGCAAGCGTATTCCCATTGGGCTTCTGTTGGCAAGTCGAAGACTATCCCTTTCGGTTCAAACGCTGCGCTCAACTTCGCTAAGAATGGCTGAATATCATTCCAACTGACTTTCTCAACCGGGTTTCTCGGGTCTTTGAACCGCGACGGGTTGTTCCCCATCACCGCCTGCCATTGGGCCTGGGTCACTTCGTACTTGCCCAGGTAAAACGGCTTCGTGATCTTGACGCGATGTTGTGGCCCTTCGAAGGCGATCATTTCAACGGCCCACTTATCGCGGTGGGCCTTGGCTTGTTGTATCGCAAGTTGCCGTTCAGGTTCGAGTGATCCCATCATGAACTCCCCGGGTGGAATCAGCACGAACTGCATCTTGACGCCGTTGCCGAGGTCAAGCGATAGTTCGGGTGGCAATTTCAGATACCTCGCCCACGCCAACTGGTGCCCCTTGGCACGCCGGGCGTCGAACGGGGCGGCTGCCAAGTCTGGGGCCTCGCCTCGCGGGGTTGCGGCCGATTGGGGTGGTAGGCTTGGCGCTGTGTGCGTGGCAACTGCCGGTGCCTCTGGGGCGAGCTTTGCTACCTCTGCAAGTCGTTGTGTACACTTGTCTTTAACCACGACGGATGTAATCGCAGGCAGTGCCTGCTGGTACCAATCGCCGGAGTGTCGCTTGAGAACGGGCTGAATATCGTCCGACTCGGATTCCGCAGCGGCCCACCACGCATCGGCGAGTGCGACCTGCGAGAGAGCATCACTGGGATTCGCCAACTCCTGTTTGGCGACTGCCTGCAACGCGGGATCGCTTCCCTTGGCCAACATCGGCAGGCCTTCGTCCCACTTGCCTTCGGTGAAGCAAGCGTAACGTCCCGCGGCCAGATTCGCCTCGGGGTGGTCCGGGTTCTTCTCGAGAGCGGCCAGGGCCTGGCGGTTTCGAAGCCACGGTTGGTAGAGTTTCGACACCGCTTCACGCTGGTCATGCAGGGCCTTGCGGTCCTCGGTCGCCCGCACCCGCATCGCTGCGGTATATGCTGCGTCGATTATTGCGTACGCGGCGTCAGGGCGGCCGGCAGCGAGGGCCTCGTTGATGGGGCCACCGATGTTTTCGGCCAGCGAGCCGATCGCGGCCTTGTCACGGGCGTCCTCGGCAAACTGGAGAAGAAGCTTGCCCTTGACGTTGAGTGGAGCGATTTCGAATTGCTGCGCCATGACGTTGACCGCCGAAAGCATCAAGCCAGCGTCACCAGCGTCCTTTGCAAGTTCCGTTGTCTTCCGCAGAAGAACAAAGCGCTCCGTCAGATTGTCGCCCGGCTTCTTCGCCAGTTCGAGCAGGCGCCCGGCAAGCTCCAGGTTCTCGGATGGCTTTGTAATGTCGTCAGGATCGTAGGTACTGTCGATGAGGGCGGCTATTTTGGCTTGCTCGGCCGCGGAAGGAACTGGGAGGCGTTGTTGGACAGATTCAGAGGGTGCAGCCGGGGAAGACACAGGTGGCTCCACCGATGGGCCAGCCGGCTCCGTCGGACCGACCTGGACCACCTCGTCTGGTTTATCCTCGTTCATCAAGTTTTCGAGCGTCCGGTTTTCGGGGGCCGACTCGGCAGGCTTCGCAGCCGGTTCGGGGGATGGTTCACTTGGAACAGACGGAGGTGGCGGAGGTAGTGGGGCCTTGTCGCCTTGTTCCTCGGATGCAACCGTTGGCTTGTCGTCGTCGCCAGATCGAGTCGCCCAAACCCCGAGGATCACGAGCAACAGAATCGCGATGCCCACTCCAGCGGCGATGAAGATCGGCTTCTTCGATGGGCCAGCAGCCTTGGCGGCCTTGGCGGTTCTCTTCGAAGGGGTTGCAGCCCGATCTTCGGCCTTGATGCTATCAAACATCGCACCAAGTTTATCGCTGGTCGATTCGCTCGCTTCGTCTGCGTCGAGTGGTGTTGCCTTCGGCAGGGTGCGACCGGCGGGCTTTGCCGCGAACTGG
>Ga0180432_10001176_pt1 | contig 41925 bp, 37 predicted proteins | sample SS_ome_10_FD_132414 | JGI IMG/M metagenome (GOLD analysis project Ga0180432, IMG submission 132414) | Hypersaline lake sediment archaeal communities from the Salton Sea, California, USA - SS_1_MS_2 metaG | ecosystem: Environmental > Aquatic > Non-marine Saline and Alkaline > Hypersaline >... | reverse complement strand
GCCACACCACAGGTGAGCGGAGCGGTCATCCTCCTCAATCTGGCCGGGTTCGCAGGCATCGCACTACTCATGCATCACCCGGCTCTGGACGGTCTTGCGCGGCGTCTACCTCCGCTGGCCTGGCTCCTGGGGCGAGAGCGCATCAGACCGTTGTACGAGACGCTTGCGCGCTACAGGAAGCGAGCAGTGGCACAGGCTATCCTGGCATCACTGCTCTTCAACGCCCTCTTGATTCTCACCAACATGCTCATCGCCCGAGCGCTGCTGGCCGACGTCCACACCGCCTACTTTCTGCTCTTCGTACCTCTTATCTCATTCCTGCTCGCCCTTCCCTTCTCCATGAGCGGGCTAGGCATAAGAGAAGGAGGATACGTCTACCTCTTTGGTCAGGCCGGCGTCCCCGCTCCGGTAGCACTCTCCATGTCCCTTTCATTCTATGCCATAGGAGTAGCCACCGGACTCATCGGAGGTATCATATACGCAATGGAGGGACTTAGGGGACTCAGGAATAGCCCGCAAGACGAAGAATGATACCACTTCACCACAAACCCTGCGGGCTCAAGATCGCCCGACCGTCAGTGACCCCAATTCGATGGTGTCACCTGCCGGATGTCCCTGCTCATCCAGTAGCGCGCTTCGCTGCCCATCACTCAGACGATACAGACCGGTCAGAAGACGATACTCCCCAGCAGGCATCTCGCTCGGCAGCAGCAGCGAGAACCACTGCATCAGAACGTAGCCGTCTTTCCAGTGCCGCTCCGGCAGGCCCAGACCATCCTGCTGGGCCCACGTTCTGCCTCTATCCCCCACAAGATGGTTGAAGAGGCTGTGCTGCTCCTGTGTCACATCCTGCTCGATGTCCTCGAACGCCCAGTAGGTAACCAGATCGACGCTCTCGCCAGCCTGAACTCCGTCAGGCCAATCGTATCCCAGTAGGCGCAGCCCCACATCAAGCCGCTCGTCCCTCACTTCTCTGGGAAGACTCAACACGTCCCCCTTCGACAACCCCGGCACGACGAAGACCTCGGCCCTTCTCCCTCCGTCAGGCAGCCTCACCTCGCCCTTCTGCTCTCCTCCCAATGCCGCCATCGCCTCCAAGGCTCTGTAGTCCTCCCTGGTCACCAGATACACAGCTGGGCGCTCAACCGGCAACAGCAAACACGTGTGCCCCCCCTGCCCCAAGAAAGTCACGTCGATACTCGGCTCCAGCATGTAGTTCAGCACCAATGGCATCCCCTCGTATGCAAGATCGCTGCCCTCGGTGATTACCCACACCTCCTCCGCGCCCACCTCGCGGGCTTCTCGCACAGCCAAGCCAGCCGCCTCCTGACTGAACTTCACCGGCAGACCGTACCCCCCAGCGGTGTCGTGCTTCGCCACGAAATCAAACGTGTACCACGTCGCGTATGCCTGCCAACCAGCGATAGCGCCCACCACCACCCACGCGAGGGCTCGCAGCCAGACTGATCTCGGGCCCCGACTCCCCAACCAGGTCAACACAGCATCCCACAGAGCCCCCATCGCGATATAGCCCGCCGGATACAGGATCACCAGGTAGTGTGGATACAGTCTCACGGGATTGACCAACAGGAACGCCACCGGAACCACAATCCACGCCGTCAGGATCACGTACCGGGATCCATCTTCCTCACGGCGCATCAAGCCCACGCTCTGCTTCGCCACATACCCCACCGCTAGCGCGAATGCCCCCATTGCCAGCACATCCAACCAGCCGAAAGGCAACCGTTCGGCAATGTAGGTCCCATAGGACTTGCCTGCGAGGGAAGCCAGGTTGTATCCACTGTGTATCCAACTCGCGAACCGGATCGACTGAGGGCCCCATTGCGCCCCCTCACCGCCTACCGAGCCAGACAGCATTGCTCGAAGGTTCCTGAACCCGAGCCCATAGTCATACCACAGATAGGGCGCAAACAGTACCAGAGATACGACACACCCGATGAGCACATGCGGCCAGCTCACGCGTCGCGCATACAGTAGCACCATAGTGCCCAGCACCAAGACCAAGGGCAGTGGAGAGAACGTTATCAGCAGCAGGCAAGCCAGAGACACCACGGCCACCGCGATCCCCCACGGCCTACGCCGCACGATTGCCTCGCACACACCGAGCAGCATCAGTGCAGTGAAGGGCGCTAGGACATCCGCGGTGAATATCTTGCGAGAGTAGACGATGGCCCAGGGATTCACGGCATACAACAGACTGCCGATCAGCGCCGTACGTTGCCCGAAGTGTCGCTTCGCCACGTAGTAGCACGCCGCCACGGCAGCCACGTTCAGGAGAGCTATGAAGCCCGTTGCGATCCTTGGATCCCGACTCACACTCAGAGGGATGGCCATCAAGTAGGGCATCAGCGGTGGCTTGTCGACTCCGACCGATCCGCTGCCACCGGTGAGCGGTAGACCTCCCCGCTCCGTGATCATCAACGCACGCTCGCAGTGGCGCACCTCATCCGCCTTGAACTCAACCAGGTCCAAACGACCCAGGCGAAGAGCAGCCGCCAGCACAACAACTGCAACAGGCATCACTCTGCCGTACAGCAACCGCCGCATGGAGACCCCTCCGTTCTGCTCTGTGCCTCCAGCCTAGCCCCAATCCAGGTCATGGCCGCTCCGCAACTGAAGCCGCTCTCGCATAATGCACATACTCAGCCCAGTCCTTCCATATCCTTCCAGACGACCTCGTCATTGACAACGCTTCTCGAATAGACTATCATCATAGTCGGAAGAGTCACTGGTGCTCCCGCGGCCATCCGCCGACCATCACGAGTCGGCTGTGCTGCGTCCGGCAGGACTGAAGTGGTGTTAGGAGGAGACGTGCCAATGTTGCTATCCGTCAGAGATTTCCGCCCGAGCGACTCCGACACGCTGGTAGAGATACTCCGAGCCAACCTACAGTACGGAGATCCCGCCGCAGAAGGCCCAGACGCTATGCTCCGTGTCCGAGCGTGCAACGCAGCCGAATTCCTTGTGGCTGAGGCAGATGGCCGTCCAGTGGGAATGATCCGAGGCGTCTACGATGGCTCACGAGCCCTCATCCACATTGTGTCAGTTCATCCCGACTTTCACCGCTGTGGAATCGGTACCGCACTGGTCCGCGCGATCGCAAAGCGCTTCAAGAAGCGGGGAGCCACGGGCCTTGCCGTCACCGTTCCGGGGAACCGGCTGGATTTCTGGAAGCAACTGTCCTTCAAGCTAGCCACCAGAATCATGCTGGCCCATCCAATCGATGAGGTTCTCGCGGGCTGAATGCCGGTCCACTTGCCACTCCACCGACCTACGCCGGCATTGCCTCTCGCTCCTGCCGAGATTGGTACAGGTGCCGGAGGTTGTCCTCGTGAAGCTGTATCACCAGCCCGTGGAGTGGAATGCGCGACTTGCCACAGGATTCTATGTCCACCTCAGCCAACCGGTCTGGCCCGTCTCCGCGCCCGACCGCATCCTCGACGATTCTGTCGATGGTATCGAGGTATTTCAAGCTGGTGTCTATCGACTCCAGCATCTCACCGCGTAGCAGGACCTCGCCGTGCCCCTGCACGACAGTGTCTGCTTTCACCCCGCGCAGCCGGATGAGCGACTCTCGATACTGTCGCCAGTCACCCCACACGATATACGGCACCGGCATGATCGTGTCCCCGGCAAACAGAACCTTCGCTCCTTCCACAAAGGCCGCGATCGATCCGGCGGTATGACCAGGCACATGCAAGAGCTGCACCTTGCGCCCGCCCAGATCCAGACCCAGTCCCCCCTCGAACGTCAGATCAGGCAACCGCAGCCGAACCTCCTCAAGCTCGGGCAACTCATTCTTCGCCTGCTGCAGACTCTCTTCCCCCCACTTCTCCAGCGCGGCCCGACAAGCTCGATGCGCAATGACCTGCGCACCCTCGAACAGGTACGTTCCGTGCACGTGATCAGCGTGCGACTGAGTGTTCACCACGTACCGCACGCCCCGAGGTCCGGCGTGCTCCTCCACGAATCGCAAGACCTGCCGCGTCTCCTCAGGGAAGGCAAGAGTGTCTATCACGATTGCTCCGTCGGTCGTGAGTATGACACCACAATTCACTTGAGCGTACATATCGCTGATGAAGGCATACACGCCTTCAGCAACCCGCTCTACCTTCACGGACAGTCTCCTTCCCTCATCAGGGGCTCAGCATAACACAGTGAAGACCTAATGTCAAGAATCACCATCTGCCGGTTATGGTCTACCTGCAATCACTATCTCCTGCCTCACCGACACAAGGCCAACCGGCCTTGTGCGCCCCGCTCTCGTGGGGTATAATCAAGTTGCCCTGAGTACCGGTTGCCTGCGTGGCGGCATCTGTCTCCACGGCCTACTCGCCGTCACCGGTTCGGCACGCTATGCTCTGCTACCGTCCGAGTGCTCGCGCCCGAGCCCCCAAGGGCCAAGAGGTTGGTGTCAGTATGGATCTGATATACGATCCGTTTCCACTCATTCTCACTAGGGGCGACGAATCGACCAAGCTCGCGTGTCTGGAGTTCTTCGGTTTGGCAGACTCGCCCACCGGCAAGGAATGCCTGCTCGCTCTGATGAGGAAACAGCGTTCCGACGGAGCCTTCCCCAGCAGTCTCGATCCACTCCAATGGGGCACGCGCGAAACCACAAGGAGCGCCCTGCTGATGCTGCAGGCCGATCTCCCCCCAGACGGAATCAACATCGACGGTGCCGTGAGATTCGTCTTGCCACACTCCAACCCCGAGGAAGGATGGACCGAGAATCCAGCCCTCCGCATACCCGAGCAGATGATCGAGATCACTACACAGCGAAGCGTCACCTGGATCACAGCGGATGTCGTGGAGCTGCTGCGCCAGGTGGGCCTTCGGGAATGCCCCGAGTGCAGGACTGCCGTACAGTGGCTCAGAACGATGCAGGGCGAACGAGGTGGCTGGCCCATGTACACGGGGGACGTCGGCCAGCAACTGGGTACCGGGGGAGACCCCGACTCTACGGCTCAGATCACCTTCCTCATGCGTCGAATGTGCGGCGAGAGTGACTCGGCCTATCTGAAAGGAAGGGAACTGCTAGAGACCTACTTCGATGAGCGCGCAGCGGAAGCACGGAAGGGCTATCGTATCAGGCTGCGTGATGGAAGGCGCGAGCCGGTGGGAGTGTACGAGCTCACGCATCTGCTCTTGTCTTCACTAGTAGATCCGCCAGACCGCATCGACCTCGGCTACAACGTCACCGACCCCAGAGTCAGACAGATGATGAAAGCCCTGGTCAGCGCCCAGCGGCCGGACGGCGGTTGGCGCCCCCTCTGGGCGCAAGAGAGCGATCCCGTCTACACAGTCCTGGCAGTCGAGACGTTGGCTCTGACCGGTGCGGCCTCGACGTCTGCTCTTCGGTCCTCCATCCAGGCCCACGCTTCGCTCTGATCTTGGATCCTGGCTTCGACGCCACTCCACCCGCGAGCACATTCTCGTCATCTGGTCGCTCCACGTTGCGGACCTTCAAAGCATGCCAGAGGACATAAGCCACCACTCACCCATCACGCGCCGCGCTGGAATGTCCTGCCCACACAAAAGGAGGGCACTCTTTCCCTCAGTGCCCTCCGTACCCTGCCACCATTCCCCAATACGCGTTGCCCACAATGCCGTGTGCCATGTGTTTTGAACCTGCAGACGCAGATGGGTGTCCACCGTCGGTTATGTCTTCTCTCCGCAGAGATTACGACGCCCCTTCTGAGACGGACCCCCTTCAAACAGGTGTTGGCTCAAAACCTGAATGGACAATCACGCGCACCGCAGAGCAACGCATCACCATTGTATCACAGAACCCATGCAGTGCCAAATCAGCGGTCACGACCTGGTTGCATTGAGGTCCTAGTCGACCGGTGGCACGTCACTCTTCCAGATCCAGTCGCAGATGCAGGTCACGGAGCTGAGCTTCCGTGACAGGCGCAGGCGCCTCCATCATCAGATCCGCAGCGCTCTGAGACTTCGGGAAGGCGATGACCTCTCGGATATTGGGCTCGCCAGCCAACAGCATGACCAGCCGATCAATCCCAGGGGCGATGCCACCGTGAGGCGGAGCCCCATACTCGAACGCGCGTAACAGATGCCCGAACTGCGCTACGGCCTGCTCGTGCGATAGCCCAATGGCTCGGAACATCCGCTCCTGGACGTCGCGACGGTGTATTCGAATGCTCCCTCCCCCGATCTCCCAGCCATTCGCTACGATGTCGTATGCCCGTGCCCGCACTCGGTCTGGATCCGACTCCAGCAAGGGCAGATCCTCATCCATGGCAGATGTGAAGGGGTGATGCACCGCCGCGTAGCGTCCTTCCTCCTCGCTCCATTCCAGCAGAGGCCACTCGAGCACCCAAGCGAAGGCGAGCAGGTCATCATCTATGAGTCCCAATCGTCGGCCGAACTCGATCCGAATCTGCCCCAATGCTCCCTGGACTGTCTTAGCTGGGCCCGCCACGACGGCCACCAAGTCTCCCGTCTGGGCACCGGTGCGAGAAAGGATTCCCTCGATCTCGGTTGAAGACAGGTACTTGGCAACAGACGACTTCACCCCGTCCCCCGTTACGGCGAAGTGAATCAGCCCGCGAGCACCGTGCTGCCGCGCCAACTCGCCCAACTCATCCAGTTGTCGCCGGGTGTAGCCTGCGCATCCTGCAGCACGAAGAGCCTTCACGCACCCACCCAGTTCCACCTGCTGCCGAAACACCCCAAACTCACTCTCCGCCACCAAGTCAGACAAGTCGACCAAGGGAATACCGAAGCGCAGATCAGGCTTGTCGCTCCCGTATGTCTGCACAGCCTCAGCATAGGTCAGTCTCGGGAATGGCACCTGCATGATCCGCTTGTCGGTCACCGTCGCGACTAGCTCAACGAACATCGCCTCTGTCACGCCGAGGATGTCCTCCTCGTCCACGAAGGACATTTCGAGATCCAACTGTGTGAACTCCGGTTGCCTATCGGCCCGCAGATCCTCGTCCCGGAAACACCGCGCTATCTGGAAGTAGCGCTCGAAGCCCGCTACCATCAACAACTGCTTTAGCTGCTGAGGAGACTGCGGAAGGGCATAGAATCGACCGGGGTGCGTACGACTCGGCACCACGTAGTCCCTCGCCCCCTCGGGCGTGCTTCTGATCAGCACCGGGGTTTCGATCTCGATGAAGCCTCTCTCCGACAAGAAGTCACGAATGAACTTCACAATCCTGTGGCGCAAGACGATGTTTCCCTGCATGCGCTGCCTTCGAAGATCCAGATAGCGGTATCGAAGCCGCAGCGCTTCATCGACATTCTCGTCTCTGTTCACATAGAAGACCGGAGTACTGGACGGATTGAGCACTTCCGCCGCCTCCGCCAACACCTCAATCTCGCCCGTGGCCAGACCAGGATTCACCATCGAGGGAGGACGCACGCGAACCGTCCCGGTGATTCTCGCCACGTACTCTGGCCTCAGATCCTCGGCCACTCGGTGAGCCTCGGGGCTGCTGTCGGGGTTGAACACGATCTGCACAACGCCCCAGCGGTCTCTTAGATCCACGAAGGTCAGCCCTCCGTGATCTCGCCGCCGGTGCACCCATCCGGCCAGCTCTACCCGTATTCCCTCGTGTTCCTTCCGAAGCTCACCGCACCTATGTGTTTTCAGCATGCTCCGTCTCCTCGAGATTTAGCGGCAATTATACCACTGCGTGCACTGGAACACAATTCCACACCGACAACCCATCTTCAGTAACGCTTCGCTCTCCTCGCCGCCGGCATCTCGCCAGGTGCCTCGACCTCGTGCGCCGACCGCCCCTGTTGTTCCGGGTCAGCCAAGTTGGACAGCCAGCAGCAGGCAGGGTATAATCTCCCCATGAGCACGCTGACCGGTGCCACGGCAAACGAAACCCCAGTCTACACCGTGAGCCTGGACCTCTTCGAAGGCCCCATGGACCTGCTTCTCAGGCTGATCGAGAAGCAGGAGCTCGACATCACTCGACTCTCCCTCGCAACCGTAACCGATCAATACCTCGCTCACCTGCGCCTGATAGAGGAACGGCGGCCCGAAGCCATAGCAGACTTCCTGGTCGTTGCCGCCAGGCTTCTCCTGATCAAGTCGCGAGTGCTCTTGCCCAAACCACCAACACTGGAGGAAGAGGAAGAAGATATTGGGGACCAGCTTGCTCGTCAACTCAGAGAGTACAAGAGATTCAAGGAAATCGCTCAGCTCCTACGCGAGAAGGGTGAGTCGGGATTGCGGGCCTATCCACGCCTAGCACCACCGCCCAAGATGCCCCGTCGCGTTAGCCTGGAGGGACTGTCCCTCCAAGACCTGACCGAGTTCTTGCGCCAGGCCCTGGAAGCTCATCCCGCGACCGCTCCGGTCGACCGCGTCCTGACTCCCTTGACCATTCGAGTGGGAGACAAGATCGACCGCATTCTAGAACTCACGCGGCGCCGTAAGCACTTCAGCTTCCAGCGCTTCCTGAGTGCCTCTGTGTCACGAATGGAGATCATCGTGTCGTTTCTGGCCGTCCTTGAGCTCATCAAGCGGCGCCGGATCGCTGTTAGACAGGATCGGCTCTTCGGCGAGATCATCATCTCGGCCAGATCGCCCGCCTCTCCACCTAGCCGAGAGCCCCAGACCGGCTAGGATTCCCACCACATCCACCAGGACGTCCAGCAGACTCGCGTGCCTGCCCGGCACGAACATCTGGTGCCACTCATCTGTCAACGCGTACGCAGTAGCCATGAGCCCCGACAGCAAGGGTGCTTGCGCATGGCCCCGGGTCCTCGCTCGTTCCACTAGAACGGCCAGCACAGCATACTCGGACACGTGTGCAGCTTTTTTCAGCAACAGATCAACCAACCCAGTCGGATGATGAGGCAGATCCGACTGATGTGATAGCCCAAAGATCACCGCCATCCACACAATCACCGGCAACCAGTCCCCGGCCACGTGCCACAGGCCGCGTCGACTCCCTACACGCTGCTGCGAACTCAAGCTCATGCGCCGTACGCCCTTTCGGCCACCTCGGCGAGTCTCGGCCATCCGAAAGCCCGTCTCACACGCTCTTGAGCTGCCGCCCCAAGTCGTAGTCGTAGACTCTCGTCTGTCAACACGCTCACCACAGCACTTACCAGGCCATCTTTGTTGTCTCCCGGCAGCAAGCCGGACGCTCCGTTCTCTATGTACTCCCGATTCTGCCCCACCCGATCCGCTACGACGGCCAGACCCGCATCCAATAAATCAACCAGTTTCACCGAGCACTTGGCCCGGTTCACCAAGCTGTCTTCGAAAGGGTAGATGGCCATGTCCGCACACGCGAAGTAGTCAGGCAGCTCCTCGGCAGACACCCATCCCGCGTACACCATAGCATCATGTAGCCCACATTCACGAGCAAGGGCCACGAACCGCTCCTCCTCGCCGAACAAACCACGACCCACCACCAGCACGCGAGCGTCTGGCACCTGCCCCACAGCTCGACTCAACACGGTCACCACCCGCTCCAAGTCATACTCGAAGAAGCGAGTATAGAGCAGAATGACAAGGCTCTCGCCCAGGCCATACATCTCCCGCACTCGACTTCCGTTGCCGCACCCCATCTTCGCGCAGGATACTCCATTCGGCAGATAGTGGGTAGCCGATGGCGAGACCCCCAAGCTCCAGGCAAGGCTCTCCAGGGTCCGACTGGCAACCGTAAGCGCATCGGCATGCCGCAAACCCCAGCGTTCCTGCCAGGCGAAGAGCGCCCGCTGCGCGGCACCATAGCCCTCGATCTCGTTCCACCCGCCTCTGCCTTCCCAGTCATCCGTGTCTACAACGATGCGGCCCTGGAATATCCCCAGTCGGCGAAGACACAGCAGTCCCATCGCCACCATGCCAGAGTGCGCCTTGGGCTTGAAGCAATGAACCACATCAGGCCTCACATCCAGCACTCGGCGCAGCATTCTGCCGGCCGCAACAAGATGCTGAACACCCGGTGCGGCACTGGGAAGCGGGATGTTGCATATGGCCACACCTTCTTCAACCCACTCCCTTCCCGCATCCTCTGGGTGATACCAGGATGGCAGGATCATGTGCAGCTCGTGTCCTCGCTGGGCCAAGGCTTTCGCCAGGGGCAATGCCCTGACACCCATGGTTCCCTTGGCCCGAAGCCCGAATGGACCAACCATCGCTACGCGCATGACCCTTCCCACAAGCTTCCGATTGTCCTCTACTCCACGGTCACTGACTTTGCCAGGTTCCTGGGTTGATCTACATCACAGCCCCGCCGAACGGCGATGTAGTAGGCAAGAAGTTGCAGCGGCAGCACCGTCAGCACAGGCATCAACAGCGTCGAGGTCTCCGGTACCTCGATCACGTGATCGGCCTTCTCGGCCACTTCTGCATCTCCCTCTGTGGCAACCGCTATCACGACACCGCCGCGTGCCTTCACTTGCTCGATATTGCTCAGCATCTTCACTCGCACGCTATCCCTGCCCACAACTGCGACCACGGGCATATCCTCGTCGATCAGCGCAATCGGACCGTGCTTCATCTCCCCTGCGGGGTATCCCTCAGCGTGGATGTACGATATCTCCTTGAGCTTCAGAGCGCCCTCCAGAGCTATCGGGTAGTTGATACCCCTTCCAAGGTACAGGAAGTCCTGCTGCCTGAAGTACCTCTGCGCCAACCTCTCGTACCGGTCACTCTTCTTCAGGACCCCACCTGCCAGGTTGGGCAACTCCGCCAGGTGCTTCAGATGCCGTCGCAGCTCCGCTCTGGGAATGATCTGCCGCTCCTGCGCCAGATACAATGCCAGCAGGAACTGAGCCACCAGCTGAGAAGTGAACGCCTTGGTGGATGCCACGCCGATCTCGGGCCCTGCATTCAGATAGAGCACCCCTTCAGCTATTCGACTCGCCTGGCTGCCAACTGCATTCACTATCGCCAGGCGCTTCAGTCCCTTGCGGCCCGCCTCTTCCATCGCCGCGAGTGTGTCCACGGTTTCGCCCGACTGGGTTACCGCCAGCAGCACACTACCGCGGCTCAGCAGCGGATCCCGATAACGAAACTCGGATCCGTAGTCAACCTCCACAGGGATGCGAGCCAGCTTCTCGATCATGAACTTGCCCACCAATGCCGCATAGTAGGCAGTCCCGCAGGCTACCGAATGGATCTTCTCGATGGCGCCGATATCCTGGCGATCGAGCCCCATCTCCAAGCCGACGACTCCGGACTCGAAGTCCACCCGTCCCCGAATGGTATCCGTGATCGACCCAGGCTGCTCGCAGATCTCCTTGAGCATGAAGTGCCTGTGTCCCCCCTTCTCGGCTGACACAGGATCCCACGAGATCACATGGATCTCCTTCTGGATCGGCTGCCCTCCTACAGTCAGGTAGTCTGCCCCGCTCGCACGAACCACCGCCAGCTCCCCGTCATCCAGAAAGACGAGTCTCCTGGTATAGCTTAGTATCGCAGGCACGTCCGAGGCGATGAACATCTCAGCGTCGCCGATCCCAACAGCCACCCCTCCGGCATTGCCGAGTTTGGCTGCGATGACACTCCCTGGATCGCGCGCATTCATGATCACCACCGCATTGGCACCACCCAGATCGAGAAGCGCCCGCCGCGCCGCGGTAACCGCATCGGCGCCGTCCTTCTGGTACTCCTCCACCAGATGAGCGATGACCTCCGTGTCGGTCTGGGAGCGAAAGGAGTGCCCGCGCGCCCCCAGATCCGACTTGATCTCCAGGTAGTTCTCGACGATGCCATTGTGAATGACCACTACCTCTCCGCGACAGTCCACATGGGGATGAGCATTCTCCTCGGTTACGCTCCCGTGCGTGGCCCAGCGCGTGTGCCCGATGCCCACTCTGCCGTGGACCGGCTTCATGCCCAGAACTGACTCCAGCGCCGCAAGCTTCCCGACGCTCCTGCGAACCTCGACTCGTCCATCGTCGATGATCGCCAGTCCGGCAGAGTCATAGCCCCGATACTCCAGGCGCTTCAACCCACGCAGCACCACCTCACTCGCGTCCCTCGACCCCACGTACCCTACTATCCCGCACATAGGAGCCCTTCCTGAGGCTGGTTGGCCTCGGTCACTGCCTCGCCCGTGATGATCCCAATCATGTCAGCCGGGCCCTCGCCAGTTCTGACATCAGTATCCAGCTCGTCGGCCATCCTCTCCAGGTCCCATTCGTCCAGCGTCCGCTCACCAGCGTCATCCAACATCGCCCGAGACAGAAGAAGCAGGTCCGGTTTCGGCTGCTTGCACATTGTCCGAACCACATCCTCCCCGGTCAGAAGCCCAGACACCGTCACCCTATCCCCAAAGAAACGATTGACCACCGGACAGACCGTGATCCGCACTCCGAGAGCCTGTTCCATCTCCCCGGCGACCCGGCGCATCACGCCCTCAAACAGTGTACCGCAGGCAACGGCTATGTTCTCATACGGCGCTCGACCGGGCGCAATGCTCAGCCGCATCCCCGCCCACTCATCGAGGAACAGACGAGTCAGTCCAACCCCATTCTCCAGTTGAGGGAATCCCCTGTACTCTGAAGCAGGCGGCACCTCCTGACCGGCCAAGAAGTAGATCTCGTCCGAGAGATGAACCATCCCCTCCGTATCCGGCGCACAGCAACTCTCGGCCCTCCCCGCTCCGTAGCGCTCGACAAGATCCCCGGCCTCGGCCCTCGAGACGGGGACCATAGCACCAACGTGGTACCTGGTGAGCCCGATCGGAACTATTGCGACGGACTCCACCGCAGGCCGAAGTGCCGCTAGATCCGAAACAGTCTGTGCCAATGCCTCGCCACCATTCAATCCCGGGCACAGCACGATCTGGGTGTGAACCCTAATCCCAAGACTCCCCAGTCGTCGCAATTGGGAGAGGATGTCCGGTGCCGAGGGATTGCCAAGTAGCGTGCGTCGAAGGGCCAGGTCCGTAGCATGAACGGACACGTACAGGGGGCTCAGACGTTGCTCGCTCAAGCGAATCCAGTCATCCTCATTCAGGTTCGTCAGGGTGATGAAATTGCCATACAGAAACGAGTACCGGTAGTCATCGTCCCTGACGTAGAGGGTTGATCGAAGGCCGGACGGCATCTGCCTCACGAAGCAGAAGTCACACCGATTCACACATCTCCGAATCCCATCGAACGTCGGTGCAGCGAACTCAATCCCCAGATCCTGTCCGAGACTCCTCTCGATATCGAACGAGAGAGTCCTTCCCTCCCTCAGCACCTCCAACTCAAGTTCCTCTTCGGCTGCATAGAATTGATAGTCCAACACGTCATGAAGAGGGTGCCCGTTGATACTGAGAAGTACGTCGCCGCTGCGAACGCCCGCCTGCCCGGCGTCGCTCCCCGGTGCCACCACAGAGACAGGCCCGCCGGTCACACTAGTACTCTCCCGTGTGCTGCCACACCAATGGCTGCGGTCCCCCGTAGTGGCCACGGTACTCAGGGGGGAGCAACTTCGCCAATCGGTACATGGCCTCCCGAGTCATCCCCGTCAAAGCAGAGCGACCAGGCCTGCCCTCCTCGGCCCTGAACGCGAACACTTCACCCACACGCATGCAGACCCGCGTCTTCCTGAGCTTCGCCAGACGCTTCCAGAAGCCCTCCACTCCCCAGACGGCGACGGGAAGAACCGGGACCTGGGTCTTGACCCCCACGTAGGCTATGCCGTTCCTCCCCTGTTGCATGAGCCCGTCGCCACTGCGTGTTCCCTCTGGAGCGATTAGCAGAACCTTGCCGTCCTCAAGTACCTGGATCGCTCTCCTCAACGCTTTCCTGTCGACTTCGCCGCGCCGAACCGGGAAGACGCCATACTTCCAGATCAGCCAGTTGAACACGGGAACGTCAAAGGTCTCGAGCTTGGTCATCAGATACATGTCCCGAGGAAGCATGACCGTCGCGAACACCGCATCCAGGAAGTTGATGTGGTTCACGATGACCAGCAGGGGGCCATCCGACGGGACATTCTCCAAACCCGAGATGTCACTCTCCAGCAATACCCCAAAGATGACTCTCAACAGACGGTCGAGCAACCGATGCATCCAGGGGATCATCCCATCTTCATAGTAGGTGCGTCCCGTCAGCATGTGACAGACCTTCCCGCTCCCTCACCCTCATTGCGGTGACACCTCGCCACCAAGCCCTCGACGTAGGCCAATACTCCCTCCACGTTCATCGAAGTGCTGTCCACCACTATGGCGTCCTCTGCAGCCCTCAGAGGTGCCGCTTCACGCTCGCTGTCGATTCGATCCCGCCGGCGTGTCTCGCGCAGCACTTCCTCGTAACTGCACTCCTGCCCATGCGAACTCCGCTCCAAATGGCGTCGTCGAGCTCGCTCTTCTTCCGAGGCTGTAAGATAGATCTTCAGGTCCGCATCGGGCAAGACTACGGTGCCTATGTCCCGCCCCACCATCACTATCCGTCCTTGCCGTCCCAGTCGCCGCTGCTGTCTCGTTAGAGCTTCTCTCACCCCGGGATAGGTCGACACGGGCGATACCGCAATCTCCACCTCCGGCCGCCGGATATCCCACGTGACGTCTCGCCCATCGACAAGCACCGTATACTGCCGACCATCATCCGTAGCCGGAGCCGTCACGCTGATGTCTACCTCCTCGGCCAATCTCACGATAGCATCCTCAGCGTCGATAGCGACACCACGTGCCAGCGCGGCCCAAGTCACAGCTCGATACATGACCCCTGTATCGAGGTACACGTACCCCAACTTCTCGGCAAGCAGCGCCCCCAGAGTGCTCTTGCCCGATGCCACGGGCCCGTCTATGGCAATCGTTGAGACTGTCGAAAACGTGTCACCGCTCCCCTGCTTCTTCTCCAAATTCACCCTACTCCTAGTTCGGTCTCACCTGGATATCCCGTGTAGTTGCCTGATCTCACGACCCGAGAGATGCCGCCAGTCACCCGGTTTCAGATCACCAAGCCGCAGGGGTCCCATACGTACACGCACCAATCGCCTGACCGGGTGTCCTATTGCTTCGCACATCCGGCGCACTTGGCGCTTCCGCCCCTCGTGAATCACTACGCGAAGCCACGTCCCCGAAGCCTGCTTCCCCGCATCCTTCAGAGACGGCAGAGCGCCCTGCACCTCACCTTGGGGAAGACGGCTCACCAATGCCGGCCAGGTTCTGCCATCCTCCAACTCAACGCCTTCCCGAAGCCGATCGAGCGCCCTCCCAGATGGCCTGTCGTTCACCAGTACCCAATACTCCCGGTCGTGCTCGTAGCGAGGATGTGTCAACCGTTCGGTTACTGCGCCATCGTTCGTCAAGAGCAGCAGTCCCTCACTGTGCATGTCCAGACGCCCGACCGGGTACACGCGCTCTCTCACAGGAACCAAATCCAGAACCGTAGGTCGACCTTGCGGATCCTTCGAGGTCGACACGTACCCAGCAGGCTTGTGCAGCAGGATGTAAACCTTCCCCGCACGCTGCACCGGCTTCCCGTCGAGCGTTATCGAGTCGCGCTCGGGATCCACCTTCACACCTTGCTCGGTTACGATCCGCCCATTGACGCGGATTCGCCCGCTTCCGATCAGCTCTTCACATCTCCGGCGCGAAGCCACTCCGCGATGAGCCAGGACCTTGGAGAGACGATCCACCCTAATCCGCTCCCAGATACACGGGCAGCTCGGCCACAGCCCGACCCAGCAAATAGTACGATACCCGCCCTACAGGCTCCCCGGGCGTAGCCCCGAGTCCATTGGACTCCACGTGCAAGAAGCTGCGAAGGTAATCAACCTGCCATCGTGTCACAAGCACGCGGGCCGTCTCCCTAACCTCCAACCGACGCCAATCCCCCTGCGCATCTCGCACGCGCGTCAGTGGAGAACGAGTCAGACCCAAAGACGCTTGGTCGCACGTCGCGAAGTAGTGATCCAGCAACGCGCTGGCATCAGCGTAGCGATCCTGACTCCCCAACACAACCACCAGAGCCCAGCTCTGTCCGCGCCGCGCCGAGGCCACCAAACACTGTCCTGCCGCGTCAGTGGTACCGGTCTTGACGCCATTGGCCCCCGGGTACGTGCTCAGCAGTTGGTTGGTACTCTCGAGTAGGCGCGAGGCTGCCCACTGTTCGCTGGTACCAACCACTTCCGACAAGTACGGGCTTTCCATCACGTGCCGCGCTATGATCGCCAGGTCGTGTGCCGTCGAGTAGTGATTCACCTGATCCAGACCGTGCGGGTTCTCGAAGTGCGTATCATCCAGGCCGCGGTCTTGTACCCAGGTATTCATCTCACTCACAAAGCCCTCGTAGGATCCTCCTACATGACGAGCAATGATCTCAGCAACTGCATTGTCTGAGACGAGCAGCAGGCCATACATCAGCTCTCGAAGACTCGGTTCCTCTCCTGCCGAGAGGCCCATCACCGATCCCACAGGCAAGTCCTCACTCAGGACTAGCACGTGATCTCCCAGATTGGCTCCTGCCTCGGCCACCAAGGCCGTAACCATCTTGGTCGTGCTCGCCGGCGGCAGACGCTCGTGTTCGTTCCTCGCATACAGAACCGTTTCCGAAGCACCATCCATCAGCAGCGCGGCGCGCGCGCTCAGTTCCGGCACCGACCGAGGTGCCATCAGGTCCGCCTGATACGGCGACACTCGGTAGCGACCAAAATCCGATTCAGTCAGGGCCGCAGGCCCGAAACCAAGAATCGAGAGACTCAACAGCATGATCAGCCCTGCGAGGAGCTGCCGACTTCGTTCCCTCATTGACGTGGCCTCACGCGGGGGAGCACCTACCTGCTCGCCCCGCCAAACATCCCAACGATTATAGCAGAAAAGGCACCGGCCTCCCAGCCTCCTGGCCCCCGCACACACCCAGATTGTCAATCCGGTCCCGATACTGTACAATTGGTACTCATCAATCCCACAGGAGGACGCATGCCTACCCGGCGAGCAGTACTATTCGATCTTGATGGCACACTGATTGACAGCAAGGTCCAGCATATCTCATCTTGGAAGGAGTTGTTCGAGCGCCACGGCTACCCTGTCTCCGAAGCAGACGTAGTGCGGAGTTTTGGCCAGACTAGTCGGCACATCGTACGTTCCATGCTTGCCGGTCAGTGTGACGAGACCCAAGTAACCGCAATGGCCGACGAGAAGGAGGCCATCTATCGTGAGCTGATCCGAGACGAGCTGGAACTGCTCCCAGGCGCACCAGAACTCCTCGACGCTCTGAGGAAGGCCGACTACCGTATTGCCTTAGCTACCTCGGCCCCTCCCGAGAACGTCAGCATGGTGCTACACGAGCTTCGCATTGGCCCCCTCTTCGACGAGGTGGTAGGCGAACAGGATATCTCCCGCAGCAAGCCGGATCCGGAGATCTTCCTCCTGGCCGCCGAGCGACTGAACGTGGCCCCCTGCCGCTGCGTGGTGTTCGAGGATAGCCCCAGCGGCGTGAAGGCTGCCATAGCCGCCGAGATGCATTGTGTGGCCGTCACCACCGGATACTCGCGCCACGATCTACCGGGCGCCGATCTCTGGATCGACGACTTCCGGTCTATCGACGTTGCCACCATCACAGCACTGACCGACACACCCTGACGGCACTCCCTGTATTGGAGCACCCAGTCCATACATCTGGGCCACCGTGCCGTTGGCGCGCCGATCATCATCGACCACAGTCGGCGGCCGGCTCATTCCTCGCTACGAAAGGGGAATCACTGGCAGATAAGCAGTCCAGCCCTCCAAGAAGGGCACCAAGCTGGACCCACCCTCCTCGAGTGCCTGGGGAAGCCTGCAGAACTGCAGCAGCGACAGGACAAGAAGAACAGCCATGGCCACGTAGAGCCAAGACCGCCCGCTCCAGAAGGATTTCCGTTTCTTCTTCTCTTGAGGCTTGGGCAGCTCTCGATCACACCGCCAACAGACCACCCGGCCGGCAGGATTGTAGACCCCGCAATACGGACAATCCACGCCCTCAGTAGACCTCTCTGCCATACAACCCTCCTTTGCAGCGACTCGTTCACCCGAGACACAGCCGATTATCCCGATTATACCATCTCAGACTGGAGAGCGCAACACCCCGCCCGAAGGATCGCGCGCGGATCAGGGCTTGCGCGCCCGCTGACACCACCTCCCGTTCGCAACGTTTCTCCCTCTCGCATCGGCCCTCTCCCAGGTGGCCCATCTCCATCCCTCTCCCGTTTGTGGTATAATACTGACTAACACGCCGTTGCCTGTCGAAGAGTGGACCATGCCAAGCCTCAAGTTCCGTGTCCTCGGGACTCCTCGAATCGAATACGCAGGCCAACCGGTCGTCTTGGGCTCGCAGAAGGCATTGGCCCTGCTTCTCTACTTGGCGATTGAGGGCAACAGGCCTCTCTCGCGCGAGACGCTTGCAGCCATGCTATGGGAGGAGAGCGACGACCACCATGCCCGGCGCAGTCTCAACGATGCGCTGTACAAGCTCCGCCGGTCCCTCCCCGATAGCGACCACGTGACCGCGACCGCGGATTCTCTCCAACTTGCGCAGCACAGCGATTGCTGGGTAGATGCCCATGAACTGGAGCGTGCCCTCGCCGCGCTCTCCGCCGAACCGGATCCGGTCTCCGTCAGCCGGGCGATCCAAGCGGTGGATCTCTATCGTGGCGAATTCCTGGAAGGCTTCCTGGTCGCAGACAGCGAGTCCTACGCTTCATGGATCATGCGCAAGCGATACGACCTGCATCGTTGTCTAGTCACCCTGCTCGAGCATCTTGCCAGTTACTATTGGCAGACTCGCCAGTATCAACGGGCCACGGAGTATTCGCACCGCGTCCTGCGAGTGGATCCCCTCCGGGAGAGTGCTCATCGCATGCTGATGCGTTTGAACTACCGCAAGGGCGACGTCGCCAGCGCACTGCAGACCTACGAGGCCTGCCGGCGCCAGCTACACACCGATCTTGGGGTTGAACCGAGCCAGAAGACCCAGGATCTCGCCGCACAGATAGCCGCCGGAATTGCTCTGCCCACTACTGAGGGTGTCTCAGCACCCCTACTTCAACGCCGCACTGCCGATCGCCCCCCCTTCGTGAACCGCGAGGCTCACCTCGACACGCTCGACTCGCGTCTGCGTTCCCTCGCCGGAGGTCACGCCGCAGTGGTCCTGATCGAGGGAGAGGCGGGAATCGGCAAGACCCGCCTGATCGAGGAGTTCGCCCGGGGCAGGGTCGATACTGACGTGACCGCACTCTTTGCATCCTGTGACTCCTCCGAGACGCCTGTTCCGGGCCTTCCGTTCGCCCCACTGTTCCGTCAGGCCCTCTCGGAACAGAGATCGCTTTCTGGGCCACGCTCCGAAGCTAGCTCACCGCACCTGGAGCGTCTTCTGGCGCAGTGGGAGCAATCGGCCAGTGACCGAGCCGCCGGACACGACGATACAGCTCACCGCCTCGCTACCCTCTTCCTTCCCGTGCTACGAGACATCGCGAGGAGACGGTCTCTGCTCCTCGTTCTGGACGACTACCAGTGGTCCGATATGGCCACAAGAGATCTGCTCGGGTATTTCGCCCGCACCCTCAATCATGAGCAGGTACTCTTCGTCATCGCCTACCGTTCCGATGAACTGACCCAGCAAGCTGAGCTAGCCCTAGACAGGCTGGCCACAAAACACAGGGCTGCGCGCATAGCTTTGGGGCGGCTGAGCCAAGAGGAGGCGGGCCAACTGGTCAGAGCCATGTCGAGAGGAATCGGCGGTAGAGCGATCGAGAAGCGTATCTATGAGAGATCCAGAGGGAACCCGCTCTTTGTCATCGAGCTGACCCATTCTCTCTTTCACCCCGCTTCGCACACCCCTGCCGACGAGCCCCTTCCACACAGCATGCGACCCTTGGTTCGGTCACGTGTGAGCCGCCTGGCCCCCTCAGCTCTCAAGTTTCTCTACACCGCTGCGGTGGCAGGGGACTACTCCAGTTTTGGCACCATCCAGCGCGCCGCTGGGCTGGAGCAGAGCGATGCTCTCATTGCTCTCGACACACTCGTGCGAATGCACCTGTTGGAGGAGCGCTCGCCGGGCGAACTGCGCTTCGCCTATCGAGGAGTACGCCAGATCGCACTTGAGGGCATGAGCTCCACCCACATAGAGGCCCTCCGCCAGCGACTGGCAAGAGTCCGCCCCACTAGCTACCGTTCTCGCTTCGAGCAAGCCCGAACCCGCCTGCTCAGCCAACTGCGCCCGTTCCAGCGCCCACGAGACGTGCTCAAGCACGTTATACGCGAGGTGATGAGATTCCTGGGCACTTGTCTGGTGTGTAGCCTGGTTGCGTTCCTCGCCTTGCGAGCGTTCCCGGGCGGACCCTTTCGCTCGCCTCCAGACCTGCCGCCGGCCACCCTGGATGCCCTCAGCGACTACTACGCCCTTGCAGAGCCACCAGTGCAACAGTATCTGCACTACCTTTCGCGTCTGGGCGCCCACCTGGATCTGGGACCTTCATACGTGTCAGACGAATCCGTCAGCCAAGTCCTTCTACGCTACCTCCCAACGACCGGGGCTCTCTGGCTGTGGGCCAGTCTCATTGCCGTCACCCTCGGAATCGCTCTCGGTCTCCTATCGTCGGTCGACGATTCGGCCCCCTTCGGTCACCTTTCGAGGGGCGTGGTTCGTCTTGGCCTGACCGCTCCGCCTACCGTTCTGGGACCCCTGCTCTTCTGGGCATGCTCCGTTGGTCTCGCGAAGACTCCCATCGGGCCATCGCCGAGACCGAGTTATGTCGCCCTGGCCGCTATCACCCTTGGGTTTGGAAACGCATCCCTGGTAGCTCGCGCCATTGCGAACGCCCGCAGACAAACTCGTATTGCATGCCTCGCTCGGCCCAAGCTAGCACAACAGAACCGAAAGGGAGGGCCGTCCCTTCGAGCACTTCTGCTCGCGTCTCTTGGACCACTCCTGCGAATCACTCGCCCCATGTGCTCCCATATGATGGCCCACTCTCTTGCCGTGGAGGTATTCTTCGACGTACCTGGAATGGGCAGCTGCCTCCTAGGAGCGATGCGAGCCGGGGACTATCCACTCTTCACCAACGCGCTTCTGCTCTATTCGTTTCTACTGGCCGCGATTCGGCTGTTGATCGGTGTGGCGCGGCCCCTGCTCGCCTGGCTGGCCCCCTCAGACCCGGAACCGAGCTCGTCGAACCGAATGCTCTCCCGGTCCCAGGCGTAGTGCTAGGGGCGCTTCCGACAACATCGGAGACTCAACCCCAGGCACCATCTGCAGGCTAGCGACTCTCCAGACGTTGATAGGGCGTTGATAGTCTTCCGCTATAATGTGGCAAGAGTATCAGCATGCACGATTACTGGTAGGTTAGGAGGTACTGGACATGGCACGCTACATTGTGCGACGGTTGCTCTGGACGATTCCGGTCCTTTTCTTCATCGCAGTGGTGACCTTTTCACTGGTCCACGCTGTCCCCGGCGGCCCCTTTGACCGCGAGAAGGCCCTTCCGGCGGAGATCATCGCCAACCTGGAGAAGCACTACGGTCTGGATCAGCCGCTGTGGAAGCAGTTCACGGACTATCTGGGCGTCACGCGCAAGCCAGGAGGCGAGTACGGTGGGCTGCTACAAGGACAGTTGGGACCCTCGTTCAGTTCCAGAAGCAGAACCGTGAACGACATGGTCGCGGCGCATCTGCCGGTCTCGGCCCAATTGGGCATCTGCGCTCTGATCATCGCAGTGGGATTGGGTGTTCCCTTGGGGGTATTGGCTGCCCTGAAACAGAACACCATGTGGGACTACATCGGCATGGGCATGGCTATCTTCGGCGTCTCGGTACCCTCCGTTGTCCTGGGACCCCTGCTGATCTGGGTCTTCGCCCTGGCTCTCCAATGGGTACCAGTCGCAGGCTGGGGCAAGCCTTCGCAGGTTGTCCTTCCTGCCATCGCCCTCGGCCTGGGGCAATCCGCCATCATAGCACGCCTCACCCGCGCCTCCATGCTGCAGGTGATCCGAGAGGACTACATACGCACCGCGCGCGCCAAGGGTCTCACAGAGCGCGCTGTGATGATCAAGCATGCCATGAAGAACGCATTCATTCCGGTCGCTACCGTGCTCGGTCCCATGTTCGCCGCAGTCACTACCGGCACGTTCTTGGTGGAGCAGATATTCGCGATCCCAGGGATGGGCAAGTACTTCATTACCAGCATAGGCAATCGCGACTACCCGGTGGTGATGGGTACGATCTTGCTCTATGCCGTCTTTCTCGTCTTCGCGAATCTGACAGTTGATATCACGTACGCGTTCCTGGATCCGCGAATCCGCTACACCTAATCGATGACCGGTGGCCTCGTCATCGCTTGAAGGAGGGTTACATGACTGCTCAACAACACGCGCAAGAACGAGCCTTGCTGACTGAACGAAGGATAGCGAATCTCTGGCTGGACGCCTGGCGACGCCTGCTGAGAAACCGAGCTGCCGTCTTGGGAGGGGTGATCATCATTCTGCTCATCCTCGCGGCCGGCTTCGCCCCACTGATCACGCCAAGCCACTATTCGGACGGAGATTCTGCTGAGAACTACACCATCCCCACCTGGCTGGTGCCCCTTCTTCCCGGCAACGTCGAAGCCTACGCAACCATCTCCAACAAGTTCGCTCTCGGAGCCGACTTTCTCGGCAGAGATCTCTACACTCGCATCGTCTACGGAGCGAGGGTATCCCTACCGGTAGGGTTCGTTGGGGCCTTCACAGCACTGATCATCGGGCTCATCTACGGATCGGTTGCGGGCTACTACGGCGGGAAGGTGGACAACGTCATGATGCGCCTCGTGGACATCATGTACGCATTCCCCACCATGCTGCTCATTATCCTGCTGATGGCTTTCTTCAAGAGCAGCTTCGGCGGAGCTCAGGACCCGGGCACTGTCTCCTACACCTTCAACCAGGTGAACCACTTCGTAGACGGTCTGCTGGGTCTGGAAGGTGGTGGAATGCTCTTCATCTTCATGGGCATTGGCATCACAGCCTGGATGGGAGTCGCACGCCTGGCAAGAGGCCAGATACTCTCCCTCAAAGAGAAGGAGTTCGTCGAGGCATCTCACATGATCGGCGCCAGGGACCTGCGCATTATCACGCGCCACATACTCCCGAATATCCTTGGCCCCCTGGTCGTGACTGTCACCCTGTATATCCCTCGCTACATCACGACCGAGGTGTTCCTGAGCTTTATCGGACTAGGCGTAGATCCACCCACACCCAGTTGGGGCGCGATGATTTCCGACGGCTCCAGGGCGATGCGTTCGTATCCGCACCTGGTGCTCTTCCCGGCCATCGCACTGGCCATCACGATGTTCGCATTCAACTTCCTGGGCGACGGCTTGCGGGATGCCCTGGACCCCAGGATGAAGGGAACTCAGTAGAACCAGGTGGCCGAAACATCTCTGCGAAAAGAGCCCGCGAACCGGATGTGGAAATCCGGTTCGCGGGCTCTTTATGTCTATCTACAGTCATAGCACGCTCACCGGATCTACATCCACTCGCCATCCTAACGGCAAGGGAAGATCATTCAGCAGAGTCGCAGGCCGATCCCCTCTCAGAATGATCTGCCACCTATACTCCCCCCTCAGCCGGCGGAAGAAGCATGGGGCCGGTCCTACGATTCCGACATCCGCCAAGCCTAGCCGCTCGATCCGGTTGCGAAGTACCCGATGCATTCTGAACGTCTCCTCCCGGCATCGACTGGCACTGGAATCCACGTACATCAGCTTCACCAGTCGACTGAATGGAGGGTACCACTGCTCACGCCGGAACGCCATCTCTTGCTGGAAGAAACTCTCATAGTCATGTCTGCTGGCCGCCTGGACGGCATAGTGAAGAGGCGCATAGGTCTGGATGATCACCCGTCCCCCGAGAATGCTCCGCCCAGCCCGCCCGGCGACTTGAGCCAGTAGCTGGAACGTCCGCTCACCCGCTCGGAAGTCAGGAAGGTTCAGCGTTGTGTCGGCGCTGATCACGCCCACCAGAGTGACCAACGGCAGATCCAGCCCCTTAGCGATCATCTGAGTCCCCACCAGGATATCCGCCTCCTGGTGAACAAACGCATCGAACATCTCTTCGTGCCCGTGCTTTCGACCCGTGGTGTCCCTGTCCCAGCGTACGACCCGCGCCTCCGGGAACATCTCCTTGACACTCGTCTCTACTCGCTGAGTGCCTACCCCGAAGAACTTGATCCGCCTGGACCCACACTCAGGACACATGCTGGGCACGCTCACACGACGGTTGCAGTGATGGCACATCAACTGCTCCCGCACTCCGTGATAGGTCAAGGGCACTTCACACCGAGGACACCGAACAACGTACCCGCAGTCCCGACACAGAACGAAGGTAGCGGATCCCCTCCGGTTCAGGAACAGGATGATCTGCTCGCCTGCATCGAGCGCCGCCCGAATCCCGTCCTGCAGCGCCCGACTGAAGATGCTCCGGTTCCCGGTCCGCAGTTCCTGACGCAGATCAACCACCTGCACCGACGGAAGCTCTAGATAGCAGGCGTCCTCGTACCCCGTCTCTCCCCCTTTGACCCTCGATCGTTCCCGCCCGATACTGAATTCGGACCTGATCTTCCGTATCTGCTTGCGATGGCCCATTATGCGTGCAGGCAGCTTCACCAGTCGATACTCACCACGTTGCGCGCTATGGTACGACTCCAACGATGGCGTCGCGCTCCCCAGGATCACAGTCGCTCCCGTTAGCTCCCTCAGCTTGACAGCGACTTCGCGGGCGTGATAGCGAGGTGTCCTCTCCTGCTTGTACGAGGATTCATGCTCCTCATCCAAGACTATCAGGCCGAGATCGGGAATCGGTGCGAAGAGGGCCGATCGCGGACCGATCACAACGTCGGCGACCCCACGCCGCACGCGTGTCCACTCATCGTATCGTTCACCCGCCGACAGTCTGCTGTGCTGCACTGCCACGTGCCCCGGGTACCGGGATGCGAACCGCCCTATCGTTTGCGGCGTCAGAGATATCTCCGGAACCAGCACAATCGCGCCCTGGCCCCGATCGAGTATCCGGCCAAGCGCCCGAAGATAGATCTCGGTCTTTCCGCTACCCGTGACCCCATGCAATAGGTACACGCCCGCCGTCCCGTCAAGGCCCCGACGTATCTCGTTCCACACCTCGGACTGCTGCCGAGTCAACCTGGGCGCCTCGACGAGTCCGTACTCCCGTCCGGACAATGGATCTCGCCGAACCGTCACCTCCTTCATCTCGATCAGGCCCTTCTTGACCAGGGCCATCACGACGGCGCTGCTTGCGCCCACCGCCTCCGCCAGGCTGTCCGGTGTCATCGACACCCCCGCCGGCTGTGCCGCCAGATACTGGAGAACAGCCCGCTGCTTTGGAGCCCGCCCCACCGCTTCCCAGGACCTATCGTCGGGGGGGTGACTCAACCCCACAACCCTCTGTACTTTGGGGCGAACTCGCGGCGGTCCGATCTCTACCCACCTCTTCACCACCCCTCGCCGTACCAGTTGACCCAGGGCCGTCTTCCACTTCGCCAGCTTCAGCCCTTTCTTCAGTTGGCTCAGGCTGGCCCGCCCAGTCCTACTCAAGAAGCCCAGCACCTCACGCTGCTCGGCGGTTCTGGCAGATGCGGATCCTGCATTGGGGCCCAGTTCGACAAACGTCTCTGGGTCATCCCCTATCCCAGGCGGAAACATGCTCCAGATCGCCTGATCCAAGGGAGAGAGATAGTACTCGCTTATCCAGTAGGCTAGCTCGATCTGCACTGAGGTGAATACCGGTTCGGGGAAGAGTAACTGTACCAGGTCCTTCGTCTGCTCGACGGGCGACACATCACCTAGACCGACAACGACACCTTGCAGATGACGATTCCCAAAAGGCACCCACACCAGATGCCCTACACGAACCTCACCGAGCAGAGCTCGCGGAATCGAGTAGTGAAACGTCCGACGCAAGCGTCCTTGATCCTCCTGGATCGAGGACTCGCCGACCGACGTGACCTTTCTGGACAACGGAGTTCGTACTACCACCTCCGCGTACCTGTTGGCGAACTCCGGGCCATCGGCCCATTCCAGCCTCGAGGAGGTATCTCTCGATGCGATCACATCCGCTACCATCCATCATCCGGACCTCGGCCCCACTGCCGAGATCTAGGCACCGGGCCCGAAGATGCCGGCCGCCAGGTATCCGACAACCTGCGAGCGATCACCGAGGACATCGCCGGAGTTGGCGTACTGGAGTACTCTGGCCGCGGTGGCCCCCAAGGATCTTGCCGCCAGCATCACGCTCACAGTCGGTCCGCCCCCGCACGCCTCACACTCACCAGCCGCCAGCGATGTCGCCAAACCCTCCGGGTCGAACTCCTCTACGTATCGCTGGACCACCGCGTCAAGGCTCACCGCAGTCGAGTATGAATGGTAGTGCGACAGATCCGTGCTGGCCACCAGCAGCACCCGTCTTCCCTCGATCACGCGCACGAGGCCATCCGCCAAGGCCCGACAGCTCTTCAGGCCTTGATCGCCCATCATGATCGGCAACAGGCTGAACTCTCCTAGCACATGCTGCAGAAACGGGAGTTGGATCTCCAGCGAGTGCTCGCCGTCTCTCTCAACCCGACTCAACGGAATCGTGGCGCTGAGCGCATCGACCATCTCTGAGTCGATCTCGACCAGACCCAGGGGGGTCTCATAGTAGTCCGCATCGGCGACCCCAAAGGCGCCCATGTACACCCGATGAACCGGAGACACCACTATCACGTGCTCGTAGCTGAGCCCCTCAAGGAGCTTGTACGCGTGCGCTGCTACCGCCCCGGAGAATTCATATCCGGCATGAGGCACGATCAGTCCCATCAGCTCACCTGGAAGTCCGGTTGGTCTTGCCATGACCAGGTAGCGACTGATCTCATCCCGCAGAGTCTTTGCGTCTCCCGGATACCACGTTCCGGCGATCACAGAACGGCGAATCCTGCCGTGATGCTCCATCATGATACGCCTCCCGGATGGCTACGCCAGGCTACCCATCCTGTCCGCGCCGGCTTCACGGGGTCTTGACAGGATGCCGAGTGCCCGAGCCATTCACAGTTCGACCCTCCGACGCTGGTTCACACGGCACTTCTCCGCTTTGATAATGGAACCAATCCGCTCGACGGCCTCATCCAATCTACCATCAGCGTTCACGACGATGTACTCGAACTCGTTGCTCCGTTGTATCTCCTCGCGAATGGTCTCAATGCGGAGCCTCAGTTCATCCGGCGATTCTGTGCCCCGCCTCCGCAGTCGCTCAATCAACTCCTCCTCAGACGACGTGACCAAGAAGATGAGCAAGGCCTGAGGCACAATCCGCCTCACCGTAGCTGCTCCCTGCACATCCACACGCATGACCACGTCCTGACCGGCAGCCAGCGCATCCCTCGCATCAGCCTTGGGAACCCCCTTGTACTGCCCGTACACGAGAGCATACTCGAGAAACTCCCCTTGATCGATCATCCGCTCGAACTCGGGTTTGGATACGAAGCAGTAGTCCACGCCATTGACCTCGTCGTCACGCCTGGCTCGTGTCGTCGTGGTCACAAGGAATCGAAAAGGAAGGCCCAGCTCCTCCATCCGCCTGATCACGCTGTCTTTGCCTGCGCCGGACGGACCCGATATCACCACCAACAGAGGATTCGTCTTCCGTTCAAATGGACTCTCAGACACAGATCACAATCCTCCCTGCGAGCTAGACTGAAGATCACCAGGCTTGATTACACTCTGATTCCCGGTATAATGCGTTGTTGGGACATCCGTAAGAGGTCAGGACAATGCCGATCTACGAATACCGCTGCGATGACTGCGGCAGACGAGTATCCATCCTGGTACGAAGCGTTCGCAGAACTCACCCAGAGAACCTGCAATGCCCTGAGTGTGGAAGCGCGAACCTGACGAAGCTCGTCGCGCAGGTCGCAGTGCTACATAGCGAAGAGTCACGATTGGAGTCACCGAGCGATACGAGCCTGCTCTCAGACCTCGACGAGGCGGACCCCCGGTCGGTCGGACGTTGGATACGCCGAATGGGCACAGAGACCGGCCAGGAACTAGGACCCGACCTCGAGGAGATTGCCAACCGACTCGAAGCGGGCGAAAGCCCCGATGAGATAGACTCCTCCCTGTCGGAGCTGGTACCCCCGCCACAGAGTTCCTGAGACAGACACCGACCACCAGGCCGCCACGCGCCCCCTAGAACTTCTCCAACCGATTCACATCCAGGACGAACACGGTGGCTCCGCCTACCTGGACTTCGACCGGCCGCGGCACGTACAACTCACCCGGTTCCATGACAGGAGGCAGGGGGTTCACGTACTCGGTTCGAACGTGACAGCTCTCCTTGATGGTCGTCAACACGCCTTCTACCTCGCTATCGTCAGTCCCGACCAGGATCGTCGCGTTCCCCTCCCGCAGGAAGCCTCCTGTGGTGCTGATCTTGGTTGACCGGTAGCCCTTCTCCTGCAGTGCAGAGAGCAACTGGTCAGCATCGTCCCGGTGCACTATGCTCACGATCAGCTTCATTGCTCCCTCCCCTCCCCCTCCCAGAAAAGCCTCAGCCGTTCACGGATTTCCCTGTGGATCTCGTCGATCTCGCGATTCCCATCAACAAGCAGCCATCGTTTCGGATCCTCAGAGGCCATCTTCAGATACCCTCGCCTGACCCTCTCGTGAAACTCGCGTTCCTTCCGATCCATCCGGTTCCACTCGGCCTGCCCAGACTCAAAGGCGTCGAGCCTTCGCTGCAGGCCGGTCTCAACGTCGACATCCAGATAGATAATCAGATCTGGCCTAAGCCCACCTGTGGCAAAGGAAGTGATGGTGCGAAGCAATTCGATGTCGAGTCCGTGCCCGTAGCCCTGATACGCCATTGTGGATTCCGCGTAGCGATCGCACAACACCAGCTCCCCGCGCGCCAGGGCCGACCCTATAACCTGTCCAACGTGCTGAGCCCGTGACGCCGAATAGAGCAATATCTCCGCATTGGGGAGCATCTCGGTGTTCCTCACATCGTGAAGAATGCTGCGTATCTGCTCTCCTATGGGAGTACCCCCGGGTTCTCTGGTGAGCAACACGTCGTAGCCCTGTTCCTCGAGATACCGGTGCAACAGCTCAATCTGAGTCGACTTCCCACTGCCATCTGGCCCCTCGAACGTGATGAACAACCCTACAATCCCCTATTCTCGTAGATGCGGACGCGCCGCCGCGGCTCTTTGCCCTTGCTGCGAGACACCAAGTTGGCTGCTCTGGCCATCTCGTGTTGCTGTCGGCGAACGTACGCACTTTGTGCCGACAGCTCCACCGAGGCGCGCTCGCCAGAGAGGATCATCCTGATGGCATCCTGGGCTTCCTTCACCGCCTGGGCCACAGGATCTGCCTGTACCTCCAGCCCGAAGATATCGGCCAGATACGTTTCCATGGCCGAGACAGTGTTGTTGCGCAAGACATAGACCGGTACCCCTCGCCGCTCGGCGTCTCCGATTGTCGGCGGGCGCTTCCGATAGTAGCTTCGCAACGTGAAGACCATGTCGGCATCGACCAACTCGTCCACTATCCTAACCGGAAGCCCCAGGTTCTTTCCGGCTCTCGATAGCTTGCTCTGCCCTACACCGTACGGGTACACTCGTAAGGTAGGATACACATCCGTACGAGCTCGCACCCGACCCTTCGACACCGGCTCCCCCTCGCGTTTCCGAGTCTTCGCCGGTGGCTGCTCACGCTCCACAACAACCTCTCCAGATGCGTCTCGGTACCGGATCTCGACAGGCGCTTCCCTTCCCCTCAGAATGGCATCCACCGAACGCGCGACATCATGGCGTACACCCACCTTGTTCCAATCCTGAATCTCCACTACAACGTCAAACGTGGGCGGAGCCTTTCGCTCCAGTACCGACTTCTGGGTGCCCCTCCGGCGCGCCTCGTCATCGCTCAGTGTGACCGTCTGTATGCCACCAATCAGGTCGCAGAGCGTAGGGTTCATCATCAGGTTGTCCAACTTGTTCCCGTGCGCCGTGCCTACGAGTTGGACACCCCTCTCGGCAATGGTCCTGGCCGCGGCTGCCTCCAGTTCAGTGCCTATTTCGTCGATGACGATCACCTCAGGCATGTGGTTCTCTACCGCCTCGATCATCACCGCATGTTGCTCTGTGGGGGTCACTACTTGCATCCGTCTAGCTTTGCCCACCGCCGGATGAGGAATATCACCATCACCCCCGATCTCATTGGAGGTATCGACGATGACGACCCGTCTGTGATCGGCCAGCACCCGCGCAACCTCTCGCAGCATGGTAGTCTTTCCCACGCCCGGTCGGCCTAGCAGCAGGACACTGCGCCCCGACTCCACGATGTCCTCTATTACATCGATTGTGCCGTACACCGCACGGCCTACCCGGCACGTCAGGCCAACGATCCGCCCCTCTCTATTGCGAATGGCCGATATGCGGTGCAGCGTCCGCTCGATCCCGGCTCGGTTGTCATCGCCAAAGTCCCCAATGCGAGAAGTCACGCAGTCAATCTCGCCCTGCGTGACCTCACCAGCACCAAGATCCGTTTCGCGATCGGTGAATCGTGCTTCCGGTCGGCGCCCCAGATCCAGGATGACCTCCAACAGGTCCTCGAACCGATTCTCGCTACGCAGAGAGTCAGCGATGGGAGAGGGTAACACGTCGATCAACGCATCAATATTGTCGGTTATCTCTTGCGCCACCTGCGTCTACCTCGAACTTGACCTGCCTGCCCCACCCGGACTCACTGTCCCAGCCGGCTACCGGACTTGACTCCAGGTGACACACTGGTGGCAGCGTTCACACCGTTCTCCAGGCCGGGGATCAGCTTCAACTTGGGCACCTTCACTTTGACGGTCGTGTGCTTCACCATCAACGATCGATCGGCCACCGGTTCGAAGCCGCGCCCCTGCAACACTTCGACCAGCCAGTGCTGGTAGTCTCTGACTCCCCAGTAGATCGGTCGCTCAGCCCGACCAGCCAAGAGATCAAGACCACTACCCACCACCTCGGCAGCATGTCCAATCTTGCTCTCAGCCAGGAGCAGATGAAGCCAATAGCCTCTCCGCCCGCCTGTCAGCCCCAAGTACGCAGCCAGGTGACGACCATCCTCGAGAACATACTCTTCCCGGGAGCGGACTCCTAGCTGCCCCGGCAGCGCCTCGTCGTACCACCGCATGTCACCCCCCTCCGCCTGTCGTACCAGATGCGGAGTTGCGCTGCGGTACAGACGCCTCATCTCTCCCCAATCATCGTCCCGTCTCGGACGCCACGTCCCGTCGCAGCGCCTCCCCTTCACTCGGAGAGAGCTACAACGGAAGACCCTTTCCCTGGCGTAGACATTGAAGCCAGCGCTTCGCAAGACTTCTTCTCTAACCTCATCGTGAAGTGGCCGAGCGTACATCCGTTGCACTCCCCGCTCGGATGCGATCCCAGACAGCCCATCCAGCAGCCGCCGCCAGATGCTGAAGGAGCCTTCCGCCTGATCCAGTGCGGGCGCCACGTAGATGAGATCCCACTCCGGGCAGCCGGGGCGCATTCGCACCTGAACGAAGCCTCGCTCGCATGTCGACTGGCCAGCAGGATCTAGCACACAAGTGCATGCCCCGCTCCCAAGAGGGAACACGTACCCCATCAGGGCCAGCCGCAACGAAGGATACTCCCCCAGAAGAGCACTCTCCGAGTTCACGGTCTCGCTTTTCCGTTGGAGATCCCTCAGCAAGAGCACATCGCCCAGACCGAAGAGCCTGATCACTGCTCCGCGCCCCCTATCAACCTCGACTACGGGCGACCAGCCGCCTAGCCTTCCTGCACCATTGACAAGAACAGCCTATGAAAGCGCGCGTCGCCGGTGAGTTCGGGGTGGAATGCCGTGGCAAGCATCCTACTCTGCCGAACGGCCACTATCGCGCCGTTGCCCAGACGCGCCAACACCTTCACGCCAGGTCCGACATCCACAACCTGGGGGGCTCGTATGAAGACCGCTCGGAACGATTCCTGCCCGCCCTGGGGCTCCACCCTACCCAGAACAGGCACGCTGACGTCAACCTCGAAGCTCTCCACCTGTCTTCCGAAAGCGTTCCGCTGTACGGAGATGTCCATCAGCCCCAACCAGGGCTGCTCTGGGCCGATGTCCCGAGCCAGCAATATCATGCCCGCGCACGTACCCCAGATGGGCAGCCCATCTCTTCCCAACGCCCGCAAGGGCTCCAGGACACCAAATGACACGGCCAGCTTCCCGATTGTGGTGCTTTCGCCCCCGGGGATGATCAGCCCATCCAACCCAGAGAGCTGTTGCGGTAACCGAACCTCTTCCGCCTGCGCACCGATGGTGCGCAACATATCTACGTGCTCTACGAAAGCTCCCTGCAGGGCCAGTACCCCGATTCTCACCGTAGCGCCCACTCCCGTTGTCAGCTTAGCTGGACAGGCAGGTCCCACTCGCCGAATCGGCCAGACTCACCATCCACGCGTTGCAAGGAGCTCAGACTCAGGGATTTGCGCTATCTCCAGTCCGGGCATGGCCTCGCCAAGTCCTCTCGACACATCCGCGATGATTCGGGGCTCCTTGAAGTGAGTCGTCGCTTCGACGATGGCCTTGGCTCGCTTTGCCGGTTCCCCCGACTTGAAGATCCCAGACCCGACGAACACTCCATCCACCCCCAGTTGCATCATCAAAGCCGCATCGGCGGGAGTAGCGATCCCACCGGCGGCGAAGTTCACAACCGGCAGTTTCCCACTACGCGCCACTTCGACGACCAGATCGTATGGGGCTCCCATCTCCTTCGCGGCGGTCATCAGTTCGTCGGAACCCATCCCATACAGTCCTCGAATCGCTCCCAATACAGCCCGGGCGTGTCGCACAGCCTCTACCACGTTGCCGGTACCGGCTTCCCCCTTGGTACGAATCATAGCGGCCCCCTCGCCAATCCGCCTCAGGGCCTCTCCAAGGTTCCGGCACCCACACACGAACGGCACCTTGAACTGGTGCTTGTCGATGTGGTGCTCTTCGTCAGCCGGGGTTAGGACCTCACTCTCGTCGACGTAGTCCACCCCCAGGGCCTCCAGCACTTGCGCCTCGACGAAGTGCCCAATGCGTGCCTTGGCCATCACAGGAATCGATACAGACTCCATGATGCGGACAATCAGCTCGGGATCGCTCATACGTGCCACCCCGCCCTGCGCACGAATGTCGGCCGGCACCCTCTCCAGGGCCATCACAGCCACCGCTCCGGCATCCTCGGCGATCCGGGCGTGCTCGGGCGTGACCACGTCCATGATCACTCCCCCCTTCAGCATCTGAGCCAGCCCGGTCTTCACCTTCCAGGTTGCCACTTGCTTCTCCATGCCTGCTCTTTGCCTCCTCCGCGGGCTACTGCCACGGACGCCCACCATCGTTCCGGTCTCTTGCACAGCACAATTGTACTCTCAAACCGGTCCATTGGCAAGTCCTTTCGGCCCCTTCCTACCTCCGTACGCCCCTGGCAAACACGCAGGCTGCAGTTGAAACCCGATTGCGGATGTGTTATAATCGAGACAAGAGCATTGCATACCCCAAACGGTCCCCCGGCCCGTAACCGGCGGAGTGAGGCACGGAGCATCATGACGGAGCGCTTGTACTACTCTGACGCTTATCTTCGAGACTTCGAAGCCATGGTAGTTCAGAGTCATCAACAGGATGGCCATCATCTCGTGATCCTGGACAGGACCGCGTTCTATCCCGCGTCAGGGGGGCAACCCCACGATACAGGCACCATTGCAGGCGTTCCGGTCATCGAGGTTTCCGAGGACGGGGACACCGTCCTGCACCGGTTGGCCGACAGTATCGCGACCGGCCCGGTACGCGGCCGTATTGCCTGGGAGCGGCGTTTCGATCACATGCAGCAACACACCGGCCAGCACGTCCTATCCCAGGCCTTTCTTCGCGAGATCGGAGCTCAGACCGTCTCCTTCCACATGGGAGAGAGCGCTTCGACCATCGACCTCGATCGCGAGCAGGTGAGTGCGGAGCAGCTAGCTCGCGTCGAAGACCTGGCCAACTCTGTCGTGATGGAGGATCGTCCGGTCACCACACGTTCCTTCGCCCAAGATCAGGCGTCCATCGCGAACCTCCGGAAGCCCCCAACCATTGCGGGCGACATCAGAGTGATCGATGTTGACGACTTCGACCGCTGTGCCTGTGGAGGAACGCACGTTCGTGCCACAGGAGAGATAGGGGCCATCCACGTCCGCAGACTGGAGAGACGGCACCAGTGTACACGCGTTGAGTTCCTCTGTGGCTGGCGAGCCTTGCGCGACCATCGATGGCAGAACTCCACCATTCGCCATCTGGCCCAGAGCTTCAGCGTCGGCGCCGGTGAACTGGCCCAGGCTGTCGATCGTCTGCAGACCGAAGCGCAAGGATGCCAGCGAATGCTCAAGGAACTAAGGCAGACCTCTCTCGATCACGAGGCACGGGCGCTTCTGGCATTGACGCCCACGGACGACAACCTGACCATTGTCGCGAAGGACTTCGAGGGACGCGATCCCCAGGAAGTGCGCATCCTTGCCCTTCGCCTCGCCGCAAGCGAGAGCACCATCGCCCTGCTTGCAGCTACCGACCAGACAGGAAGGCTCTTCTTCGCCCGTTCCGCCGACCTCGCCATTGACATGAGCCAACTGCTTCAGGAGACATGCGCACACATCGGAGGAGGAGGGGGAGGCAGGCCAAACCTGGCTCAAGGAGGAGGGGTGCCGGTCGAGAAGGTACGGGAGGCACTCGCCCTGGCAACCCAGAAGCTGCTGACGCTGCGTAAAGGGGATCACAGGTAGGAGCAACCATGAAACAACTCGCCGATGGAGTATTCATCCGCAGCGGACCTCAGAACACCAATGCGGGACTCATAGTCACAGCCGAAGGGGCCGTGCTGGTCGACACGCTGATGCTGCCGAAGCACAACCGAGCCTGGGCTCGGGAAGTGCGGCAACACACAGACGAGCCTGTGCTCTATCTCATCGTAACCGATCACTACTTCGACCATGTGCTCGGCGCTCCTTCGTTCGAGTGCCCGATGATAGCCCACGAGCTGGCGTGGAAGGAACTGCGCAAGTACGCCAACGAGGAGAACTTCCAACTGCGTCTCAACACTCACCTCGAGATGCTCGGGCTCCATGTCAACGCAGGCCGCGACGAGCTCCATCCTGGCATGCCACAACTTCTTGTTTCCGACAGCCTGCGGCTGTACCGTGGTGACACGGAGATACACGTGCTCCACCTCGGCGGACATACCCCGGCTACCCTGGCGGTCCATCTTCCCCAGAAGCGCCTGCTCTTCTCCGGAGACACGGTAGTCTGTGGTCAGCATCCATACATGGGCCGCGCGGACTCCAAGCAGTGGTTGCAGGCTCTGGACCACATTCGAAGCCTGGATGTCGACATCATCGTTCCCGGGCACGGTCCCGTTTGCGGGATGGAGGCAACTGTCACCATGTCCCGCTACCTGACTGAGGCCCGTGCGCGGGTCAGGGAGTTCTATCTCGGTGGCGCTACTCGCCGGGAGACGGTCGAAAAGGCAGGCATCCTGGATCTGCTTGCCCTCCCACCAGATGACCTTGCCCGAGAGCGGCAGAAGGTCCGCCTTGGAGTCGAGCACCTCTACGCCGAGATCCGCAAAGAAGAGAGCAAGTCCCGCCGCTAGCGAGCACTCAGTCTCGTCGAGACAATTTCTTGACAATTCCGCTACAAGCGGTGCCCCGACGTCGCTCAACCCTTGACTCTGAGCTGACTCGTGTGATATGATTCACCCAACAGTCAGCAGCATCCCACCCAGTGGTTCACTGCAATCCATTGCGGGCAGCGCAGCCCTGAGCCACATAGGCCCGACGTTCGACGTCGGCAGCCGCTTGCCTGAAGGAGGCATATCCAATGAAAACGATGACCGGACTCCTACCGGCGCATGCCAGACGAACCGGCACCATCGTGATTGCTCTTGCCCTCGTGCTGGCCCTTTCCCTCCCAGCACTGGCTCGGGAATCGGCCAGCGTCTCACGCCCGGCCTCTGTGTCGGGTGAGTGGACACAGATCGACACACTGACCGGAGCCGGAGTTCGCGCACTGGCAGTGTCACCGGACTTCGAGACCGACGGCACAGCTTTCGCTGTCACGACCAGATCGGTCTTCAAGACAGTCGACGGAGGAGACTCCTGGAGCTTGTTGTCCAGGATTCACAACATCGCTCTCATTGCATGCTCGCCCGCTCTCGGCAGCGACTCTCTCCTACTGGCCAGTGGCGCCAACGGTCTGCTCCGGTCTGACAATGGCGGAATAGACTGGGTCAATGATGGCTCCTTCTCCAACGTCGCAGCCATCGCCTTCTCGTCCTCTTTCAGCACCGATAGCACCGTTTGGGTCGGGGACGATCAGGGCCTTCATCAGTCCGTAGACGGAGGCCTTTCCTGGGACGAGGTGGCCGACTTCGCACCGATCACGGGGATCGGACCATCACCTGCCTACAGCCTCGACGGCTCGATCTTCGTCAGTACGGCCAACGCAGTACACCGCTCCTTTGATCGCGGAACTCACTGGGAACAAGTCTGGACATCGCCCGCCACCATCACGTCTCTGGTCCTTTCGCCCTCCTACGACGCCGATGGCGATTTGTACGTGGGGACTGTCGACGGAATCTATCGCAGCGCGAACTACGGCTTCGCCTGGGAAGAGAAGTCCGACTATCTCGGCGAGCGAAACACCCGCGTCCTCGTCATCTCTCCCGCCTATGCCACCGACCAGACGCTGCTGGTCGCCACCGGCGCGGGTATCTGGCGCACCTCAGACATGGGCAGGATTTGGTCACGGGTCAACACCGGCCTGGCAACCGTCAATGTCCAGGCTCTCGCTCTCTCGCCCTCCTTTGGAGCCGACGCCACTGCCTTCCTGGGCAATAGTGAGGAGGGAGTCTATCGTTCCACAGACGGAGGATGGGTCTGGGCGAGCGAGAACACCGGACTGATTGGCTGGCAGGTTGCCGCACTGGCAGTCTCGCCCATTTACGATCTGGACCACGGCATCTTCGTTGGCACGCAGGGTGGAGGCATTCTCAAGACCGGAGACGGAGGCGCCACCTGGGTCAACGCTAACGCTGGACTGGGTGCCGGCGTCAGAAACGTCTTGTCCATCGAGCTTTCCTCCGACTTCGCATCGGATCGTACCGTCTTCGCCGGCGTCTGCTGTGGAAACCGACGGATATACATGTCGAATGACCTGGGTGCAACCTGGAACATACCGATCCAAACCAGACCCACCGCGCAGGTGAAGGACATCGCCTTCTCGCCAGAGTACGAGACGGATGGTACCGTCTTCCTGGCCTCCGATTCGGCCACCGAGGGAGTGTATCGCTCCAATGATCGGGGGGCCACGTGGTCGCACGTGGGCACCGGTCCCACCTCCTACGCACACGCGCTCGTGGTTTCCCCAACCTATATCACCGACACGACGCTGTTCGCGGGCACGGCGCTGGGCGTCTTCGATTCGACCGACGGTGGCTACAAGTGGCCACTCGACCCCATCGGCTTGAGCGGGAAGAGCGTGCTATCCATGGCGATCTCTCCGTTGTTCTGTGATGATCAGACGGTCTTCGCGGGTGTCGAGGACGAGGGGGTATACGGTTCCGACGACGCGGGAGCCACCTGGCACTTCTGGAGCTCAGGGCTACCGGAGGCTTCGCTCACTGCCCTGGCCATCTCGCCACACTTCGGAACCGATGATACGCTCTACGCGGCATTGGAGGGCCGAGGGGTCTACCGCTCCACCGACAGAGGAGGCAGTTGGGAGCCTCTGAATGCAGGATTGGGCGATCTCTTCGTGCTCTGCCTGGATCTCGATCCCTCCGGCCAATACCTGTTCGCCGGTACCCGCTACACAGCTCTGTGGGTCAAAGACACCACAGTGGAGCCACCTACTCCCACACCGGAACCCACAGCCACATCGACGAACACGCCCGAGCCAACCGCGACGTTCACACCGACAACCGAGCCGACGGCCACATCGACGAACACGCCTGAGCCAACAGCAACTTTCACGCCCACGACTGAGCCGACGGGAACCAATACGCCCGAGCCCACACCTACCTACACGCCGGAGGTCTTCCGTGTCCTCCTGCCACTCGTAATGAGGTAGCGTCAGGATCGAGCTCGCTCGCCAGCCGTGGTTCCAGGCTAGGAACTACAGTGGGTCAACGCCCTTGGGTGTTGACCCACTGTGACGTGGTAGTCTGCTAGTGAGTCGCCGGCATATCCGTCACGGGCTCAGGCGGGCCCAGCTCTTGACGAAAACCGGGTTGTGGGCTACAATTGCCTGACCGTGACGTTATCGTCGGAACCAGACGCTGGGTGATGCCTCATGTTCGATGCGCTTTCTGACAAGCTACAGACCATCTTCAAGAACCTGTCTCGCAAGGGAAGACTGGGCGAGAAGGATGTAGATGGCGCACTCCGTGAGGTCAAACTCGCACTGCTCGAGGCAGACGTGAATTTCCGCGTGGTGAAGTCATTCATCGCCGGCGTCCGTGAGCGAGCCGTTGGAGCCGACGTGCTCAAGAGCCTCACGCCCGCTCAGCAGGTCATCAAGATCGTCAGTCAGGAACTCACTGAACTCCTTGGCCAGCCCGGCAAGTTGACGCTGACCGGACCCACACCGCACGTAATCATGTTAGTGGGTTTGCAGGGATCGGGGAAGACCACGACCGCAGCCAAGCTTGCGCTGCGCTTCAGCAAGGAGGGCCAGAGGCCTCTCCTGGTGGCAGCCGATGTATACCGACCGGCGGCCATCGCGCAGTTGAAGGTACTTGGCTCAGAGCTCGGCATACCGGTTCACGAAGAGGGCGACCAGGCCGAGCCGCCAAGGATCTGCACGCGAGCCATAGCCGCAGCCCGGAAGAGGGCCTACAACCCGGTGATCCTTGATACCGCCGGCCGACTGCACGTGGATGACGCGATGATGACCGAACTCGCAGAGGTCAAGAGGCGTACTTCGCCCGTGGAAGTGCTGCTCGTCGCGGACGCGATGACCGGACAGGACGCAGTGCGCGTTGCGCAGGAGTTCCACGACCGGGTGGGGCTGACCGGACTGGTTCTGACTAAGATCGATGGTGACGCAAGAGGCGGGGCTGCCCTTTCGATGCGTTCTGTCACCGGAGTACCCATCAAGTTCCTGGGCTCCGGCGAGAAGCTGGATGGACTGGAGGCTTTCCACCCTGACAGGATGGCGTCCCGCATTCTAGGCATGGGAGACCTGCTCAGTCTGATCGACAGGGCCGAGGAGGCTTTCGATGAAGAGCAAGCCCTTCGGATGGAGAAGAGGCTGCGTACGGCCAGCTTCGACCTGGAGGACTTCCTACAACAGTTGCACGAGGTACAGAAGCTGGGCCCCATGGACCAAGTCCTGCAGATGATCCCGGGTTTCAGCGGAGCCGGGCGGAGTCTGCCCCAGGGCGCGACCGACAAGCAGCTCAAGATGACCGAGGCGATCATCTCATCGATGACACCGGCCGAGCGCCGGAATCCTCGCATTCTCAACGCCAGCAGAAAGCGTCGCATAGCGCGCGGCAGCGGCACAAGCACACAGGACCTGAACCGCTTGCTTGGTCAGTTCCGCCAGATGCAGAAGATGATGAGACGGATCAACAGCGACGGAGGGCGAGGACTGCTCTCCATGCTGGGATAATCGATCCACAGAAGTCGTGCAGGACTCAGCACGACACGCAGCTTGCATACCTCACAGAAGGGAGGTGAAACACACAATGGTAAAGATACGCTTACGTCGAGTGGGAGCCAAGAAGCAGCCAAGCTATCGGGTGGTGGTGGCGGATGCCAGATCGCCCAGGGACGGAAGATTCATCGAGAACATCGGACACTACGCGCCCCGAGCGAATCCACCAACCATGCGCATAGACGAGGAGCGCGCCCGGTACTGGCTGGGGCAAGGAGCCCAACCTACCGACGCCGTGCGGCGCATACTCGGTCAAGTGGGAATACTGGAGCGATTCCCGGTCTCTGAAGGCGCTCCTCAGTCCGCATCGGAGGAGTGACATGGGGACACCGACGAAGGATCTTCTCGAATACATGGCCCGCTCCTTGGTTACTGACCCGGATGCGGTGCACGTCCACTCGGTGTCCAGTGGCTATTCCGTTATCCTGGAGCTCGAGGTTGCACCGGAGGACAAGGGGATAGTCATCGGGCGCAGGGGTCGAGTAGCAAATGCCATGCGGGCTCTCCTGCGCGTGGCGGCTACAACCGAAGGGAAGCGAGCTACTCTGGACATCATATAGCACAATGATACCAAGTGAGTCCAGCAACGACGATTCCGCGACTCTCGGGAATGAGAAGGGTCGCGGTCACTTCAAGAGCCAGATGTCCGGCCGCTCTTCAGACGGGCATCTGGATTCTGGTATTGGGCCCCACGGCACACCCGAGTACCTTGCCGTCGGGCGAGTTCTCGGTCCCTGGGGCATAAAGGGCGAGGTCAAGACGGAGATCCTCACCGACTCCCCTGACAGGTTTGGCCTGCTGAAGACGGTGTACCTGGGAGACAAGCTGGAGCCCCTTCAACTGGAGCGCTATAGGCTACACAAGCGCTTCGTTCTCCTCAAGTTCGAGGGCATCGACGAACGAAACGGGGCCGGGAGGCTCAGAGGCAAGCTGGTCCAGATCCCCATCGAAGAAGCGCTGCCCTTGGAAGAGGGCATCTACTATGTGCACGAGATAGTTGGGCTGGGCGTCTGGACCATAGAGGGGGAGTATCTTGGCCTGATAGACGAGGTACTGTTCACCGGGGGCAACGAAGTTTATGTCGTCAAGGGCCCACACAAGGACATCCTCATCCCGGCGATCGCAGACGTAGTCCAGGATGTGGATCTAGAGACCGGTCGTCTAACTGTCCGTCTTCTGCAGGGGTTGCGCTAGCCGTCAGCAGACAGGAGAAGACATGCCGGACACCAAGTTCTGGGTCGGCTTCAACATCGTGCAGCAGATCGGCCCGGTTCGGCTGCAGGCTCTGCGAACCAGGTTCGGGGATCTGAAGAGCGCCTGGCGAGCGCCCGAGGTGGAGCTTCGAGCCGCCGGCCTGAACCGTCCTGCGATAGAAAACCTGCTATCCGCCCGCAGTCAGCTCGATTTGGACGCCGAGATGGAGAGAATCGAGCGTGCAGGCGCGGCCGTTCTTACCCTGGAGTCCCCTGGCTATCCACCGCGACTGCGTCACATCCAGCATCCGCCTCCGGTGCTATACGTCAAGGGTACGATTCTCCCCCGTGATGAGTGGGCGGTGGCTATAGTAGGCACCCGCCGCGCCACCACCTACGGCAAGGAAGTAACGCGCCGTCTGAGCGGGGACCTGGCCCGAAACGGCGTGACAGTAGTGAGCGGCATGGCACGGGGCATAGACTCCTATGCTCATAGGGCCGCCCTCGACGCCGGCGGGCGGACCATTGCGGTCTTGGGTTCCGGCGTCGATGTCGTCTACCCACCGGAGAACGCTCGCCTGGCCTCCCGGATCCGGGAACAAGGAGCCTTGGTGAGCGAGTATAGCATGGGAACCAGACCGGAGGGGCGTAACTTTCCCCCGCGTAACCGCATCATCAGCGGTATGTCGCTCGGAACGCTGGTAACCGAGGCAGGCAAAGGAAGCGGAGCGCTCATCACCGCTGACTACGCATTGGAGCAAGGCCGCGAGGCTTTCGCCGTACCGGGGAGCACGTTCAAGCCGAGCTGCATTGGCACGAATGGGCTGATCCAGCGCGGAGAGGCCAAACTCGTCACCGACGTGAAGAACGTCCTTGAGGAGCTCAACCTGTGCAGCATCACTCAGCAAGTGGAAGTACAGGAGATCATTCCATCCAATGCTATCGAGTCGAACCTGCTCCGCCACATCTCCGCAGAGCCAGTTCACATTGATGACCTGGGACGTGTGACCGGCCTGCCCATTACCCAGGTGAGCAG